>Ga0194131_10004088_pt1 | contig 22328 bp, 21 predicted proteins | sample TA2KigO120mmetaG_FD_148631 | JGI IMG/M metagenome (GOLD analysis project Ga0194131, IMG submission 148631) | Freshwater microbial communities from Lake Tanganyika, Tanzania - TA2015053 Kigoma Offshore 120m | ecosystem: Environmental > Aquatic > Freshwater > Lake | place: Tanzania: Lake... | reverse complement strand
TTTACTCCGTTGGAGTGCTGATGTACCGCATGCTGGGCGGGCGCTACCCGTTCGACAACGCCAACGTGGCGGTGCTCCTCAAGGAGATCTGCGAATCCCGCCGCAGCCCGCTGGAAGAGGTGAATCCCGCCGTTCCGCGCGCCTTGTGCGTGGTGGTCAACAAGTTGCTGGAACGCACGCCGGACGCGCGCTACGAGACGGCGAACGGGCTGGCGGAAGCGCTCAAGGAGGTAGAGACCAGATTGCCGGCGTCAGCGCCGTGAGCGGCGGATCGCCTCGCGGGTTTCTTCAGACAGCTTGATTTCCCCGCGGCAGCCGGCGCAGCGCACCGATTTACCCTGCAAGGCCAGACTGAGCGCATTTTCGCTCAACACCTTGCGGCAGGTCGGGCAGGCCACCGTGCGGACGGGCTGGATTTTTCCGAGCGGCTCTCTCATCAGACATGAGTTTCCCCGCCCCATGGAACCGCCCCTTCATGCGGCGGGCCGCCGTGGATCAGGCGGGCCAGGAGCGCCGCGCTGTCCGCGATGCGGGGCCCGGGGCGGTTGAAGTAGGCGTTGCCGTCCGCTACCCAGCAGCGGCCACGGAGCCGCGCCAGGGGATGGTCGGCGTGCAGCTCGGAAAGCGTCTGTTCGATGGGATAGCCGCAGGGCATCACCACCACGACGTCCGGGTCGGCGCGCTCCACGTCGTCCCAGGTGACGGTGGCGAAGCGGCCCGGCTCGGTGACAATGAGCGGCTGGCCGCCGGCAATCTCCACCAGCTCGGACATCCAGCCGCCGGCCACCATCACCGGATCGAGCCACTCGATGCAGGCCACGGTGGGGCGCGTGTCGGGAAGGGGAATTGCGTGCAGGCGCCCGTCGAATTCCCTGACCAGCATTTCCCCCCGCTCGGGCACGCCGGCCGCCTGCGCCACCTTTCGGAAGTCCGCGCGAATATCCTGAAGGGTCTCCGGGTGCAGCGTGCAGATCCGCGTGTCCTTGCGGGTCACCGTGCACACCGCGGCTTCCACGTCCTTGAGCGAGACCGCGCACACCACGCATTGATCCTGGGTGACGATCAGGTCCGGAGCGATTTTCTCCAGCATTTCGGTATCGATCTCGTACACGCTCAAGCCGTCTCGCGCGATGGCGCGCACGCCGCGATCAATTTCCGCGCTGGAGGCGCGCGGATTCACTTTTGGGCGGGAGAACACCGGTAGTCCGACGACGTCCGGCGGAAAATCGCACTCGTGGGAAATCCCCACCAGTTGATCGCGCAGCCCGAGCGCGCAGACAATTTCGGTGGCGCTTGCGATCAGCGAGACGATGCGCATCTCAAGTCAGGGGCCGGCCAGGCCGGCGCCACCCCAGCATTAACGGCATGCCGCGCTGCCTGCTTCCTGCGGTTTTACCGCCCGCTTGCACGGGCTCAAGCTTCCGCCGCGACGATCCACTTGGGAACGACGGGCGGGACGTAATTGCGCATGCGGGCCAGCAGGCTGTCCACGCCGTCGTCTACCAGGATCATGTCGCGGTGCTCGGCGCGCAGAAATCCGTGTTCCACGGCGTGATCGAAAAATGCCGCCAGGGGACTGTAATAGTCGAGCACGTTCAGCAAACCGCAGGGCTTGGCGTGCAGGCCGAGCTGTCCCCAGGTAAGCATCTCGCACAATTCCTCCAGCGTGCCCATGCCGCCGGGGAGGGCGATGAAGGCGTCGGACAACTCGGCCATGAGCGCCTTGCGTTCGTGCATGGAGCCGACGACGCGCAGATCGGGCAACCCGTAGTGCGCGATCTCCTTGTGGGCCAGCGCGCGGGGGATGATGCCGATGACGTGTCCGCCCGCCTCCAGGGCGGCGTCGGCTACGGCGCCCATGGTGCCCACGCTGGCGCCGCCGTAGACCAGCGCGATTCCCGCGCGGGCCAGGGTGGCACCCACGCGGCGCGCCGAATCCAGGTAGGCGGGCTGGCTGCCCGCGCTGGAGCCGCAGAACACGCAGACGGCCTTCACAGGGTGCCGATGTCCTCTTTCCACAGCTCCGGGTTGGCGGTGATCCACTCGCACATCATGTCCACGCACTCGTCCAGGTCCAGGTCGACCACCTCGATGCCGTGGTCCTCCATCGTCTTGCGGGCGCCCTTGAAGGTCCTCGCCTCGCCCACGACCACCCTGGGCACGCGGAACTGGACGGCCGCGCCGGCGCACAGGTGGCACGGCATCAGCGTGGAGTAGAGCACCGTGTCGCGGTAGTGCCCGATCCGGCCGGCCTCCTGGAGGCAGTGGATCTCGGCGTGCAGGATGGGGTTTCCCTTCTGCACCCGCTGATTGTGGCCGCGGCCCAGCACCTCATCGCCGCGGACCAGTACCGAGCCTATGGGAATGCCGCCCAGGGCGCGGCTCCTGCGGGCCTCGTCGAGGGCCATGCGCATGTACTTGTTGTCCATTGTGTCCATGGGTTCGCGCGATTCGAACGGGGCCGACGGGAACCCTGCCGGAGGGGAGAGAAGCGTGGCCGAACATGGAAACGCGGGTGGGACAGATCGTGCACTCGGTGCGTACGGCGCGCCGGATGACCCTCGGCTTCATCGATGGCATCCCCGGTGACGACTGGTTTGCGCAGCCAATTCCAGGGATGAATCACATCGCGTGGAACCTGATGCACTTGATGCTCGCGGAAGATTGGGGCCCGACCGCCCTGGGTGACCCCGCACGGCCGTGGGTGGCGCGCTACGGCGACCTCGTGGGACAGGGCCCTCTGGCGGACCCTTCCTCCTATCCGTCCCGCGATGAGATCCTTGGCGCCCTGCAAGCCACCCATGAGCGCTTTCTGGACCGCCTGGGATCGCTTTCCGACGCCGACCTGGAACGCAAGACCAGCGGCGCCATCTCGGAGTACGCCCCCGACCTGGGCAGCGTGCTCGACAGCCACATCTGGCATGAAGGATTCCATGGAGGACAGATTTCCGTGATTCGAAAGGCCCTGGGCCACCAGCCGAGGTTTGGATGATCCACAAGTTCAAGCGCCTGTTGATCGGCGCCCCGCTCCCCAGCGAGCATCTGGACCACACCCGACTGCCAAAGTTCCTGGCGCTGCCGGTCTTCGCGTCAGACGCATTGTCGTCGACCGCGTACGCCACCCAGGAAATTCTCATTCCGCTGGTCTTGATGGGCGGCCTCGCCGCCATGGGCTGGTCGATGCCGATTTCGATCGCCATCGGCTTGCTTCTCATCATCGTGTCAATTTCCTATACGCAGACCATCAAGGCGTATCCGAAGGGCGCGAGCTGCTACCTCGTGTCGAAGGACAACCTGGGGACCTTGATCTCGCTGATTGCGGGCGCCGGGCTCCTCGTCGGATACATCCTCACGGTCGCCGTCTCGTGCGCGGCGGGTGTCGAGCAGCTGGTTTCGGCGATTCCCGTTCTGGGGCGGTACAGCGTGAGCCTCAACGTCCTGGCGGTGACCATCCTGACCCTGGTGAACCTGCGCGGAGCCAAGGAATCCGGCGCCGTGTTCGCGATACCCACCTACTTGTTCGTGTTCCTCATGTACACGCTGGTGGGTGGGGGCCTGTACCAGTATTTTTCGGGAAGCCTGCAGCCGCTGCCGACGCCGACTCTGCCCGGGCTGGAAGTCGGCGACGTGGCCGGGCCGGTTTCCGTGATACTGATATTGCGCGCCTTTACCCACGGGTGCACGGCGCTGACCGGCATCGAGGCGGTCTCCGACGGCGTGCCGGCGTTTCAGCCTCCGGAAGCGAAAAATGCCAGCATCACGCTGGGGATCATGGCGGCGGTTCTGGCGTCGCTCTTCGTGGGCTTGAGCTTCATCGCCGACCAGTACGGCGCGGTGCCCGGCATTGTGCTCAACGAGCACAATGAGATCGTCGTGAAGAATTCCCTGATTTCGGTGCTGGCCGCGGCGATTTTCGGACACAGCACGCTGATGTACTATTTCATCCAGTTTTCGACAGTGGCCATTCTTTTTCTCGCTGCCAACACGGCCTATGCGGATTTTCCGCGGCTGTCGTCGTTCCTGGCCGCCGATCGTTTCTTGCCGCATCAGCTGACCAATATCGGTGATCGTCTGGTGTACTCTAACGGCATCGTTGTGCTCGGCGGACTCTCCGCGCTGCTGCTGGTCGCCTTCCAGGGCAACAACCACGCCCTGCTGCCGCTGTACGCCATCGGCGTGTTCATCTCGTTCACCCTGTCGCAGGGCTCGATGGTGGTGAACTGGCTGCGCGACCGACGGCCCGGCTGGAGCCTGGGCCTGGCGCTCAACGGCTTTGGGGCGCTGTGCACGAGCGTGGTGTTTCTGGTGCTTGCCTATTTCCGCTTCGCGGAAGGCGCCTGGATCGTGCTTATCGTGATCCCGGCGCTGGTAGTGATGTTCCTGACCATCAAGCGACACTACATGTCGGTGCGCCGCCAGCTGGCCATCGAGCAGCTGCCCCGCGCGCTGAACCACAATACCGTGCTGGTGCTGGTGCCCGGACTCAACGTGGTGGTCACCCACGCGCTGCAGTACGCCAGGGCGCTCTCGCCAAACGTGCGCGCGGTGCACATCGACACCGACCCGGAGGCTACCAACCACCTCAAGCAGATGTGGGACGAGGTGGCGCCGGGAATTCCGCTGGTGATCCTGGACTCGCCCTATCGGTCGGTAATCGGGCCCACGCTGGAGTACATTGAAGTGGCCAAGGCCGACCGCAGCGGCGACTGGCTGACCGTGCTCATTCCGGAATTTGTGCCGCGGAAATTATGGCAGCACGTGCTGCACAACCAGACGGGGCTGATTTTAAAGCTGGCCCTGATGTTCCGCGAGGGCATCGTGGTCACCAACGTGCGCTACTGGCTGCGCGCCTGAAGGGTTGCGGCGGCGTGTCGAGCGAACCAGTTGCTCATGCGGTTTTCATCCCAGGTCCCTGACCGCCCGCTGGACCCGCTACTTGTCGCGGAGTTTGCTCGGGTCCATGACCTGGCGTTCGTCGCCATTTTTGGCTCACGCGCGCGTGGGACGCACACTCTTTCCAGCGACTACGATCTTGCTTTGATGCCGGACGACTGGGATTCGTCGCAAGACGAGCTTCGCATTGCCTGGGCCCTCGAAAGCACGCTCCGCCGGAGCGACCTGGATTCCGTCTGGCTACCCCGGGCCGATTGGGTGCTCGCGGCCCAGGTTGCACGAGATGGCCGCGCTCTGTACGAGAAGGAGCAAGGCGCCTTCGCCCAGTGGCGGCGGTCCGCGCTGCTGGAGGCGGCCGACAGTGACATCTGGCGAAGACGCCAGTGGGAGGGACTGCGGCGCTCCCTGTACGAAATGGGCGCGGTGGACCTTGAGCTTGTTCGAAAGAATGTGACTGAGCTTGAGAACGCCCTGCGCCACCTGCAGACCGCGCTCGATCTGTCACGTGAAGACTATGCGGCGGACGTCCTTCGACAGTGGGCCGTAAACTTCTCGGTCATCCTCGTGGTCGAGTACGCCTCGACCATCAATGCTGAGGTGGCCGCCTCGGCTGGATTCCCGGCGACCGGCTACCATGACGCATTCGAGAATGCAGCCCACGCCGGCTGGGTGGACCACGCAGTGGCCAGCAAGCTGGCTCCACTGACTTCCTTGCGCAACCGGCTGGTGCACGCATACGGCAAGGTGCGCGCAGAGTCCGTCTACGACGACGTCCGCGCCTCTCTGCCCCACTGGCAGGCCTACCTCAAAGGCATCTTCAACAAGCTGGCGCCTCCCGGGCCCTCCGAGGAGCAGCCCCGGTGACCTTAACCATGAACAGCAGCGGCATTGTGAGCGGACAAGTAGCTGTCATCCCATCCTGTCTCCCACGAGAGCATCCAGGCCCACGTGCAACACGTTGGCCCCGCGGTCAAACAAGGTCGTGCCAGTCCGTGAGAACAGGCAGTACATGCGCCGATGGCGCTCAAAGCCCGGGAGGTTGGCGGCGCGCTCCGCGAGCGCCCGAATCGTCTCGGAACCGTGCTTTCGCCGGCTCCATTTGCACTCGCCCACCAGGAGCCACTGATCGTCAAAAGCAACCACGTCCATGTCGTTGGCCCCGCCCCACCAGCGACCCGCGCGCGCCGGGCGGAAGGGTAAATCTCCGGCGCGACCTCGGCGGAGCACCCACGCCGCGCACAGATCCTCGAACGCCGGTGCGACGTAATGGTCGAAGTGTGGCGCAATTCGTTCGCGATAGACCCATTCCGCCTCTCCGGCCTGAAGCTCAGTAACATTTGGACGAACGAATCGAAACCAGAATCGGAAAAACGGATCCGCGACCCGGTAAAGGCCCTTGCGGCTTCGTTCAGGAGACTTTTCGGTGACGGGAACCTCGCGTAGAATCAGCTCGAGCCGCATTAAAGTATCCAGATAGCGTGATACATGACCGGTTTCCAGGCCGACGTCCTGGGCAATTTCGTTTAGCCTCGTATTGCCGGCAGCCACCGACGCGAGGAGTGCAAAATAGTGCTTCAGCTCGCGCAATTCTTGATGGAGCAGCAATCTTGGCTCTTCGTGCAGGTACGAGACCGGATCGAGAACCTGAGCGATGAGGCCCTCACTTAGATTCCTCGCCGCTCTCAGCTTTGCGAGGTACGCGGGAGTTCCACCGAGGCAGGCCCAGGCTTCAACCGCTTCCACGTCGGTCAGATGTGGAAGCATCTCTCGAGCGCTCCAGAAGTCCATCGCCCGCAGCCGCATTTGTCCGGTGCGGCGTCCAAAGAGTGGACTGGGCTCGGCAAGCACCACCTGCTCCATGAACGAGACCGATGAACCGCACAGGATCAGCCGCGTCTCTCCCGTGCGCCACGTCCTGTCCCAGGTGGACTGGAGCAACGAAGGAAGCGCGGGGGAAGCCTGGCACAGGTACGGAAATTCGTCAAGAACGAGGTCAAGGGGCCTCGGGTGCGCCTCTAGATACGCCAGCAGGGTGCCCCAGTCGAGTGTCCCTCCAGAAGAGAGGAACTCGTCGCCCAGGTGCGCGCCAAGACGCTCTGACAGACCTCGGACGTGTTGCAGCGGCGTGCCCAGATCCCCGGTGAAAAACACATGCGGGCGATCGGCAAGAAAGTGATGCAGCAACTCCGTCTTGCCGATGCGCCGCCGCCCGTACAGCACGAAAAGCGCGGAAACAGCCGGCGGTAACGCTCGACTCAACGACTGCAGCTCAGCGCGTCGATCCACGAAGGGATGCAACATAATCGTAAGTATACTAATCTAGATTATACAGTGTGTCAAGCCCGTAGTCTCGATCTCCAGAACACGTAGAACGGAATCCCGGCCAGCGCGAGCACCACGCCGTAGAGCGACTCCCAGGGGCGCTCGAGCAGCGTGTTCACCACCAGGAACGCGCTGGCCGCCACGAACAGCAGCGGCACGGCGGGGTAGCCCCAGGTGCTGTACGGGCGCTCGGCCTCGCGGCGGCGGAATATGAAAATCGAGAATCCGGTCAGCCCGTAGAACACCCACGACGCGAACATCACGTAAGTGAACAACTGCTCGTACGAGCCTTGCAGCACCAGCAGCGACGACCAGGCGCCGGACGCCAGGATCGAGGCCACGGGTGTGCCGGTGCCTGCGTGCACCTTGCCGAGCCCGCGAAAGAACAACCCGTCGCGGGCCATCGCGTAATACACCCGCGGGCCGGCCATGATCAGTCCGTTGACGCAGCCGAACGTGGACACCATGATTCCCAGCGAGATCAACAACGCGCCGCGCTCTCCCAACAGGCGAATCGCCGCGTCGGCTCCCACGCTCTTCGACGCCAGCACTTCGGTGGGCGTCAACACCGCGAGGTACGCCGCGTTCGTCAGCAGGTAGATCAGGACTACCAATCCAGTGCCCACGAACAGCGCGCGCGGCACGTTGCGCTGCGGGTCGCGGATTTCCCCGGCGATGAACGAGCCGTTGTTCCACCCATCGTAGGCCCAGAGCGCCGCGATCATGCCCACGCCAAAGGAGCTGATGCTCGGGCCCGCCTCGCCCCCAGAGATGAACACGCGCTCCAGATGCGCGCCCTGAGAAATTCCAATCAGGACCAGCACTCCGATCACCAGGCACTTCAACACCGTGAAGAGATTCTGCACGCCGGCGCCATAACGCACCGACAGCGCGTTAACCACGGTCAAAAAGAGCACGCAGGCCACCGCGGCGATTTTTCCCAGGTGGCCGGGCAGCGGAACGAACGCTTCCATCGAGCGCGCGAACGCGACCGCGACGGCGGCGACCGAGCCTGACTGAATAACCCAGAAGGCCACCCACCCGTACAGAAACGCGCACAGCGTGCCATAAGCGTCGCGTAGAAAAACGTACTGTCCGCCCGCCTCCGGGCGGGATGCCCCCAGCTCCGCGTAGGTCAGCGCGCCGAACAACGACAGCACGCCGCTGACCAGCCAGACCGCCATCACCATGCCGGGCGAGCCGACCGCCTGCAAAATATCCGGCGTGACGAAAAAGATACCGGAGCCGATGATGAGCCCCACGATGAGCATCGTGGCGTCGGTCAGCGAGAGCGAGCGAGCGAGGTTCAAGGGCGCCGAAGCATCTCGCGGAGACGATCGAGCGGCAGCTCGTAGGCGGTGTTCCCCTTGCGTCCCACCGTGGTGCGTGCGGCGAACAACACGTTCAACACCGCTTCTTCGGCGGCTTCCTCCACCGCGTGGAAATAGGGATCGATCTTGGGGTCCGGGATCAGCGCGCCCTGGCCGGTCGAAAACGCGATGCAGAAATCCCCGCTGCCATTGTCGCCGGAAAATCCCACGCGCGCCAGCCCGAGGAACGCCCGGCGCGCCAGCCGGATCAACTGGCGAGAGTCGAAGGCCGCATCGGTCGCCACGACCATGATCAGGGACCCATCCTGGTGTTCCAGGGGCATCAAATCCGTGAACTCGCGGCCGACCGGCCGACCGGAAATAATCAAATCCGCACGCCGTCCGAAGTTCGCGTTGATTAACACGCCTACCGTGGAGCCCTCGACCACCCGCGACGAAGTGCCGATGCCGCCCTTGAAGTCAAAGCACGTCATGCCCGCGCCCGCGCCCACGGCGCCTTCCCGCACCGCGCCGCCGCGCGCGCCGTCCAGGGCCTCGAACACCTGTGCTTCGGTGAGATGGCGGCCCCGGCTGTCGTTGAGAAATGACGGGTCGCACTCCCCCACCACCGGGGTGACCACGTCCTCACCGCGGCCGATTTTCGGATATTTCCTTAAATACCAGGAAATGAAGGCGTCGTGGCAGCGCCCCACGTTGAGCGTGTCGGTCATCAGGATCGGCACTTCAAGGTATCCCGACTCGTTGACCCACCACAACCCGGTCAATTCGCCGCAACCGTTGAACACGAACGCGCCGGCCGGCACCTTGCGGCGAAACCAGTCATCGCCCGGCGGCAGCACGCAGGTCACCCCGGTGCGCGCCACGTCCTGGGCCGGGGGCGTGCCGTGCCAGGAGGTCGCGTGCCCGACGCGCACGCCGGGCACGTCGGTGATGGCGTTGTGCGGGCCGGGGGGAAGCGTGCCGACGGTGATTCCCCACTCGCGGGCGCGGGGACGGGCGGTTTCGGCGGTCACGGATCCCGCCAGAAAAACCAGCAGAACGAGCGCGGCAAGCCTAGCCCGCAAGGCCCAGCGCGGACTCGGAATTGCGCAAGATATTCTGCAGCTCCGGCCGTTGGTGCATCCACTTGCTGAAAGGCTCGGAAAACCCCGTGGGTGCCTGCTCGCGCGCGTACGCGTCGAACGCCGAAAGGTAGAAATACCGCTGCAGGTAGGCGCGGCCCCGCTCGCGCGCCTCGGTGCGGGCGTCTTCAGTGGCGGCGGCGTGCGCCTGCGCGCGATACTTCGAGATCGAGTCGCGCAGATCGCGCAGGCCGCTGTAGTCGTGCACGACTTTCTCCGCCTGCTCAGGCGTTGCCGGCTCGTTTTCCAGCAGTTTGCACAGGCTCAGGATGGTGCGATATTCCCGCGGCTGATAGCCGCCCTGTTCCCTGATGTCCTCGCGGACCGGCGGACTGTCGGTCAATTTCCCCGGCGCGTCGGCCTGGGCGCGGCGCAGCAGGCCGGCGGTGACCATGGCGGCGGTCGTGCGGCCGCGGCCCTGGTGGCAGTTGAACACGATATTCGCGTCGGGCGGCACGTCCTTGAGGCGATCCACGACGGCGTCGAAATCGTGGTCGTCGGGCCGCTTCTCGTCGGTGATGGGAATCCGCGCGTAGTCGACGTCGAAGCCTTCCTTGCGTAGCCCGTCAAACACCTCGCGGCTGGTCTGCACCGACTTTTCGTCCACCTGCACCCGGACCGGGGCCAGCGTGCCGTCGGCGTGCTCCTCGTGGATCAGCATGGCGCCGCCGTTGCGCGCCGCCTCGCGGAGCACATCCGCCTTCAGGCGATCCTCGACGGCCTCCACTTGCTCGGCGCTCGCCCCTGGATTAACCTCGTTGACGTACACGTGCTCGGCGTCGCGCACGTTGAAGGGCTGGCCGTGGATATACACCACGGGCTCCTCGCGCAGGCTGGTCCACACGGCCTTGCCGCCGGTCTGGGCCAGCACGCCGCGGATGCCGCTCACGGTGGGCTGGGCCGTGCCGTGGATGGTGCGCTCTGAAACCTCCGCGTTCTTGTCCAGCACGGAGAGCGCCCGATAGTTCGGCGCGCCCTCGATGCGCGGCTGATCGCGGGCGATCTCGGCGCGGTGGATGCCGGGGAACTGGTCGGGCTTGAGGATCTTGTTGGCGGTAAGGACGTCCCCGTCGCGCTCGGCCACGACGCGGGCCGGCGTGGGCGCCTGCATGGCCGTCCCCTCGACCGGGCTGAAGGGCGCGCCCTCGTAGAGCGCGAGCAACTCCTCGACCTCGCGCGCCCAGGCGCCGCGCGTGGCCGGCTCGAGCCCTGGCGAGGCAGCGGGCGCGGGGGGCGTGTAGACGATGAAGCCGTCCCGAATTTCCATTCACAGCAGTATCCCATGGATGGGCGCGCCTGTCCAGGGATGTTGCGGAATCGTCATTGATGCCCCGGGTGGCCTGGAGGCGTCCCCGCGAGCGGCTCCGAACCCTCACTGGCATGCTGAATCCAGACGCATCCGACGCCGCGGACGCCTTCCTGCAAGAGGCCGAGCACTTCCGCCTGGGACGGCTTCCCACCGAGACGCCCCATCCGCTGACCGACGACCTCGCCGACCTGGCGCGCGGGGACGTCGCCGGCGGCGTGGCGCGCCTCAAGCAAGTGGACGTCGACGCACTCCAGCGCCTGCTGGATGGCGCCGAGGGCCTGGAGGACTTCCGCCGCGCGGTGTTCGCCGCGCTGCAGGACGGCAGCCGCGTGTTCCTGTGCGGATGCGGCGCCACCGGGCGGCTCTCGGTCAGCCTGGAGGTGCTCTGGCGCGAGCAGATGCCGGCCGCGCGGCGCCCCGACGTGGTGTCGTTCATGGCCGGCGGGGATCTCGCGCTGGTGCGCTCCATCGAAAACTTCGAGGACCATCCCCGCTACGGCGCGCGCCAACTTGAGGAGCTGGGCTTCGCCGAGACGGACCTGCTGATCGCGTGCACCGAGGGCGGAGAGACACCCTGGGTCATCGGAGCGACCGAGCACGCCGCCGAGTTGTCCCGGCGCGCGCCCTGGTTTTTGTACTGCAACCCCGACCACGTGCTGCGCGAGACGGTGGAGCGCTCCCGCCGCGTGCTCGACGACGAGCGCATCCGCAAGGCCAGCGCGTTCGTTGGGCCCATGGCCCTGACCGGGAGCACGCGGATGCAGGCAAGCACCGTCCTCATGCTGACCGTCGGGGAGGCGCTCTTCCACACCGACCGCGCGATTCGCGCCGGACTGGAGGAATTTCTCGGCGTGCTGGAGCGCGCGGATCTTTCGTTTCTGCCCGCGTTTGTTGAAGCCGAGACCGCGATTTATCAAGCAGGCGGGACGGTGCTGTACGAAACCGATCGCTACGGCGTCACCATCGTGACCGACACCACCGAACGCTCGCCGACTTTCAGCCTGCGCGGCTTTGAAAACTATCACGACGTAAATCCAAGTCCGTCGCCGTGCTACGTCCACCTGGAGGAAACCATGAACGCGCAGGAGGCGTGGACGAAATTACTGCACCGTCCGCCGCGCGCGCTTGACTGGCAGGGGATCGCGGCCATCGCCGGCCACCAGCGCCTGCTGGGCTTTGACTTCTCCACGGCGGGCCGCGCGATGCGCCTGCACCTCGTGTCGGGGCGCCCCTCGGCCCGCTTTGGCGTGCACCGACAGGCCGCCGGGATGGTGCTCACGCTGGGCGAATTGCGCGCCGTCGTGCCCACCGAAGGCCTCAGCCTGCTGCACGAGCACCTGCTGCTGAAGGTCATCTTGAATATCCACTCGACGCTGTTGATGGGACGTCTCGGGCGCTACGAGCGCAACTTGATGACCTGGGTGCGCCCCAGCAACAAGAAATTGATCGACCGCTCCATCCGCTACGTGCAGCACCTGCTGGAGGCGGCGGGAATTCACCGGTATTCCTACGACGACGTGGCCCGCGCGTGCTTCGCGGAAATGGCCAACTTATCGGAGGACGAGGCGATCGTGCTGAAGGTCTTCCACGCATTGAAGGACCGCGATGACGCTTGAAGCGCGGCTCATCGAGGCGGTGGGAGCGTCGCGCGTGAAGACGCGCCTCATCGATCGCGTGGCCTGCGCCAGCGACGCCTCTTTTTATCGGCTGATCCCCCGCGCCGTGGTGCGCGCAGCCAGCATCGCGCACGTCCAGGCGCTCTTCCGAATCAGCCAGGATTTGCGGGTGCCCCTCACCTTCCGCGCGGCCGGCACCAGCCTGTCGGGACAGGCGGTCACCGACGGCATCCTGGTGGACGTCTCCAAAGACTGGCGCACCGTGCGCCCCATGGATGACGGCGCGCGGGTCTGGGTGCAGCCCGGCGTCATCGGCGAGCGGGTCAATATCGCGCTGCGACGCTACGGACGGCGCATGGGGCCGGACCCCGCGTCCATCGCCTCGTGCATGATGGGGGGGATTTTGTCGAACAACTCGAGCGGCATGTGCTGCGGGGTCGTGAACAACGCGTACCATACTTTGGACTCGATGGTGTTCGTGCTGCCCAGCGGCGTGGTGGTGGACACTTCCCTGGCCGACGCCGATGAGCGGTTTCACGCACAGGCCCCGGAAATTGCGGCCGGCCTTCTCGCGCTGCGCGACCGACTGCGGGCGGATGGCGCGCTCGCCGAGCGCGTCCGCGCCCACTACAAGCAGAAAAATACCACCGGGTACAGCATCAACGCCTTCCTGGATTACGAGCGCGCGGTGGACATCATGGCGCACCTCGTGATCGGCGGCGAGGGCACGCTGGCGTTTATTGCCGAGGCCGTGCTGCGCACCATCGAGGACCCGCCGCTGCGCCACACCTGTCTCCTGTTCTTTCCGGATATTCGCACCGCTTGTGAGGCCATCACGCCGCTGGTGGCGCTGGACGTGGCGGCGGCCGAGGTGATGGATCGTCCGTCGCTGCGCGCCGTCGAGGATCAGGCGGGAATTCCGCCCGAAGTGGCGGCGCTCCCCGATGACGCCGCCGCCATCCTCGTGGAATGGCAGTGCCGCGACAGGGCGGAATTGTCGAAGGTGAAGGGACGCGCCACCAGGCGCTTCAAGACGCTGCCCCTGGTGGGTCCCGCCCTGGTGGCCGCGGACGACGCGGAGCGCGCGGCGCTCTGGCACGTGCGCAAGGGCATGTATCCCTCGGTGGGCGCGCGCCGCGCCAGCGGCACTTCGCTCATCGCCGAGGACGTCTGCTTCCCGCTGGACCGCCTGGCGGACGGCGTGGTCGGCCTCCAGGCGCTGTTCATGAAGCACGATTATCCCGAGGGAATCGTGTTCGGGCACGCGCGTGACGGGAATTTGCATTTTGCCATCACGCAGTCGTTCAACACGCCGGAGAAAATCAAGCAGTTCGAGGATTTTACCGACGACCTGGTGCGGCTGGTCGTGGATCTGGGCGGCGCGCTGAAAGCCGAGCACGGGACCGGGCGCAACATGGCGCCCTTCGTGGAAGCCGAGTGGGGCCGCGAGGCATACGCCATCATGCGGGAATTGAAAGCCCTCGTGGACCCGCACGGGATGCTCAATCCCGGCGTCATCATCAACGACGATCCGCGCGCGCATTTGAAGGATTTGAAGGCGCTCCCCACCGTGGAGGCGGAAGTGGATCGCTGCGTGGAGTGCGGCTTTTGCGAGTCGCGTTGCCCCAGTCGGGACGTGACCCTGACGCCCCGCCAGCGTATCGTGGTGCGACGGGAGATGGCGGCGCTTTCCCCGACCTCGCCGGCCCACGGTGAGCTTGCGCGGGATTACGCGTACGACGCCCTGGACACCTGCGCCACCGACGGACTGTGCGCCACCGCCTGCCCGGTCGCCATCGACACTGGCCTCCTGGTCAAGCGGCTGCGCGCGGAAGGCCGCCCGGCCTGGGAGCGCTGGCTGGCGCGCGGGATGGCCTGGGGATTTTCCGCGGTGGAAGCCGGGGCAAGATTTGCGTTGACGGTCGGGCACTTTGTGGGCGCGCGCCAGATGCAGTGCGGGCTCACCTTCCTGCGGCGCTGGTTCGGCCCGTGGATTCCCTCGTGGCCCGACGCAATGCCGCTGCCCGCCCCGGACCCTCCGCCGGGTTTTGGACGGGATTTCGTCTATTTCCCCTCGTGCGTGAGCCGCGTGCTGGGAAATTCTCCGGCGGCGGCGGCGGAAGCCACCACGCCTTACTTGCTGGCCACGCTGGCGAAACGGGCCGGCCTGCGCCTGCGCATCCCGGCGGCGCACGGCCTGTGCTGCGGCATGCCATTTTCCTCAAAGGGGTACCTGGAGGCCCACGCGGACATGGCCAACCGCATTTGCGAAGCGATGTACCGCTGGTCGGAAGGCGGAAAAATTCCCATCGTCACGGACAACAGCTCATGCGCGTTTTCGTTGCGCAAGCTGGACGGGTTGAGCGAGGAAAACGTCCGACGGTATGCGCGGCTCACGATATTAGATCTGCCGGAGTTTGCCCGGCGCGAGCTGCTTGGGCGATTGTCGCCGCGGGCGCTCGACGAGCGGGTCGTATTGCATCCCGTGTGCTCGGCGATCAAGCTGGGGAGCGCGGTGGCCGTCGAGGCGGTGGCCCGCGCGTGCGCGGCGCGGGTGGAGGTGCCGACAGGCGCGGGCTGCTGCGGCTTCGCCGGTGATCGAGGGCTGTTGTACCCGGAGCTGACTGCCGCCGCCACCCGAACCGAGGCGGCCCAGGCACGCGACGGGTTCGACGGGTGGTACGCCAGCAATCGCACGTGCGAAATGGCGATGGAGCAGGCCACTGGACGGCCATACCGAAGCTTCCTCAGTCTCCTGGAGCGGGCCACGCGCTGATTTTTTCTTAAGCGACGGACTCCTCCACGCGCTCCACCTGCGCCTCCAGGTCCTCCAGCTCGGCGCGCCAGTACTCGCGCGTGCCGACGTCATGAAAAACCCTGCGGATCGCCGGATCGTCGCGCCGCGCGATCAGCCACGCCGCATAGTGGATAAAGCGGAGCCCGCGCAGCGGCTCGATCAGGCGCAGCGATTTCCGGTCGAAGGGACGGCGCCGCTCGTACGCCTCGAGCAGCGCCTCGCGGAGCACGATGGCATCGTTGTCGCGGCCCGGGACAAGCATCCAGACGTCCTGCACCGGCGGGCCCATCGAGGTGTCGTCGAAATCCACGAAGGCCGGCCCCTGCGACGACCAGAGCAGGTTGCCGCGGTGACAATCCCCGTGCAGGCGCTGGAATTCGACTTCCTCGAACAGCGCCGAGGTGCGCTCGATAAGTCGGGTGGCCGCCCGCTCGTAGCGCGGCCAGATATTCTCCGGCACCTGTCCCCCGCGGCGCAATAATTCCAGGTTGGCCGCGCCCCAGCGGTCCGGCGCGATGTACGGCCGGTGCTTCGAAGGCTTGCGCTGACCCACTTCGTGCACCCGCGCGAGCAGCTCCCCTAAAATCCGCACGTGCGACAATTCCAGCTCATCCGGGGGGCGCCCGTACCCGAACGGGAAAATCGCGAAGTAGATATTCGCCACGGTGCCGATGGTTTGCCCGCCCTGCAGGCGGATCGGCGGAAACACCGGCAGGTCGGCCGCCTGCAGCTCGTACAGGAAATCGTGCTCCTCCTGGATGGCCTGCGTCGACCAGCGGCCCGGTCGATAGAACTTGGCGACCCACGGCTCCTCTTCCTCATCGAACACCTTGGCGACGCGGTTCTCCATGGAGTTGAGAAACCGCACGGCCGGCTGGCAGGTGATCCCGGCCTCTGCGAACGCCTCGTGAATGCGCTCCGGAAGCAGCTCGTTGAAGTACTTCGTGGCGGACATGGGAAGGACTATTCTCGCCGCGCCTGGGAAATCATTCGACGATGAGGATGACCCCCGACGAGCGCGTCAAGGAGACCTGCCGCCTTATCCGCGAGGCGCGCGCCTTCTGGGACGATCACCAGAACGCCGCCTGCCGCCGCGTCCGCCAGCGCGCCATGGCGCTCTATGAGTCGCTGTCCTCCGACGAGCGGGAGCAGGTGCCCCAGGTGCTGCGCGTGTGGCTCCGCTACCGCAGCGAAAAATATTTTGGCGCGCACCGCACGAAGCCGAAAAAAAAGCGGCCCGAGGGCCGCGACAACTGACAATTCCACGATTTTACGGGGTTCCGGGTATCGTCTCCGCGGTCAGGCCGAGGTTCGGATCGTCGGGATCAATGTGCAGGATCTTCTTGAACATCGCCGTGCGGCACTCGGCCGGGCGCGGCGCCTTATCCCCACCGGCGAACATCAGGTGCACGGCCATGCGCACGTAGCGCACGTTGACCTGGGAGTCGATGGCCACCACGTTCTGTCCGCCCGCCTCGACCTTCACGCGTCGCCCGGACATTGGACGGCTGCTGAGGTCCTCCAGGCGGCCGGCGTAGCGGTCGAAGACGGTCCCGTAATTCGCGGCCGGCGCATCCACCGCGGGCGGGACGCCGAGCGCCTTGAGCAGCGGCGATTCCATGACCGCCTTGCTGGTGGACACCCGCATCTGCTCGTTCTGCGCCACGTCGCGCACCTGCCCGCGGTGCCAGGCGAGAATCTCCTGATCGGAGACAGAGACGCTCAAGTCAGGACTCAATCGGCCATTAAGGAACTCCAGCGACTGCGAGGCCAGCATCTTGAAGTCCTCGGGAGTGTACACGCCGGGCAGGGCGTCGACGACGCGACCGTCCGGCAAGACCACGTACATGCAGGTGCTGCCTTTCAGCGTGCGCGTCATGGTGCGCCCGTCGCCGAAGTCAATGGTGACGCGCGGCGCGGGGCGGATGGTTTCCCACACGGGGACAAATTTTGACGTGATGAACGCGGCGGTTTTCGGATCAGAGAGCAGCACGGCCCTCAAAGTGCGCGCGTTCGTTCAACAGAATTCCTCGTCCAGACGGCCGAACATCTGGAGCAGCAGGACCGGCTTCTTCTCCTGGGCGGCCACCCGCAGGGCTTCGGGATAGGAACTGCGCCAGCCCTGGGGGGTCCGGCTGGCCGGCGTGGCCTGGCACAACCCCGAGAAGATGATGGCGAGCGCGGCCAATGAGAGCAACTTGCGGTGCATGCGAATCCTCCTCGAACGGATACCCGTTCGTCGCGAGATGTGTTGGACTTATTCCAACCCTACCACGTGAGAAGGAATCGCGCCGTTACAACGGTCACGGAAGCAAAGAAGGCAGCGGATGCTGCCTTCTTCGAAAGTGGCGCTGGGGACTATTCGCCGCCTTTGGCGCCCTCGCCCATGCCGGTCAGGAGGTCAAGCGGATTGGGAAGCTTGCTGAGCAGCTTGCCGACCTTCTCCAGGGGTTTGGTCAGTTTCTCCAGCGGATTTCCGCCACCGCCGCCAAGTCCGGGCAAACCCATCGGGGGATCCTCCTTGCGCAATCTCTATCCGGCGGATTTCCGCGTCGGGAATCCGCGAGCCTGTTGGGCATGGTATCGACGCCGTGCTGGAGAACGGCCCAGACGGGCCCCTCGTCCGCGATGAGGATCTCCATGCGCGGGTCGGCGAGCGCCTCCTCGAATCCCCAGGCCACGCGCTGCCGCCACAGCTCGGCGACGTCCTCCGATGTCCACGGGCGGCTGAACGCGACCGGCCAGGGCCGACGGGCCGCGGCCTCGCACAGGCGATCACGCTCGTCGGAGCGGGCGGCGCGGAAGGTCACGGCCTGTTGAGCAGGTCCGCCAGACGATACGCGGAGAGGACGAGCTGGCGCCGCGCCACCGCCTTCGCAGCCTTCCCGTACCCGATGGGAAGCGGCGTGGCGTGCTCCGCATCCGTCGAGCCCTGGATCGCGCCGTGACGGTATGCATCGCGAACGGCGAGCCGGTAGCTTTCCTCGCGCGCCCACTCGTGGGGTGTCGTCGCGCACCGCAGCTGCGCAAAGGCGCCCCGCTTGAGGGACGCCCGAAGCGCGCCGGCTTCGTTGCGGACCTGAGAGAAGCGCTCGGTCCCGATGACCACCGCGTCCCAGTACAGGTGCAGGCTGACCGGCTTCGTCCCGCGCTCGGGGAGCACGTAGTAGCGCGTGGCGCCTCGATCGCCGTGGGGATAATCGCGCGAGACGCTGGAGACGGCGTGCAGCGGCATGTGGATATCGCCCACCAGATGGAACAGCCACGCCAGCGCGATGGCCCGCTCGCGGGGGGCGGCCCGCGCATTCCGGTAGGTGGCGAGGTTGCTGGCGATGGCGAGCTCCACGTTTTCCCGCCGATTGGGGAGATCGCTCGGTGTGGGAGCGTTGCCGATCACGTACGGATAATTGATAAAGTGCCAGTAAAGGTGGTTGTAGCGAGCGTCATCGCGAATGTCGTCCGGCCAGCGCGCCGCCATCATGGCCACGAACAGGTCGCGCTGCTGATCAGGCACGCCCTTGCGGCGGGCCTGTGCGATCCATTTCCCGTAGTGGGGATGGCTGCGCAGCGTGGCGCTTACCGCGGGCGGGAGCTCCGGAAATGCGACGGCGGCCACCAGCATGTGGCCGGCCTTGTTCCAGGCGTGGGCGGGCGCTGGAATCAACAGTATCATCAGGAACAGCAATCGGCGCATGGGACCGGGACTTTGTCCCGGTCGACGCTTTTCCTCTTATTGCTCCGGTGCAGACTTCACGCTGACCCACACGTTGCCGATGCGCACCTTGCCCTCGTCGCGGGTCACCCGAGCCGGCTCGGCTTTGGGGATGGCGGCGACGGCGTTGGCGATGGCGTCCTTCACGTTGCCGCGCAGAAGATATCCCTCGATCAGGCGGACCTGCGCGTCGGGCTGTCCGTCGCGAGTTACAAAGCGATAGGCCTCGCGAATATCCTCGGGTTTCGCGGAGATGGCGGCGCGGAGCCCTTCGAGTCGGGCGCGCGCCGCGTCGAACGACTCGCCTTCGAGACGCTGCTCGGCGAGCACGCAGTAATCACTGTAGGCCTCCAGCGAGCCGGGCGCGTCGAGCAGGGAGAGCAAGGTGCGGACGCGCTCGTCGTATCCTGTGCCGGCAGGCGCGGGACCCATCAGCGCGTCGAAGGCCGCGTGCGCGTCAGCCGGCTTGCCGAAGCGCGGGGCAATCTGCACGAAGCGGTCGCGGAGCGTTTCCAGCGGCATTTCCGGGCCGGCGTGCCGTTGCAGCACGTCGAAGTCCAGCAGCGCCTCTTGCTCGGAAGGCCGCGTCTTTACCAGCGCCATCATGGTGGCCTGGTGGCGCGCGCAATCCGCGCCGGCCGCCGTGGAACGCTCGTAGAATGGCCGCGGCACGGCGACTTCCGCGGCCAGCGCGCGCATCCGCTGCAGCGCGTCGGCGAGCGTCTCAGCGGGGAGCCGCTGGCGCTGCGCCGCCAGGAATTCTCCGAGCAGCTCGTCGTAGTCCCGGGAATTCTGGCCGGTGGATTTTTCGCTGAGCCAGCCCTCCAGGACCTTCTGAGGCTCGGGCGCGTCGATCGATTTTACCGCGCTGAACGCAGCGCGCGGATCGAATTTACCCGAAGTGGGATTGGTGTACGAGGCCAGTTTGACGAAGCGCTGGGCCGCGTTGCACATAGACTCACCGTCGAAGCGGTCGCGCGCCACGAACGCATAATCCTCGCGGCCGGCGCGGCTGGGGCGAAAATTGAGGTCGTTCGCGCTGTTCACCAGAATTCTCAGGGCGCCGAGGTGATCGTTGAATTCGGGCGCATCGACCGGCAAACGCACGGTGTCCAGGGCCACCGACAATGTCAAGTAATTCTGCGCGGTGGTGCGCACGCCGCCGGGCTTGAGTACTTCGCAGATTTTCTCGAGACGCGCGCTGGCAGCCTCCACCGACTCACCCTCCGCCACGCACGCGGCCAGCGTCCGGTAACAGGCGGCGGCTTCCGGCCACGCGGTGTCGGAGTTCCAGCTCTGGTGGAACACGGTTTCCAGCGTTTTCACGTAGAGCGCCGTCCGCGCGCTGAGGTCGAGCCCGCCCAGGGGCTGCTCAGCCGCCTCCAATCCCGCGCGCAAGGCGTCGGGCAACGCGCCGGTCGCGCCGCTCAGCGAGGTGAGCGTCTGGGGAATATTTCCCCTGGTTTTCACGTCGCGGAAAATCTGGTCGCGCTGCTCCTCGCGAATTTTCAACGGTTCAAGCAATTTCTCCAGCGTCAGGTACTGATCGGCGGCCTCGGCCAGCGACTCGCCAGGCTGCAGGGACTCCGCCACGGCCTTGAAGCGCGCGTTTCCGACCGTGGACCATCCGGTCGAAGTGGCCAGCAATCGCTCGAAGGCCGCGCGGCGCTCCTCCCAGGTGGACCTCCCAACGGCGTCGCGGATGGTGTCGAGTGTGTCCAGATTCAGCCCCTCGATGCGCTGTCCGGACTCGCGCAGGGATTCGCCTGGGCGGCACTCGCGCATCACGTATTCCGCCTGGCGGGCCACGCGCGGACAGTCGAAGCGGCCCTTGAGCACCCCGGCCAGCCCCTCGGCGAGCGACACCGCGTCGTCGGTGTTCGGCGGATGCTGGTTGCTGCCACGCGCCTTCCACCACGATTCATAGGCCATGACGCCGTGCGCGCGGGCGTCGGAGTTTTTGCGGATGGCCTGGTCGAAACGCACGTAGCGCTCCAGGGACCCTTCCAGGCTTTCGTCCGGCTGGCGGCACGCACCGATGGCGGTCCACTCGACGTCGGTGTCGATGGAGGACAACGATTTCTCCACCGTGGCGAGAGTAGCAGCGTCGGCGGGGCTGATCTTGTCGGCCAGGCGGATGATCGAGCCGAGCCGCCATCGCTCGACGGCAGGCGGAGCGTTGCGCAGATATTCGAGGGCGGCCGGCCGCGACTCGGGCCGCAGGGACTTCAGCGTGCGATCCCAGTCCTGGGTGCCCTCAAAGTTGCCGATGATGGCGAACAGGTCGCGCAGTTGCGCGCGCTCCTCGGGGTCGGCGGCCCGGTAGAGCGTGTGCGCCATCCAGCCCGCCTGGTGCGACGAGATCCCCTTTGCCCTGGGACAGGCGACCATCAGGCCGAGACAATCCACAAACACTTCGACGAGAGACTGCATCGGCGGGCGCCTGGGATTTCGCTGGTGGTGGTCGGTGGCGTGGAAGCGCATCTCGCACACGGCCTCGCTCAATCCTTCGGGACCCTTGCCCCAGAGCGCGTCCCGCTCCCCGGCGGGCACCGCGTTGAGGATAGCCTCAAGCGCCTGCTCGCGCTCCTGGCGGGTGGTGTCGTCGAGCCGCTTCTGGGGATCGTCGAGGAAGTGCTCGACGCGCTCCAGGCGCTGGGCCTGGACCTCGGCGGGGGCCTCGGGGAAGAAGGGCAGCCACGACTCGCGGGGACGCGCGGGCGGGGGCTCGGGCTCGATGACCGTGAGGACCGCGGGCGGAGGGGCGGATGTCGGTGAAGGCGGTGGAACCGCGGCCGTTCGCGGGATGGGCGGCGCAATCGGCAACGAAGCCACGGCCGGCGCGCCCGGGATGAGCGAGCGCACCACCGCGTCGCTCAGGCGGAACGTGCGGGCGCCTTCTCCAGCCGCGTAGAAGGAAACGGCGTCGTTGACGACGCGCCCGACCGTGTTACGGTCGGAGAACAGCACGATATCGGGGGGAGCCGCCTGCCACGCCTCGCGAACGTTGTCACGAAGACGCCCGACGAACCCGGGCCGAGTCTGGTTGAAGCCGCTCTCCTGCCACCCTACACGCACGCGTACAGTATAGGGCGCGGCCTTCAAAGAATGCTGAAAGCCCGCGCCCCCCTCCCGTGGGAATCCGTGCTTGCACGGATTGGCCACGGGGGAGTCCGTGCTTCCGTGGATTGTCAGCGTGTTATCTCGTCGCGAGGAACAGCGCGATC
>Ga0194131_10004087_pt1 | contig 22328 bp, 14 predicted proteins | sample TA2KigO120mmetaG_FD_148631 | JGI IMG/M metagenome (GOLD analysis project Ga0194131, IMG submission 148631) | Freshwater microbial communities from Lake Tanganyika, Tanzania - TA2015053 Kigoma Offshore 120m | ecosystem: Environmental > Aquatic > Freshwater > Lake | place: Tanzania: Lake... | reverse complement strand
TGTGCTCGAACATTTCGACCGACACAACCCGGTCGAAACGGATCTCGGGACCAAACTGCAGCTGATTGATATCGCAGGTGATGATCTCGATATTTTTGAGACCGCGCTCTTTGGCGCGAGCATCGATGAAAAGCTTCTGCGTACGCGAGTTGGAGATCGCGGTGACGCGCGATTCGGGATAGTGCTCGGCCATCCACAATGACAGCGAACCCCAGCCGCAGCCGAGTTCGAGGATGCGCTCGCCGTCGCGCAGCCGAGCGCGCTCGCAAGTGAGCGCGAGCATGCGGGCCTCGGCCGCATCGAGATTGGCGGCGGCCTGTTCGATGTTGAAGTCGTCGTAGTAGCAGCTGCTGTATTTCAGATGCTTGCCAAGCGTCTGCAAATAAAACGCGGTGGGTACTTCGTAGTGCTGTTGATTGGCTTCAGCGGTGTGAATGGCGATGGGGCTTTCGCGCAAGCGCCTCACCATATCCATGAGATGTGCCTGCTGCGTTTCCGGATCGCCTTTGTCCTCTTCGCGCAGGCGCTGCGCGAGCAGCGCCCGTATGCGTCGGCGGATCAGCCAGTCCGGAATGCGATCCTCTTCGAGCAGACGCATTTCGAGAGGCAACGGAGCGGTATCGGTCATGGTGGCAGCTTCAAGTCGGTGGCACAGTTTTGAGGCGCTGTAGTGCGCGCTCGAGGACGGGAATCAGCAGCCGATAGAGTACATAAATTGCAGCCGGACCGATAAGCATCCAGCCGATCGACGCGTGGACGATCGCGTCCCACAGCGTGACGATGGCTTGGAGCACTCCTTGAGCAATGATTTGCATGCCGGCTTCGATGGTCAGGGGCTGTGCGTCTGCGCCGACCAGCCACTCGCCGAACCGCATGAAGGGGATGATCATGGCCAGTTGCAGCGGGCCGATCAGCCAGCTGACGAGCTGAATGGCCGCCAAATTCAGTCGCAACCACAGCGCGAGCAGCGTCAGCACTGGCGTCGACACCCCGAGTACCGGGAACATGCCGATGCCTGCGCCGAGCGCAAGACACAGGGCAAGTTGGCGCGGTGCGAGCCCCTGCTGCAAAAGAGCGAGGATCGGATCGACGAGATAACGTCGTACTGGCGCGAGCATGGTGATACCCGCTCAGGCGGGGCGGCGCAGCAAGATCGTCGCCGCCGGTTCGTCGCGACCTAGTCGTGATAGCTGGATCAGTACATAGGCTGCCATCGCCATATTGCCGAGCAGCATGATCGCCACGAACCAGACTATCCGCGACAACCAACGAATTTCTTTGTAGAACACCCAGACGTAAAACGTCAGGAAACCGTAATAGGCATCGATCAGGGTGGCGATGGTCCACCAGTTGTCGGGTTGACGGATCAGACCCTGCCAATCGAGCACCGACTGCTGCAAGCTGGCGAAGGTGGTGTAGCAAAACAGCGAAACCAAAATGAAACCGAACAGGATCTGCAGAACGGTCTTGCTCATGGAACTCTCCGACGGTTCAGGTGCGCAGGTCGATGCGCGCCGTGCCTTGGGCCAGCGCAGCGCCGATCAGCAAAGCCGCGATGTCCGTGGTGTCGGGCTGACGCCCCGGGACCCATTGTTGCAGGAACGCGGTGACGATAGCGACCAGCAATGCGAGGGGCAGGTGCGGGATGCGGCGGGTGTCCCCATGCAAAGCGAGCCATGCGAGCCCAATACCGAAGAACAGCCGCTCGAGCAGGGGCAGCGCGCCAGGATCGACGGTGCCGCCCGCCAGCTCGGCGAAGGGCAGCCAAATAAAAGTGGATGTGGCGCCGTGCTCAGTGGCACTCGGATCAGGCCATAAGCCGCTCGCCAGCAGAGCGAGGCAGGCGAGCAGGAATGCGGTCGATTCCCAACGGCGTGGATCAAAGCGGTGGAGCACCCCGATCAAGGGTAGCGTAAAAGCCAGACCTAGCGCCTCGGCGGGAGTCAAATATTGGCCTACGAACAGCACTCGCGCCACGACTGAGAAGGCGAATAGCAGCAGCGCCGACCAAAAATAAGGTCTGCGCAGCAGCGCGTTGAGCAGCGCACCCAGCAAGAGATAACAGGCAAAATAAGCGATCAGTGGACCGGGTGACAGCTCCATCGCCAGGCTTTCCTGAAAGGCCGCTTCGATGCGACCCGGACGCAGCCGGGGCACAAAAGGCGCGAGGTGCGCAATCAACCACAGCGCGACGAGTAACGCAGGCGCGGGGCCGATGGCGAGACGCTGTAATCGACGAGAGAGTGGGCGTACGGGCAGGGCTGAATAAAGCGCGGCGATCAAGGTACCGACAGCAGCACTGATGATATTGAGCAGCCAATCGGCGAGGCTCGGGTCGCGGGCTGGCAACGCATGCTGGATGACTTCGATCGCGAGCGAAAGCAGGCTGGCACCGATCACTGGCCAAAGAATACGGCCAAAAAATCCGCTGGCTTTTTCGAGCGCCATCGATCCCAGCGGACCAAACGACAGGTAAAGCAGCAGATTTACCATGGCATCGCGTTGCGACGGCTCGCGCCACTCGCGCAGTTTCGGCAACCCGGCGATGACAGCGTCGAACAAACGAAGTAGATCCCCTTCGAAGGGATAGAGCGATGAGCTCACGATCAAAGCCGCCCACGCGCCGAGCAACCACAGCGACATCCGACGTACCGCAAGATCCTGCGGTCCGAGGCGCAAGGAAGTATGGCCTGACAGCGTCACTTCCCGCCGAACAGACGTTCGAGTTCCGCACGCGCGGAATCGATGGCCGCGCGATCGGCGGGCTTCCAGGCACCGGCCCGCGGCTTGAAATGATCGCAGAAGTTGGCGCGCTCTTTGTCGCGTACCTCTTCGGCCGTCGGCTCGCGACAATGCTTGGCGAGCTTCGGTTCATAGTCGACGCAGAGTTTGCAGACATGCAGCTCGGCGCGGCACTGCGGGCACTCATCGAGACGCCGCAGCGGTAACGACAGCGCTGCCAGCGAGGCGCCGCACTTCCAGCAATTGAGATCGTTGGGCATGCGCAAGAGGCTAGCGGGTCGCAGGTCGATCCGCCAGAAACTCACGCAGTGCTTTACCCGTATGCGAGCACCCGGGGCGCCGCGCGAGTGTCTGCGGTGGCCCCTCGGCCACCAACTTGCCGCCGCCTGCGCCGGCCTCCGGTCCAAGATCGAGTACCCAGTCGGCCTCGGCAATCACATCCAGATTATGTTCGACGAGCACGACCGTATTGCCGGCATCCACCAGCCGATGCAACACGTGAATGAGTTTTTCGACATCCGCCATGTGCAGCCCGACCGTGGGTTCGTCGAGCACGTACAAAGTGTGTTTGGGGCGACTGCGCAGCGGTGCACGCAGATCTACTCGGACCTTGGCAAGTTCGGTGACGAGTTTGATGCGCTGGGCTTCGCCACCCGAGAGCGTAGGGCTCGGCTGCCCCAGAGTCAGATAGCCGAGGCCCACATCGCAGAGCAGCGTCAATACATGGTACAGCGTGGCATACGGTTCAAAGAATTCGGCGGCGTCTTCGATATTCATGGCGAGCACGTCACCGATGCTGATATCACGCCAGGTCACCGCGAGCGTTTCGGTGTTGAAGCGGCTGCCGCGGCAGGCATCACAGGTTACTTTCACATCCGGTAGAAAACTCATCTCCACCGTCTGCACGCCTTGACCTTCGCAGGATTCACAGCGTCCGCCCGAAGTGTTGAAGGAAAATCGGCCGGGTCCATAGCCGCGTAAACGCGACTCGCTGGTACCGGCAAAGATTTTGCGGATCTCGTCCCAAATGCCGACATAGGTCGCAGGGCACGAACGCGGCGTTTTGCCGATCGGTGTCTGGTCGACTTCGAGCACGCGATCCACGGCCTCGATACCGCGAATGCCTCGGCAACCGACCGCCGGACCCTGCGCACTCACGAGCGCATGGGCACTGGTGTGCAGCACATCGCGCGCCAAGGTCGACTTTCCGGAGCCCGATACGCCGGTCACGACGACCAGTCGACCGAGCGGGATCCGCGCATCGATGCCTGCGAAGTTGTGTAAATTAGCCTGCTCGATGATGAGCGCAGGCGTTTTGGCATTGACAGAACGACGTGGCTCGCGCGCGTGTTTCAGCGGCTCGCGCAAATAGCGACCGGTGATCGAGTCCGGGTTGGCGAGCAAATCGGTAACGCGACCACGACCGACGACCTGACCGCCGCGCACACCGGCACCCGGCCCGAGATCGATGACATGGTCAGCGCGACGAATGGTGTCTTCGTCATGCTCGACGACGACCAGCGTATTGTGATTCGCCGCGAGATCACTCAATGCATCGAGTAAAATGCGGTTGTCGCGCGGATGCAGGCCGATGGTGGGTTCGTCGAGCACATAACAGACGCCACGCAAGTTGGAGCCGAGCTGGGCTGCGAGCCGAATACGTTGCGCTTCGCCGCCCGAGAGGGTCGGCGCGGCACGATCAAGGCCGAGATAACCCAGGCCGACGCGCTCCAGAAAACCGAGCCGGGTGCGGATTTCATTGAGCAGATCACGCGCGATCAAGCGTTCGCGTTTGTCGAGCTTCAGTCCCTCGAGCGCAGCCCGGGCCTCGGCCACCGGTGCACAGGTGAAGTCACCTATCGAGCGCCCCCTGAAGCGTACGTTGCGCGCCACCGGATTGAGACGCTCGCCATTGCATTGGCTGCAACGACCGGCCTCGCCGTCATGCCATTCGTTCCAGGTGGCCTCTTCGCCGGTCTGCTCTTCGTCAAAACCCGAGAGCTCAAGACCCGTGCCATAGCAACCCGCACACCAACCCTGCTTGCTGTTGAAGGAAAACAGCCGCGGGTCGAGTTCGGCGAAGCTCGTGCCGCAGGCGGGACAGGCACGCTTGGTCGAGAACACTATCGATTTCTTTGTACCGACCGGCAGTACTTGTACGAGACCCTTGCCGTACTGCAAGGCCTCGGCCAGTTTTGCGCGCAGGTCGGCTTCGCCGCGGGCCGAAATTCCGAGGCGGGCGACCGGCAGCTCGATATCGTGTTCCTTGAAGCGATCGAGCCGTGGCCAGGGCTTGACCGGCAAGCGCTCGCCATCAACGCGCAATTCCCGATAGCCCTTGGCCGCCGCCCATTTGGCGAGATCGGTATAAAGCCCCTTGCGCGCAACCACGAGCGGTGCCAACAGATCGATCGTCTTGCCTTTGAAGTCGCGAATGATGCGCGCGGCAATGGCGTCAGCCGATTGTGGTTCGATGGCTACTGCGCACTGCGGGCAGTGCTGCGTACCGAGCTTCACGTACAGCAGCCGCAAAAAGTGATAGATCTCGGTCAGCGTGGCGACCGTACTTTTGCGACCGCCCCGGCTCGTACGCTGCTCGATGGCCACAGTCGGCGGAATACCCCGTATCGAGTCGACCTCCGGACGCGCCGCCGGTTGCACGAACTGCCGCGCATAGGCGTTCAGCGACTCGAGATAACGCCGCTGACCTTCATTGAAAATGATGTCGAAGGCCAGCGTCGACTTGCCCGAACCCGAAACTCCGGTCACCACCGTAAAGGCATTGCGCGGAATATCGACGTCGATATTACGCAGATTGTGCTCGCGGGCGTTGCGGACCACGATGTCACGACTGGCGCGGACGGCGGGCTCGCGAACGCGAGCTGCCGCTGCAGTGCTGCTTTTGGCCGTGAGTGTTGTTGCTTCGCGCAGCGCTGCACCCGTATGCGAGCGCGGTTCACGAGCAACATCCGTCGGCGTGCCGCAGGCAATGATCGAGCCGCCGCGATCGCCGCCCTCCGGCCCGAGATCGATAATCCATTCAGCGGAGCGGATCACATCGAGGTTATGCTCGATGACGATCAAAGAATGACCTGCATCGAGCAGCTTGCGAAACGCCGCCAGCAACTTCGCGATATCTTCGAAGTGCAGGCCGGTGGTGGGCTCGTCGAACAAAAACAGTTTACCGGTGCTGCCTGATTCGGCCGAGTCTGCGAGGTGCCCGGCGAGTTTGAGGCGCTGCGCCTCGCCGCCGGAGAGCGTCGGTACCGGCTGGCCGAGCCGCAGATAATCGAGTCCCACATCGGCAAGGGGCGCGAGGCGGGCCGCGAGCTCGGGTACCTCTGCAAAGAAAACGAGCGCCTCGGTGACCGTCATCTCGAGCACATCGGCAATACTCGCCGTCCGACCAGCGGGGCCCGGGTGCTTCACTTCCAGGGTTTCGCTGCGATAGCGCGAACCGTTGCAGTCGCCGCAACGCAGATAAACATCAGAGAGAAACTGCATCTCGACGTGTTCGAAGCCACTGCCGGTGCAGGACGGACAACGTCCAGTGCCCGAGTTGAAGCTAAAAGTGCCTGCGGTATAGCCGCGCTCACGCGATTCGGCGAGCTTGACGAAGCGTTCGCGAACGACATCGAAGGCACCGACATAGCTCGCGGGGTTCGAGCGTGCCGTGCGGCCGATCGGTGTCTGGTCGACGAACACGACCTCGCTGATGCGCTCTGCGCCGCGCATTCCGGCATGTGCACCTGCGGCTTCGGTTGGCCGACCGAGATGCTTCAGCAGCGCCGGGTGCAGTACATCTTGTATCAGTGTCGACTTGCCGGAGCCTGATACGCCCGTCACACACACCAGTCGTTGCAGAGGAAAGCGGACGTCGATGTTTTTGAGGTTGTGCTGCGTGGCGCCCAGCAACTCCAGAAAGTTTGCAGTCGCTTTGCTGCCCGCAGTTTTCGCGGTTGCGACAAGCCGTGGTGGGGGTAACTCGACGCGCCGTCGACCGTTGAGATAAGCGCCCGTCAAAGATTCTATGGTCGCGCATACGGCGCTGGGCGCGCCCCAGGCGACAATGTTCCCGCCGTGTTCGCCGGCGCCCGGACCCATATCGAGCAGTCGATCGGCCTGCAGCATGATCTGCGGATCGTGTTCGACCACGAGCAGCGAGTTGCCGGCATCGCGCAGACGATGCATGACGCTGATCACCCGCTGCATGTCGCGCGGATGCAGTCCGATAGACGGCTCATCGAGCACGAATAAAGTATTCACCAAGGAAGTGCCGAGCGCCGTCGTGAGGTTGATGCGCTGCACTTCGCCACCAGAGAGAGTGCGTGACTGTCGATCGAGCGTGAGATAGCCGAGCCCGACTTCACAAAGATAGCGATAACGCCCGCGAATCTCCGCAAGCAACAGTTCCGTAGCCTCGTCCAGCGCACCCGGCAACCGCAGCGCATCGAAGAATTCCCGACCGCGCTCGATCGGCAGCAGCATCAGATCGTGTACACACAGCCCGGGGAGATTGTGCAGCGTCGGTCGAGTCCACTCGGTTCCGCAGGGTAAAAATCGCTCGCGATCGCCAAGCGCCGAGCAGGCGAGCTCATGATCACCTAGCCGCCACAGCAACGATTCGGGCGCGAGTCTCGCACCGTCACAGGTGGTGCAGGGTGTATAAGCGCGATACTTCGAGAGCAGCACGCGAATATGCATTTTGTAGGCTTTGGTCTCGAGCCAGGCAAAGAATCGCTTGACGCCATACCAGACGTTTTTTGCCCACTTGCCTTCGCCTTCGATCACCCACTCGCGCTGTGCCTCGGTCAGCGCGCGCCAAGGCACATTCAGCGGAATACTGCGCTTGCGCGCCATGCGCTCGAGATCGTCCTGACACTCGCTGTAGGCCGCGGTTTGCCACGGACGGATCGCCCCGTCCTCCAAAGTTTTGGAGTGATCGGGAATGACGAGCCCGTAATCGACACCGATGATCCGACCAAATCCGCGACAAGCCTCGCAAGCGCCCACCGGCGAATTGAAGGAGAAGCTGCTCGGCGTGGCTTCGCGATAACCGATATCGCAGCGCGCACAGTGCAGTTCGCTGGAGTAGCGCCAGGTGTCTGCAGGCTCGTCTTCGGTTGCGCTGCCGAGGGCGTGTACATGCAAATGACCGCGACCGACGCGCAGCGCTGCTTCGAGCGACTCGGCGATGCGCGCCGGATCGGCAGTGCCGAGACGCAGACGATCTTGCACGACTTCGATCGACTGCTTGCTGCGCGCACGAAAGCGCGTATAGCCCTGCTTCTCGAGTAGGCCCAAAACTTCGGTATCCTTGAAATTCTTCGGGACCTTGACTTCGAAGCAGATCAGCACGCGCGGGTCATCTGCGGCAGCCGCGCGGCGCAGCAGGTCGCTGCGAATGCTCTCGGGTGAGTCGCGGCGCACCAAATCCCCGCAGCGTCGACAGTGCAGATGTGCACCACGCGCAAACAGCAGCTTCAGATGATCGTTGAGCTCGGTCATCGTGCCCACGGTCGAACGCGAGGTCCGTACCGGATTCGTCTGATCGATGGCGATGGCCGGCGGAATACCCTCGATACGATCGACCGCAGGTTTGTCCATTCGGTCGAGGAACTGACGTGCATAGGGCGAGAAGGTCTCGACGTAACGCCGCTGACCCTCGGCATAAAGCGTGTCGAACACCAGCGAAGATTTGCCCGACCCCGAGACGCCAGTGACCACCACGAGCTCGCCGGTCGGAATCTCGAGATCGAGATTTTTCAGATTGTTTTGGCGAGCGCCGCGAACGACGATCGCCTCATGGCCAGAATCGCGCATGAGTGAAGTGGGAGAGGCTGCCGGGGGAGGCTATATCGTAACTTTTTGTTAGGCTCGCGGGAACAGTCCTGCAACCGGGAGAGCCGCCATGAGCCAACCTGTTGGTCATCACAACGACTCGAATGCATTGACTCGCCGCGATCTATTGGGTGGCGCCATCGGGCTTTCGGTGGCTGCCGGGCTCGCTTCCGTAGCGCCTGCCACGCCTACTGCGACCTCGCCTGGCGTTGCGGCGGCGGTCGTCGGCGCTGATGGCCGCTACCCGACGGTCCCGCTCGCTCAGCCGAGCGTGCGGCTCGGCCTGGTGCAAACCCGTATCCGCATGCTCGAAGTCGATGCCATCGAACGCATCCGCAAGGAAAACCTCGACTACATGCTCGAGTGGATCGATCGTGCGCAGTCCGAGCGTCGACACGACGCACTCTTGTTCCATGAATTACCTTTGACCGGCCTGTCTTTCTCCTGGTCGCGACCCATGGTGCTCAAGGGCTGTATCGAGATCCCGGGCCCCGAGACCGAGGCCATCGCCCGCAAGGCTAAGCAGCACAACTGCTACATAATCTTTGGTGCCTACATCGTCAACAAAGATTGGCCCAATCACTTCATGTCGGCGACCACGATCATTGGCCCCGATGGCAGCATCGTCGACAGTCAATGGAAAGCGCGCAATATCATGGGCGCCTTCGGCAATAACGAGCTCATGACCACCACCATCTTCAACGTACTCGACCGCTATGTCGAAATGTACGGTTGGGATCGAGTGATTCCGGTCGCGCGCACGCCGATCGGCAATATTGCAACTTCAACTGTGCAACTCGAGCCTGAGCTTTACCGCGCTTTCGGCATGAAGGGTGCCGAGATCGTACTGCGTACAGCCACGGGGCGTTATCGACTCGCTGATGTGCAGGGCGCCTCGCTGCACAACGGTTATTGGTCGGCAATGGTCAACAACGCGTATCTGCCCGATGATCCGCAAGGCCTGCGACGCTACTGGAAAGACGGCGATTGGACGAAACCGATCGCCGATACCACCACCGTGCTCTCCACGGTGATCGATCCGCAGGGCAATCTGGTCACGCAGACCAAAGATCCAACCGAGCAAGTGCTCAGCGTCGAAATTCCGATCGCTGCACATCGCGAAAAAATGTGTCAACCCGTCATGCACAAAGAACTCTACGATCGCGTCTGGCAGGCCTATCAAGGCAAATATCCGCCGAATGCCTTTCTGCAGCAGCAGCCCAATTCGCTTACGGAATCGGCTACGCAGATCAATGCCAAAACGCGCTGGAAGCCCTGATTTCATTGTCCGTCTCCGCTCTGTAGTCATGCTGAGGCGAATGACCAACCAGCGGAACCGGTGACGGCCACGACGCGGATTGCCTGACCTCTGTTCCGTGCCCTCGGGCGCGAAGCCGTGCAACGTCGCAGCCATGAGAGAGCTGCAGATCGCAATCGTTGGTGCGGGTATCGCCGGACTCGTCGCCGCGCGTACGCTGCAGCAATTCGGTTTTCGCCCCGCGGTCTATGAGCAGGCTCCGGTGCTCGGCGATGTGGGTGCCGGGCTCACGGTGAGCCCCAACGCCACGCATGTACTCAATGCCATCGGTCTGGAAGGTGTGCTATCACGCATCGGCATGCGACCCGATCGCGGCGGCGTCAAACATTGGCAAACCGGTGAGCTCATGGTCGAGATCTCGCGCGGTAGCGAGATGCTCAAAAAATACGGGGCTGCCTACTATCAGGTGCATCGCGCCGATCTGCATCGCGAGCTTGCCGATCTTGTGGTCAGCCATGATCCGACCGCCATCCGTACCGGACATGCATTCGTTGGTCTGCGGCAGAACGCGGGCGGGGTGAGCCTCAAGTTCGGCAACGGTGTCGAAGTGCAGGCAGATGCCGTACTCGGTGCCGATGGCGTGCGTTCGGTCGTTCGCACCGAGCTCTTCGGGGCGGATCGATTGCGCTTCACGGGCTACATGGCCTATCGTGGCTTGGTGCCATACGTGGCTTTGCCGACCGGCGTGGTCGAACCCACATCCTGTCTGTCAACCGGGCCTCGTCGGAGTTTCACGCGCTATCTCGTACGCGGTGGCAGCCTCGTCAATTTCGTGGGTCTGACCGAGCGGGACGACTGGCGTGAAGAAGGCTGGTCGATTCGTGCCACCGTCAAAGAAATGCTCGATGAATACGGCGATTGGTACGAGGGCGTACGCAGGATCATCGCGGCGACACCCGCCGACGGACTCTTCAAGTGGGCGCTCTTCGATCGCGAGCCGCTCGGCGAGTGGACGCGCGGCCGCGTCACGTTGATTGGTGATGCAGCACATCCCATGCTGCCCTTTCTTGGACAGGGTGCGGCGATGGGCATTGAGGACGGCATGCTGATCGCCCGGGCCTTTGCCGCCGCCGACACCATCGACGAGGCGTTGCGTCGCTATGTCGAGGCCCGATTGCCGCGCGCCAACTGGGTGATGACCGAGTCCCGCAAAACGGCGCTCAACTATCACTCTGGGCGCGACGAGAACTTCCGCCCTGGCAAGCACGTCAGTGCGGAATCGCTAGGCCTCATGGCTTACAACCCGGCGGCCGTTCCCGTTTAGTCGGCGCGCTCGGCGCCCGCCCAAGCGCTAACTTCCATGCTCAAACCGTATAGGTCGGGGTGCCGGTGTCGTGAATCGGCACAGTGCCTTGCCGGGTGACGAGCACGAGATCTTCGAGATGCGCCGTTCCACCTGCACCAGTTTCGAAGAGCGGACAGTCGATCGACAGAATCATATTTTCTTCGATGATGACCTCTGCGCGCGAACCGTCCGCATTCAGTCTTGGCTGGTCGGTATGCGCGAGGCCCACGCTGTGCGGACTGAAGGTGACGGGCACATCGATGCCGAATTTGGCGAGTGTCGTGGTGCCGAGTTCGCGCACCTGCGAAAAGCACATGCCCGGACGGATCAAGCCCTGCAGTTCGCCCCAGGTTTTGGCCATAGCGTCGGTGCAGTAGCGCATGCGCTTGTTGGGCTCACCAAAGAATATGGTGCGTCCGTAGTCGCCGTGAAAGTTCCTGAGATGGCTCACGCAATCGATCATCAGCGCCTGCCCGTCACGCAGGGGCTCGTCGTAGGCATCCGAGGATGAGGCATTCACCACCATGAAAACACCGAGGTTGCCACGTAGCGCTGCCTCGGCAAAAAATCTTTGACGGAGCGCACGAACACTGCCGAGCTCGCGTGCCGCACGAATCGTGGCATGGGCTGCAGTAACATTGGCCTCGGAGGCCAGCTTCATCATGCGAACTTCCGCCGGCGTACGTACTAGACGGATGCGCCGCGGTGTGTCATCGGCATCGACGAGCGTCGCGGCTAGCGCTGCACGCGTCAGCAACTGCGCGACCGACGAGTCGTCATAGCCGAGGCGGCCGCGAGCCACGCCGAGTTCGGCCAGTGCCTTGCCGAGCGCCTGTTCCATACTCGCGTGATAGGGCGCTGCCGCCGCCAACACCTTGCGCCGGTTTTGTTCGCGAGCAGGTGGCTCACCGTCGAGCTTGTAGACCACGACGTCACCCGCTGCAGCGCCGGGGCGCGGACTTGTGAAGACAAACGGCTGTACCCCCGGCACCGGGCCATCATCCGCCTGAATGTAGTAATACGAGAATACCGGGATCACGAGTGCTACGGGTCGCTGCGGATCGCGGGGAATGATCGCCAGCGTCGAGGCGATCATGCTCATACGCTCGAGCAGTGGAAAAAAATTGGTGGCGTGGAAAACATTGCGACCTTCGCCCACGACCATTGCATCGAGACCATCCTCGGTCAGGATGCGGCGTGCGCGTTCGCGATCCAGAAAAGGTTCGCGAGTGGCAAAACCGATATCGGGCAGAGCAGGCTTCAATAAATCGCCCTTTGGGACATGGCCCTGCGTGAGCCCCTGCGCGATGGCGCCCGTCCCCGGGGCCGCGCTCGCGCCCACCCCTGTCACTGCACTAGCCATCGTGGCCGCAGCGATGAAATCGCGACGTTCCCGATCCATTGCGAGGTCTCCCGGTTCATGGCGCGTGGCGTACAGCTTGTCAGTGGACCGCCGGCGCAGCAAGCGGCCAGTACGGTGAGCGGGCGCTTCTTTGACCCTCGCGGCGAGGGTATGCTCTCGCCATCCCCCCTCGGGAGTCTGACCATGATCGATCGCCGCCAATTATTCGGTGCCGCTGCCGGCTCTCTCGTGCTCATGAATGGCGTTGCCGCTGCATCCACCCTGCGCAAATCCAAGGCGGCGGTGGCGCCGCGCGGCGTCGATGGCCGACTCGTGCGTCTGGCCACGCTCGAGCTCGAAGCGCAGCAAGACTTCACTCGCGGCATGCGCACGCTGCACGGCAAGGCGCTGCGCGCCGCATCTCTCGCGGCATTCGACCGCGTGCTCGAGCGCGAGGGCATCGACCCGGCAACGCCAATCACGGTTGACCAACTGCGTCGTCTGATCGAAAACGAGCCGAGTACCAATCTCGCCTCGCGCACTTGGCTGCACAACCAGCAGTATATGTGGAAAACCTTGTACGCGCACTTCCACGATCATGCCGATGAGTACCTTGCCGAACTCGAAGCGGCTGATCGTGCCGGCCCCGGTACGTTCGAGCTCGCGCCCTCACTCGATGTGCCGATGTACGCCCGGCACGAGATCCACATTCAGCCGGGCGGCTATGTCGGTGATCCGTTCGCGGGCCACATGTATCACTACGGCACCAACAGTTTTTATACCGGCACTTCGATCGGGGCCAACGATCAGGACGATTCGCACCAACGCTCTGCGCAACGCTTGCCGTTACCGCAAGATGGCAAAGTCTTGCGCATTCTCGATATGGGCACGGGTATCGGACAGCTGGCCGTCGCGCTCAAAGAAAAATACCCCAATGCCGAGGTATGGGGGATCGACGTCGCTGCGCCAATGCTGCGCTATGCACATATGCGTGCAAACAATCTCGGCGTGGCCGTCAATTTTGCGCAGCGTCTCGCCGAGAGTACCGGTTTTCCCGATAACCACTTCGATCTGGTCACGAGCTATCTGTTGCACCACGAAGTGCCCGCAGAAGTCACGCGCAAGATCATCGCCGAAGTGCAGCGCATCACCCGGCCGGGCGGCGTGTTTTATCCCCTCGATTTTGGTACGGGCGGTGCGCTGATGCCGCCGCGCCTGCTTTATGGGCGATGGTGGGATCATCGCTGGAACAACGAAGCGTGGTCGCTCGAATACCACGCCATGCCTTTTACCGAAGAAATCGGCAAACGCGGCTTCAACATCGTCCGCAATGCCGAAGCAGTGATCCGTGGCTATGGAGCTCGGCACGCGATCAAGACCTGATTTCGTTGCGCCATGGAGCAGGCCCGCGACATCCATTCTTATCGCAAATATTGGGCGGCACGCTTCGGCGTGGCGCCGTTTCTGCCCATGTCGCGTGCCCAGATGGACGCGCTCGGCTGGGATAGCTGCGATGTCATCGTCGTTACGGGTGACGCCTATGTCGATCATCCGAGTTTTGGCATGGCGATCATCGGGCGTCTGCTCGAGGTACAGGGTTTTCGCGTAGGCATCATCGCGCAACCCGATTGGCAAAGTGCCGATCCCTTCAAGGCGCTCGGCAAACCAAATCTTTTCTTTGGGATTACTGCGGGCAATATGGACTCGATGGTGAATCGCTACACCAGCGATCGCCGTATGCGCAGCGACGATGCGTACACACCGAACGGCGAGGGGGGCAAGCGCCCTGATCGGTCGGTCATCGTTTATTCGCAGCGTGCCCGCGAGGCCTATGCCGATGTGCCGATCGTGATCGGCGGCATCGAGGCCAGCCTGCGGCGCATCGCCCACTTCGACTATTGGTCCGAAAAAGTACGGCGCTCAATTCTGCTCGATGCCAAAGCCGATTTGTTGTTGTTCGGCAACGCCGAGCGGCAAATCGTCGAGGTTGCCCATCGACTTGCGGCAGGCGAAAAAATTGCTGATATCACCGATCTGCGCGGCACCGCCTTCACTCGACGGGCGCTGCCCGAAGGGTATATCGAGATCGACTCGACGCACCTCGATACGCCCGGCCCGCTCAATCCGCCGATCGATCCTTACGCCATGGAAGACAACGGCGGCACCAAGTCCTCGACGGAACAGACGCCCGCTGGCGCCGCGCCGTCCGCCAACGAATCGGTCGTGCGTTTCGTGCGGCGGGTGCGCAATGCTGACCGCGCGCGTAGCGTCATTCGCTTGCCCGCCTTCGAGCAGGTGGTCGATGACCCCGTCATGTATGCACACGCCTCGCGCATCCTGCATCTCGAAGCGAATCCGGGCAACGCCCGCGCGATGGTGCAGCGCCATGGGCAAATCGACGTCTGGCTGAATCCGCCGCCGCTCCCGCTCACGACCCGTGAGATGGATTATGTCTATGAATTGCCCTATCAACGGCAGCCGCATCCGTTTTACGGCAAGGCGGAGATTCCCGCCTACAAGATGATTCGTTTCTCGATCGCCATCCAGCGTGGCTGTTTCGGCGGCTGTACGTTCTGTTCGATCACCGAGCACGAGGGTCGCATCATTCAGAGTCGCTCCGAGGGCTCGATCTTGCGCGAGATCGAAAAAGTACGCGACACCGCACCGGGGTTTACCGGTGTCATCTCTGATCTCGGTGGGCCAACGGCCAACATGTATCGGCTCGCTTGCAAGAGTCGCGCAATCGAAAGTGCCTGCCGCAAACCTTCCTGCGTCTATCCGGGCGTCTGCCCCAATCTCAATGCCGACCACGCGCCGCTCATCGAGCTTTATCGTAAGGCGCGCGCGCTACCGGGTATCAAAAAAGTATTGATCGCATCGGGTGTGCGTTACGACCTCGCCATCGAGTCACCGGAGTACGTGAAAGAGCTGGCGCAGCACCATGTAGGCGGTTATCTGAAGATTGCTCCCGAGGCGATCGGCGAGAGTCCGCTCTCGAAGATGATGAAGCCGGGCGTCGGTACCTACTACCGATTCAAAGAATTATTCGATCGTTACTCGAAGGAAGCAGGCAAAGAGCAGTATCTGATTCCGTATTTCATTGCCGCCCATCCTGGTACGACCGACGAGGACATGCTCGAGCTTGCGCTTTGGCTAAAGAAAAACGGCTTTCGCGCCGATCAAGTTCAGGCCTTCTTGCCATCGCCGATGGCGACAGCCACGGCCATGTATCACTCCGGGAAGAATCCGCTGCGACGAATAGCCCGCAATAGCGAAGAGGTCACCATTCCCAAGGGTCTGAAGATCCGTCGGTTGCACAAGGCTTTTCTGCGCTATCACGATGCCAACAACTGGCCGATGCTGCGTGAGGCACTACGACGAATGGGTCGCGGCGATCTCATCGGGCCTGGCAAACAGCACTTGGTGCCGCCGTGGCAACCGGTGGGTACCGGCAAGCAGGCTGAGGGCATACGCACTCCGCGACCGTTCCGTACGCAACACACCAGAGCGCGCAAATGAGCACCACGCACGAATTTCGCAGTGGTCTCGAATTCGATGTCCTGGCGCTCGAGAAATACTTGACCGGTCGCATCGAGGGTTTTGCTGGTCCTTTGCGTGTGCGCCAGTTTCCGGGCGGCCAGTCGAACCCCACTTATCGCCTCGATGGGCCCAAGGCGTCATACGTGCTACGCCGCAAACCGCCCGGCGTGCTGCTGCCCTCGGCGCATGCTGTCGATCGCGAGTATCGGGTGATGCATGCGCTCGCCACGCATACCGACTTTCCGGTCGCAACGCCCTGGTTGCTTTGCGAAGACCAAAACGTGATCGGCACAGCGTTCTATGTCATGGCGTTTGTCGGTGGGCGTATTTTTTGGGATCCCACTCTGCCTGAACTCGATCGTGACCGGCGTCGACCCGTCTTCATGGCCATGGTCGAGACGCTCGCCGATCTGCATCGGGTCGACTATCGGGCGATCGGTCTTGCGGACTTTGGACGACTCGAGGGTTATGTCGCACGTCAGTTGGCGCGCTGGTCCAAGCAATATGTCGTTGATGCCGAGGTGGCGGGGCGCGTGGCGACGATGGAGCGCCTGATCGAATGGTTGCCAAAGGCGTTACCCGCCGTCGAACCAGCGCCTGCGCTGGTACACGGTGATTATCGACTCGACAACATGATCTTTGACGCAGCCGCCACGCGTGTACTCGCTGTGCTCGATTGGGAACTCTCGACGCTCGGCGACCCGGTCGCTGACTTCGCCTATCATCTGATGAAGTACCGGATGGCCTCGGGTGGCGTGCGCGGACTGCAGGGCGCCGATCTTGGAGCGTTAGGCTTGCCTACCGAGCGCGAGTATGTGGCGGCGTATTGTTCGCGACGTGGCATTACCGAGGTCGGTGATCTCGAGTACTACTTGGCATTCTGCGCGTTTCGGCTCGCGGGGATTTGCCACGGTATCGCCGGACGCGTGGCCCGTGGTACCGCAGTCAACCCGCAGGCCAAAAAATATGCGGCGCAGGTCGAGCCACTGGCCGAGCTCGCGTGGGAGATCGCGCAACGAGCTTGATCGATATCGTTCAGTTCTTGGGCGGCGTGTAAACCACAGTCGACGGCGGGCTCTCGCGACGCAGACGCTCACCGACCTTTTCGGTACGTGCCCAGGCGCGCAAAAGATTTTCGCTGGCGAGTTTTTTGAGATCTTGGTCAGACCAGCCACGACGGATGAGTTCGGCAAAGAGTTTCGGATAGGTCGACACGTCGTCGAGTCCCTCGGGCCACCAGTCATTGCCGTCGAAATCACCACCGATTCCAATGTGGTCGACGCCGGCAATGTTGCGGATGTGTTCGATGTGGTCGGCCACCATGGCGATGCTCGTGGGCGGCAGCTTGAGTGCCGCAAAGCCTTCGGCACGAATCTTTGCGGCTTCTTCGGGCGTGGCCGCCGCGCGGGCGCGCAAGCCGATCTCGGCCATGGCAGGCTGCAACACCTTGCCGACCTCGCAATTAATGAAGCTCGAGACGAAGGTGACCATCACGACCCCGCCATTCTTTGGCAGTTCGCGCAGGATGTCATCGGGCACGTTACGCGACACATTGCACACGGCCTTCGCCGAGGAGTGCGAGAAAATCACCGGTGCCGCAGAAATACGCAGCGTATGCGCCATGGTGCTCGGCGCGGCGTGAGATAGGTCGATCAGCATGCCGAGCCGATTCATCTCGCGCACGATTTCTTCGCCGAAGGGCGTGAGGCCATTATTACGTGGCTGCAAGGGAGCGGCGGCGTCTGCCCAATCGGTATGCGTGTTGTGCGTCAGCGCCATGTAGCGCACACCAAGATCATGATAAGTACGCAGTGCACCGATCGAGTTCTCGAGTCCGTAACCCCCCTCCATGCCAAGCATCGAGGCGATTTTTCCGGCACGCTTTGCGGCTCGAACATCGGCCACCGAACGCGCAAACATGAAGACATCGGGATAGCGCTCAATGACGCGGCGCGCGATGTCGATTTGTTCGAGTTGCTGTCGCGCGTAAGGCCCAGAGCCTTCCCCCGGAATGTAGACAGACCAGAACTGTGCACCGAGTTCGCCGGCGCGCAGGCGCGCGATATCGGTGTCTCCCTTGGTGGGCTGCCGCAAGTCATAAGCGATCACGTCACGGGGAGCATCTTTGAATTCGCGGATCGTCATTGGCAGATCGTTATGGCCATCGACCAGAATCGTCGATCGTAACAGGCGAGTGGCACGCTCCAAAGCAGGGTCTTTGGTCGGCTGGCCTTGAGCAGCGGCCGTGTGCGTCAAGAGACCGCAGACCAGGGTGAGAGTGAGGACAAGCGCGCGCGGTGTGGACATCGGTACTCCACGAAAATATTGCAAAGAGGCTAGGGCGAGACGAGTGTCGCGCTGGCGACTGTCTCTTGCAACCAAAGCTTGATGGCCTGAGCCACGCCATCGGCTGCTTCTTCATGCACATAGTGTCCGGCATTGGCAAAGTGCACGAGTCGTGAACCCGGGATCATGGCTTGCAGTTCGTCGGCTTCGCTTAGTGGTTTGTTTTTGTCCTGATCACCCCAGAGGATGAGCGTCGGCACCTTGACCTGCGATGCGAGCGCAATTTCCTCACCTTCGCGGTATTGCTTCATGAGCGAGGTCATACCCGTCATGTAGCCTTCGGTTCGCGCACCGAGCATGACGTCATCGATCACTTTTTCGGTGACGATGGAAGGGTCGACATATGACTGCTTGAGAAAGTTACCGCGAAAGTCGCGGCTGGCGAACATTTTGGCCGACATGCGCGGGAGCGGCGGCAAAGTAATCTGTACGATTTTCGGTACGCCGGTGCGGATGATGCCGGGGTTGAGCAGTACGAGTCCGCGCGCATTCAAATCGAGCACGGCGGCCTGCAGGGCTACGGCCCCGCCTAGCGAGTGGCCGACATAAATCACACGCTGCAAGCCGATTTCTTTGGCAGCTGCAATCAGTACCTTGGCTTGCGGTCCATTGTGGTAATCGAAGTCCACCGGCTTGTCCGAGAGTCCATAGCCCGGCATATCGATCGCGATCACGTGACAGCAGTCGGCCAGCCGCGGCGCCAGTTCACGAAAACTCTGCAACGAGTTGCCGAAGCCATGGATCAGCAGCACCGCTGGTCGATCGGCAGAGGCCTCGCCCCACTCGCGGTAGCGCAACCGTACGCCGTAAACCGTAACGAAACGATCCTCGGCCGTGGTGAGTGAGGCGACCGAGACCTCGGTTTGCGCGGGCCAGTAAGCCCAGGCCATCAGCCCGCCCCACAGCAGCAGTGCCGACACCAGCACACCGAGCCCCACACGTTTGAGGAACTTCATGGGAGCCGATTGAATACAATCCGCTCGCGCCTCGCAACGACCTCAGGGATTTTCGCCACATCGTGATCGTGCTGCCGCAGTTGCCCGTGCTCGACACCCTGCCTGCGCTGCGTGGTGCCTTGGCGACGCGCGGTTGCGCCGTGCTCGAAGCCCCGCCCGGTGCGGGCAAAAGCACCGTGGTACCGCTCGCCTTGCTCGATGAGCCTTGGGTGGCAGGTCGCAAAATTCTGCTGCTCGAACCGCGACGACTTGCCGCCAGAGCGGTGGCCATGCGCATGGCGGCCACGCTTGGCGAGCGCATCGGTGAGACCGTGGGCTATCGCATGCGTCTCGACACCCGCGTGGGTCCGCGTACGCGCATCGAGGTGGTCACCGAAGGCGTGCTGACGCGCATGCTGCAGCGTGACGCTTCGCTCGAAGGCGTGGCTGCCGTGCTCTTCGACGACTTCCACGAGCGCAGTCTGCAGGCCGATCTCGGGCTCGCCTTTTGTCTCGATGCAAAGAAAACACTGGAGTTGGATCTGCGTTTGCTCGTGATGTCGGCTACGCTCGACGGCGCGGCGGTGGCTGCATTGCTCGATGACGCACCGGTGGTCACCGCAGCGGGTCGCCGGTATCCCGTCGATATCATTTATCTAGGCAAAGGCTTGCCAGTATTACCAGGCGAGGCCGACTCGCCGGAGCGTCTGACGGCCCTTGCCGTACAGCGTGCCGCACGCGAAACCGCAGGCGACATACTGGTTTTTTTACCGGGCGCAGGCGAAATCAGGCGAGTGCAGGAGATGCTCGCGGGACCTGGCGAATGCAGTGATCGTGGCATCGAGATTCTGCCTTTGTTCGGCGAACTTTCGCCCGAAGAGCAGGAGCGGGCACTCGCCGATGACCCGCGACTGCCGCGACGCGTGATCCTTGCCACCAACATCGCCGAAACCAGCCTGACGCTGCCGCAGATCAAAAGTGTTGTCGATAGCGGACTCGTCAAGCGTGCGGTGTTCGACCCGGTCACCGGCATGAGCCGTCTCGAAACGCGGCGTATTTCGCGAGCGTCAGCCGAGCAGCGTGCGGGTCGCGCTGGTCGCGTGGCTGCCGGGCACTGCTATCGGCTTTGGAGTGAAGGTGCACACCGTAGTCTGGCGGCGCAAACGCCGGCTGAAATCATTGAGGCTGATCTTGCCCCGCTCGCGCTCGATCTTGCGCAATGGGGCGTACAGGGTGCCGATTCGATCCGCTGGCTCGACCCGCCCCCGGCAGCTATGCTTGCCGCGGCTCGCGCACTGCTGCGACAGTTGGGAGCCTTGAATGCCGACGGTACTCTCACGCCGCAGGGTCGCGAGCTCGGCGACTGGCCGTTGCATCCGCGTCTCGCGCATTTGCTGCTCGAGTCCGCAGCGCGTGGTGAGCCCGAACTCGGCGCGAGTCTTGCGGCCTTGCTGAGCGAGCGCGATTTGCTGCGCACCGGGCCACGGCAAGGGTCAGACAATATGCGCGGTGTCGATATATTGACGCGACTCGATGCGCTCGCGGGTCGTGCGCCCGCAGGGGCGTTCGTCGATCGTGCCGCACTCACCAAGGCACGACGCGCCGTCGATCAATTCAGGCGTCGCCTCGAGACTAGCCATCCCTCAAAGAAAAATCCTTCGAAGGATGATCCTTTGGGCCCGGCAGGTCTCCTTGCTTGCGCGTACCCTGACCGTATCGGCCGTAGACGGGTAGGGAGCGAGGGCCGTTATCTGCTGGTCAACGGCCGTGGTGCGATGTTCGTCGGTGCGACCTCGCTGGCACGAAGCGAGTTCGTGGTTGCACTCGATCTCGATGATCGCGAGCGCGAGGCTCGAATACTTTTGGCAGCGACTCTCGATCGCGGAACCCTTGAGGCGGCGGTTGGTGAGCGTATTCGCCATACGCGTGAGCTGCATTGGTCGAGCGGCGAACAACTGATCGTCGCGCGTGATGTCGTTCGTCTCGAGGCACTCATCCTCGAAGAAAAACCTTTGCTTAATCTGCCGGGCGAGATTGCCGTGCCGGCGATGATCGCAGGTATTCGGGCAATGGGTCACGACTGCTTGCCTTGGGATGACGAGACGCGGGCGTTTTGCGCGCGTATCGAACTTGCGCGGCGTCACGGACTGCGTCAGGCGAAGAACTGGCCAGCGTTCGATTCGGCGAGCTTGCTGGCCACGCTCGAAGACTGGCTCGCGCCCTGGCTGACGGGTGTGACCCGGCGTGCGCACCTTGCGAAACTGCCCCTCGTGGAAGCCCTGCGCTTCCGTCTCGGAAGCGCCGCATCCCGCGAGCTCGATGAAATCCTGCCGACGCACATCGTTGTGCCAACGGGCTCGCGGATCCGCGTTGACTATGAAGATGATCTTGCGCCGTGCGCCGCCATGTGTATGCAAGAGGTATTCGGTTTGGCGACTACGCCGCGCATCGGTGGTGGAGTAATCCCGGTAACCTTCAAACTACTCTCGCCCGCGCAGCGTCCGCTACAGGTCACCGCCGATCTCGCCAGTTTCTGGCGGAATGCCTACACCGAGGTCCGCAAAGACATACGCGGGCGCTATCCTCGACACTACTGGCCAGAGGACCCTCTGCAGGCCGAGCCCACTCGGCGGGTCAAGCCGCGTCAATGAATTTACCCGTTGGATTATTTGAGGACTACGCATGCCCGTCATTCTGATCACTGGTGCGAATCGCGGCTTGGGCCTGGAGTTCGTCAAGCAATACGTCGCGTGCGGTTGGGAGGTTATTGCCACGGCGCGCGATCCCGCTGCGGCCCCTGAGCTTTCTGCACTGGCGAAGAGTCATCGCAGCGTGCGCCTCGAGCCCTTGGATGTTGGCAATCACGCGGACATCAAAGCTCTTGCCGCGCGCCTCGGACAGCAACCGATCGATGTCTTGCTCAATAATGCCGGCTGGCTCGGCGATATCCGCAAACAATCATTCGATGAGCTCGATTAC
>Ga0194131_10004084_pt1 | contig 22334 bp, 20 predicted proteins | sample TA2KigO120mmetaG_FD_148631 | JGI IMG/M metagenome (GOLD analysis project Ga0194131, IMG submission 148631) | Freshwater microbial communities from Lake Tanganyika, Tanzania - TA2015053 Kigoma Offshore 120m | ecosystem: Environmental > Aquatic > Freshwater > Lake | place: Tanzania: Lake... | reverse complement strand
CGGCTACGGCAATCAAGACCGCCACCCCGGTCGCCCCCCAGGTCAGTTTCCACGCTCGAACCATCGGCAAATTCTACCAGAAAATCCCTCGATTGGCGCGTCTCGCTCCTAGAACGTCGCCGTGATCGGCAGAGTACCCCGGGCCACGCCGATGATCGAGAACGTGCGGTAGATCGGCGTCAGTACCTTATCGTACTCGTAAAGCGGTGCGTTCGTTACGTAAATTACGTCGCGTGCCTGGAGTCCGAACTGCTGTGCGACAAAAATGGACACCGGCTGAAAAAGATCCAGCCGGAAGACGCGCGCACGAGCCGTGGGGTTGGTCTCCAGATCGCCCATCCGAAAGACATAAACGCCCGTTTTGTTGGCCCGCGCGTCCGACAGGCCACCAACCGTGCCCAACGCCTCGAGCAAGCTCATATTGTGTTTGGTAATCTCGAAATTGCCCGATCGCTGAACCGCACCCAAAACCGTGTAAAGGCGTGAATTCGGCCTCACGACGATTTCATCGCCCTTCTGCACCGGGATGTTCGCGCCCGCCAGCAGATCGGCGAACTGCGCCGTCAGGACAACCTGGCCCTGTCGACGCACCGTGACCTGGAGTTGACTGGCCCCGCCCGGCATGTTGCCGAGCGTGCCGCCCGCTTTGTTGATGGCGTCGACCACCGTGCGCACATCCTCCAGCATCGACACACGGCCGGGATTTCGAACGTCACCCGATACCATCACCGAATGGGTCCGCGGCGCATCGAACTCGACGATGACCTCCGGCTCCTGCACCTTGTTGCCAAGTTGCTGGATGATGCGCCGCTCGATCTGGTTCAGATCCAAGCCGGCGACCTGCACGACGCCCACGACCGGGACCTTGATCGTGCCGTCCTCGGCGACCCGCTGCACGCCGAGATCCGCACCGGCGCCCTGGATCGTCGGAAAGATGTTGCCGCCGTAGCGTTCAAAGATCCGGACTTTGAGCGAGTCGCCGGGAGCGACGGTCAGGCGAACCGCCGGCGAAACGTCGGCGACCGACGACGGCCGGTCCGGCGTCGCCGGTTGGCGATAAGCCACGACCGTGGTCGGTGTGAGGTCGATGACGTCGAAGGGCAGTGCTTCCGTGCTGGTCGCCTGAGCACCCCCCATCCACGGACCGTCACCCGGCAAAGCGGTACAGGCGCTGACGCCCAGGCCAAACGCAACGATGGTGGGCCGCGCGGCGGCGCTCAGCCGGCTCCAAACTGTCAACTTCCGATCTCCGTCAGGAGTAGCGATCACGGCGCGCCGCGCGTCGTGTCCCAATCCCATGAATTGCCTCAGCCCACCGTGTAATTAACCCGCGGTCCCGCGCCGGTGCAAGCGGTCCTCGGAGGCCGCCGCCGCCCCAGAACGCAACTTTTCGATAGCCGCCTCCACCGAAACCGTGATGTCGAAAAGTTGCGAGAATCCACTGACCAGCAAACAGTCGGCCGCAGGACCCGCAAAGCGGCAAAACACGATGCGCGCTTGCAACTCCGCCGCTCTGTGAAGGGCACGTGCAAAGACCCGCACGCCGGCCGCACTCATATAGGTCACGCCGCTGCCATCGACGACCACGCCACCGCCCGGTCGCACGGCCGCGACGATCAGCGCCTCGACGGCGGCCGATGTCACCGAATCGACTTGCGCAGGCAGCGTGACTGCCACGACGTCATTCATGATTCACAACACCATCATACGCGCTATCGGTCCGTTCCATCCCTGGCCGCAGGCCAGCCGGCGGCAAGGTCGGTGCCGCGCCAATCGATGCGACGCCGTCCGAGCCACGCCTGTGATACCAGGAGTGGAGCGAGCGCCTCGCGCGCCAGCGCGGCGGCCCAGGCGCGAGGGCCGAACGGCAGTCCGAAACCGGCGAGGAACCACGCTTCGGCGGCGAGCCAAGCGGCGGTGTGGACGGCCAGCGCCGCGACAGTCCAAGCCAAGCCAACGCCGCTGACCGCCAGGGCCGCCACGAGTGCGATCGCCGAGGCGAGCCAGCCGATGACTGGCTCCAGAAGCACGAGCGCGCTGACCTCGCGCGCCAGATTGAGCCGTGTCGACCCCCAACGGACCTGACGTTTCCAAACATCCGCCCAGTGGCGATCCCCGACCGGCAGGCGGAGCACGTAGGGGGCCAGCTGCGTCTGCTGCCGCAGGCGATCCCGCACGGTGCGCACCACCGAATAGTCGTCGGCCAGGTAGTTGAGAAAACCCTGATGCCCGCCGATCCGATCGAGCACATCCCGCGTCAGGACCGTCACACCACCTGACGCCACCGGCATGCCGAGCCGATCGGCCGCCATGAGGAAGCGCGCCTGATGGCCGTTGATGTAGGCGCATTCCATCTCCGCTGCGAAATTCCCTGGCGCGGCGCCAACCTTGAGGGCCAGAACCAGCCCGACCCGATCGGTGAGCTGCATTGCAGCCGTCTCCAGATCGGCCGCGGTCAAGGCGATCCCGGCATCGCACAGCACGACGAAAGGCCGGCTTGCCGCCTCCAACCCCTTGCGCACGTTGTTGAGCTTGGGATTGAACGTGGTGTCGCTGCCGACCAGGATCGGTGCCTCCGGCCACAAACGACGCGTGAGCGCCACCGCCGCATCGTGCTCGCTGGTCACGCAAATCAACACTTCGGCGCCCGAGGCGGCAAGTTCGGCGAGATTGCGCACGTAGTCTTCCGACGCGTCGCGTGGCCCCGCCATCGGCGCCACGATGCTGAAGTCGGCGGCGCGGCGGCCGCGCCGCGCCGTCAACGGACGTCGGCGACCGAGGGCGGCGCTGGTCCACTGAACAAGCGTGGCCGCAGCCCACCAGCCGATCGCCACGGAAAAGAACACGCCCGTGGCCATTCATCGTCACTCGCTCACCGAGAAGCGGTGAACGTCGTCCTTTTCCATGGCAAGGGCTCGGTGGTAGGCGCGGATAACGACGCTCGGCTCACCCTGGGCCCGGATCCGCCCATCTTCGATCCATATCGCGCGATTGCACAGCCGGCGAACCTCGGCGGGGGAATGCGACACGAACAACAGCGTGCCCTTTCGGCGAAAGCTGTCGATCCAGTCCAGGCACTTGCGCTGGAAGGCGGCGTCGCCGACGGCCAGCGCCTCATCGACGACCAGAATCTCGGCGTCGACATGGGCGCATATGGCGAAGGCCAAGCGCGTGCGCATGCCCATCGAATAGTGCTTCATCGGCTGCTCCATGTAGTCGCCGATGCCCGCGAACTTCGCCATGGAATCGAACTTGCGCAGCACTTCGGCGCGCGTCAGCCCCATGACGGCGCCACCGATCAAGATGTTCTCGCGGCCCGACAGCTCGGCATCGAAAGTTGCGCCCAGCGCCAGTACCGGCGCGATCCGGCCGGTGACCCGAAGCTCGCCGTTGCTCGGCAAGGTCATGCCGCAGATCACCTGGAGCAGGGTCGACTTGCCGCAGCCATTGCGGCCGAGAATTCCGACGCTGTCGCCACGATAGACATCGAGGTCGACATCGCGCAGCACCCAGAACGGCTTGTAGTAGGTCTTGTACCAGCCGAACATGACCTGCTTCAGCCAGTCGCTGCGGTGAGCGTAGAGCTGATAGGCCTTGCCGAGGTGTCGGGTGCGGACGACGACTTCAGATGACGTCGACAATGACATTCCGGTACCTGTCGAAGAACCAATAGCCGAAGTAGAAGGTGAAGATCGACGTGGCGAGCATCCACAGTACGACCAGCGGGTTCGGCAGCTTGCCGATCAGCACGATGTCGCGCATGACCTCGACATACGAGGTGAGGGCGTTGGCGTAGAGCAGAATGTCCCACGGCGGCGGCATCGCCGTGTGCGTGAAGAACACCGGCGTCATGAACATGAACAGCGGCACGACGTTGATCATCAGGTAGCCGGCGTCGCGCGTGAAGGCGCCGATTGCACACAGGAACCAGGCCAGGCCCATCAAGAAGGCCATTAGCGGCAGGAAGACGAGCGGCACGAAGACGACGGTCCAATGAAGGCCGCCGGTTACCACGCCGACGCAGATCAGCAGGACGACGACGCCGATCGCGGTGAAGGCGGCCGCACGCAAGGTCGAGATCACGGCCAGCATGTCGCTGGGGAAGATCGTCTGCTTGATGAAGTGTGCGTACTCGTGCAGCAGCATCGGCGAGCGGTACGCCATCTCCGAAAAGAAGTTGAAGACGACCAGGCCGGCGAAAATGAACAACGCGTAGGCGATGGGCTTCTGGCCCTGCTCGCCGACGAACGACATTTGCAGCTTGGTCGTGAAGGCGAAGGTGTAGACGGAGATGGCGAACAGCGGCGCCGCCACCGCCCACAACCAGCCGCCCGCCGAGCCGACAAAGCGCGACCGCAGCTCGCGGCGCAGGATCGCCAGCACGATCTCGCGATTGTAGCGCATCTGAAGGAACGGCTTGGCGAGGAAACGCGAGAAGCGCTGGGCGGGGTCGAGCGCTTCCACCACGATCTGCTGGCCGTTGACGATCTTCACCGACGGCATGAGCCGCGCCTCTCCTTCTTGCTTGCGCTGGTGAGCCCGGTAGGGATCGAACCTACGACCACCTGATTAAAAGTCAGATGCTCTACCGCTGAGCTACGGGCTCGCTCCGGCCTAGCGTGAAGGGCCGAGCCCCCGCGCGGCGCCCGTATAAGATGCGCAGGCCCAGCGGTCAACGCACCGGCGTAGGCCCTCAAGACGGGACGAATTTCGCCTTCAACCGCTGAAACACCCTCTTCGACACGAATTGCGATGTATCGCCACCCAGCCTGGCGATGTCCTTGACCAGCGAGGAAGCGATGAACTGGTGCCGATCCGAGGCCATCAGGAAGATGGTTTCGATGTCTGGCTCCATGCGGGCGTTCATATTGGCCATCTGGATCTCGTACTCGAAGTCCGAAACCGCGCGCAGGCCACGAATGATCACCGACGCGCCGACCTGGCGCGCAAAGTGGATCAAGAGCCCGTCGAACGGCACGATCGTGATGCGCTTCCGATCCACCTCCGAGAATTCCTGGATGTCGTCGTTCAGGATGTCGATGCGTTCGTCCAGCGAGAACAACGGCCCCTTGCCGGGGTTGGTCGCCGGCCCGATCACCAGCCTGTCGACCAGCCGAAGCGAACGACGCACCACCTCCATGTGCCCGCTGGTGATCGGATCGAACGTGCCCGGATAGACGCCGACGCGTTCTGAGGCCATGTCCATCCCCCACTTCCCTGTTGAAGGTGCATTCCTTGAGGCGGCGAAGTCTTAGCGACACGGGCAGCCCTTATCCACCGTTTGTTTCGCCGTGGCTGTCGCCATCGCTGCCGTTGCCGCTGACGGCGCCGGCGTCATCGTCGCCGATGCGGACGGCCGACACCACGCGCTCGCCTTCGCTCACATTGACGATACGTACGCCGCGGGTAGCGCGGCCGGCGATGCGGATGCCGTCGACCGGGCAACGGATCAGCGTGCCGCCGTCGGTCACCAGCATGATCTGATCGCTGCCGCGCACGGGAAACGCCGCCACGACCTCGCCGCCTTTCGCGAGGTTCATCAGCTCCACGCCCTTGCCGCCGCGGCCCGTCATCCGGTACTCGTAAGCCGACGTGCGCTTGCCGAAACCCGACGAGGCCACGGTCAGCACGAACTCCTCCTTGCGCTGCAACTCGGCGAAGCGTTCCTCCGACAGCGTCGCCGCCGCTGCTTCCTCGGTCGCGGGTGTCGCTTCTTCCTCGCCGTTGTCCGCGACGTTCTCGGCCTGCCGCAACGCGCGCGACTGGCGCAGATAGGCCTCGCGCTCCTCGGTCGTGATGCCCTTGCCGCTGTCGACCAGCGACATCGAAATCACTTCGTCGCTCTCGGCAAGCGCGATGCCGCGTACGCCGGTCGAGGCGCGACTCTGGAAGACACGCACCGTCGCCACCGGAAAACGCATGGCGCGGCCCTGGCGTGAGGCCAGCAACACATCCTGGTCCTCGGTGCAGACGCTCACCCCGATCAGCCGGTCGCCCGCGTCCTCGCCCTCGAACTTCATGGCGATCTTGCCGGTCTGGTGCACGTTCACGAAGTCGCTGAGCTCGTTGCGCCGCACGCCGCCGCGCGCCGTGGCAAACATGACGTTGAGCGTCGACCAGCTCGTCTCGTCCTCCGGCATCGGCATGACGGCGCTGATGGTCTCGCCTTCCGAAAGCGGCAGCAGGTTGATGAAAGCCTTGCCGCGCGCCTGCGGCGCGCCGAGGGGCAGGCGCCAGACTTTGAGCTTGTAGACGATGCCGCGGCTGGAGAAGAACAGTACCGGCGTATGGGTGTTGGCGACGAACAGACTCGAGACGAAATCGTCCTCGCGCGTCGCCATGCCGGCACGCCCCTTGCCGCCGCGACGCTGCGCCCGATAGGCCGAGACCGGCACGCGCTTGACATACCCGCCGTGCGTCACGGTGACGACCATGTCCTCGCGCTGGATCAGATCCTCGATATCCTGCTCGAACTCGTTGTCGAGGATCTCGGTCCGACGGGGCGTCGCATACTGCTGCTTGATCTCGAGCAGCTCCTTGCGCATCAGGGCGAACAGCTTGTCGCGGTCGGCCAGCAACACGAGGTAACCCTCGATCACCTGCGCGACCTCGCCCAGCTCCTCGGCGATCTTGTCGCGCTCCAGGCCGGTCAGCCGTTGCAGGCGCAACTCGAGGATGGCGCGCGCCTGCGCCTCGGACAGCCTGTAGGTGCCGTCGGCCGACACCTCGCGGCCGGGCTCGGCGATCAGCGCGACCAACGGCGCCACGTCGGCGGCCGGCCAGTCGCGCGACATCAGCCGCTCTCGCGCCACCACCGGATCGGGCGCGCGGCGGATCATCTCGATCACCTCGTCGATGTTGGCGACGGCGATGGCCAGGCCGACCAGCACGTGCGCCCGGTCTCGGGCATGACGAAGCTCGTACTGGGTGCGCCGCGTCAGCACCTCGGTGCGGAAGCGGATGAAGGCCTGAAGGAGCTCCTTGAGGCTCATCAGCCGCGGGCGACCGCCCTCCAGCGCCAGCGCATTGACGCCGAACGTGGTCTGCAACGGCGTATAACGATAGAGCTGGTTGAGCACGATGTCGGCCATCGCATCGCGCTTCAGCTCGACCACCAGTCGCACGCCGTCGCGGTCGCTCTCGTCGCGCACCTCGGCCACGCCCTCGACTTTCTTGTCGCGCACCACTTCGGCGATGCGCTCGTGCAGGCGCGCCTTGTTCTCCTGGTAGGGCACTTCGGAGATGATGATCGACTCGCGGCCGGAACGGCTTTCCTCGATGCGGGTGCGCGCCCGCATGATCAGCGAGCCGCGGCCCAGCTCATAGGCGGCGCGGATACCGTTACGACCCAAGATCGTGGCGCCGGTCGGGAAGTCCGGCCCCGGGACGTACTCCATGATCTGCTGGATGGTGAGTTCGGGATTGTCGATCAGCGCACAACAGGCCTCGATCAACTCGCCGAGATTGTGCGGCGGGATGTTGGTCGCCATGCCGACGGCGATGCCGCCGGCGCCGTTGGCCAGCAGGTTGGGGAATGCCGCCGGCAGAACTGTCGGCTCCTGCTCGCGCTCGTCGTAGTTGGGCTGGAACTCGACGGTTTCCTTGTCGATGTCGGCCAGCAGCGTCTCGGCGGCGGGTGCCAGGCGCGCCTCGGTGTAACGCATGGCGGCCGGCGGATCGCCATCCATCGAGCCGAAATTGCCCTGCCCCGCGATCAGGGGCAGGCGCATGGAGAAGTCCTGCGCCATACGCACCATGGCGTCGTAGATCGCGTTGTCGCCATGCGGGTGATACTTGCCCATCACGTCGCCGACGATGCGGGCGGACTTGCGGAAGGGGCGCGTCGAATCGTAGCCGCCTTCCTTCATGGCGTAGAGAATGCGCCGTTGCACCGGCTTCAACCCGTCGCGCGCATCGGGCAACGCACGCGACACGATCACGCTCATGGCGTAATCGAGGTAGGAGCGGCGCATCTCCTCTTCGATGGTGATCGGCGCGATGTCGTGCGGCGGCGGCTGGGGCGGTGGCGCGTCGGGGGGCGGCGGCGCCGGCGGCAGGGTCGTATCGTCGCTCACGGAAACCTGGATTTTGCTCGTTTTGTGGCCCTGCCAGAGGGCCCGGCGGAACGAAGCCGCACCCTAGCAAAACAGGCCGCGAAGACCAACAAAAAACGCACCAAAAGCCAGTCTTTAACTTATTGATTTTATTGACTAAATTACGCTGGAAAAGACCTCTTGGAAAGGCTTCCGATTGACCCCCAAACAAGGCCCAAAACCGACCCCCGCCGCGGCTTCGGTGGTGGTCTTCGACATGGGCGGTGTTCTCCTCGACTGGAACCCGCGGCACCTCTACCGCAAGCTCATTTCCGACCCACGGGATATGGAGCGGTTCCTGGCGACGGTGACCACGAACGAATGGCACGTGGAGCAGGACAAAGGTGGCGATCCGGCCGAGGCAACACGTCGACTGAAGACGCTACATCCTGGCTACGCGGCCCTGATCGAGGCGTTCTACGATCGCTTCGACGAAATGCTCGATCGCGACTTCCCGGAGATGGTGGCGCTGGTCGAGCGCCTACACCGGGCCGGCACGCCGCTTTACCTGGTGTCCAACGCTCCCGCCTTCCTCGACGCCTGGCTGCGCGGGCCGGCCCGGCGACGTCACCCCTTCTTGGGCTATTTCAGGGACTACGTCGTCTCCGGCTTGGTGAAATGCCACAAGCCTGACGCGGCGATCTACGACCTCGTCTGCCGGACCGGCGGCTTTCAACCCGGGACGGCGGTATTCATCGACGACAGCCCGGCCAACGTCGACGGCGCGCGCAGCTTCGGCATGCATGGGATCCATCATCGATCCGCCGCCGACACGATAGCGGCCCTGCGGACGTTGGGGCTCCCGGCTTGAACCTGCTGGCGGGGCTCAGACCTTCAGCTTGAAGATACGCATCGCGTTGGTCTCGTAGATCTTCTTGCGCTCGTCTTCGCTGACCTTGGCGTGATCCATGAAATCGACAGCTTCACCGTCGTCCTCGTAGGGGAAGTCGGCGGCGAACATGATCCGGTCGGCGCCCAACTCGTCGAGGCCCAGCTTGAGAACCGCCATGTCGGTTACGCCCGCGGTGGTGATGTAGAAGTTCTCGCGGAAATAGTCGCTCGGCCGCTTGGGCAGCTTCTCGGTGGCGCCGATCTTGACCTGCAGGGCGAAGCGGTTGTCGATGCGTTTCAGCCAGTAGGGAATGCCCTCGCCCATGTGGCCGAGCACGATGCGCAGCCTCGGATGCCGATCGAAGGCGCCGGACATGATCAGACGCATGGCATGCAGGCCGGCCTCGGCGGAAAAACCCCAGGTCGCGAAATAGAGCCCATAGTCGAGGTAGGGCGCGACCATCGACGGTCCGGGCTCGCGGGGATGGAGATAGATCGGCATGTCGAGTGCCTCGGCCGCCTCGAGGATCGGCCGGTACCTGGGCATGTCGAGATACTCGCTCCTGGTGTGGGAGTTGACGATGATGCCGACGAGCCCGAGCTTCTTGCCGCGCTCGATCTCGCGCGCCGCTGCCGCGGGGTCCTGCGGCGCCACGGCGACCAGTCCTGCCAGCCGCTTGGGGTTGGAGGCGATCGCCGCCGCCAGTGCATCGTTGGACTCGGCGGCCAGGCGGGTCGCCATATCCGCCTGGAAAATCTGCACCCCTGGCGACGTCAGCTACAGGACTTCCACGTCGATGCCGACCTTGTCCATGTGGGCGATGCGGCCGGCACCGATGTCGAGGAGATTGTTCATCAGCTGGGCGCCCGCCGGGGACGGCTTCAACAGACTGCCGCCCAGCTTGGCGAAACCCGGTTCGACGTCGCTGCTGGCCAGGACTTTCTTCCAGCCAGCCAGAATGTCGGCCGTGATGAAGGCCTCCTCGACTGCGATACGCCGCATGGTTCCTATCCTTCCCTAAAGGTCGAGTCGGAAACGCCAGTAGCGTAACCCAAAGTTCATCGGTAGCTCGCCGTCGACCACGAACCCCATACGCTCGTACAATCCGCGTGCCGTCGTCATTGCCTCGCTGGTATGCAAGCCCAGCCGGGTCGCTTTGTCCACGCGGGCGCGTTCGATGCACCACTCGGTGAGGCACCGCGACAGGCCGCGGCCGCGCGCGGCCGGCGCCACGCCCAGCAAGCGCAACGACGCCCAGTCGCGAGGGAAGATCAGGCCATCGGACTTGCCGGGCGCGAAGTAAAAAACGACGGCCTCCAGCGCCGATGGGCCGCGGACGCCGCCGACTTCGGCATCGGTCAGGCGCTCCGCAGCATGCACAAGCCCATCGCGCAAACGCGGCCACTCGGTGCCCATGCGTTCGGCGTAGTCCGTATAGGCCTCGAGCAGGAGGCGCCCGACGACCGCATGGTCGGCCGCAGACAGGCGTTCGATGGCCGTCACATCTTCAAAACGGGATGTCGTCGTCGAGATCGCCTTTGCCGCGCGCCGCCGGACGGCCGCCGCCGCTTCCGCCGGCAGGGCCACTGCCCGCATCATCGTCCATTCCACCACCGCCACCACTGCCCTCACCGCCGCCGCGGCCGTCGAGCATGGTGAGCGCGCCGCCAAAGCGCGGGATCACGACCTCGGTCGTGTAGCGCTCCTGGCCGCTCTGGTCGGTCCACTTGCGAGTCGCGAGTTGGCCCTCGACATAGACCTTGGAGCCCTTGCGGATGAACTTCTGCGCGACCTCCGCCAGCTTGTCGTTGAAGATGACGACGCGGTGCCATTCGGTGCGTTCCTTGCGCTCGCCGGTCTGGCGATCACGCCAAGTATCCGATGTCGCCACCGACATGTTCACCATGGATCTGCCATCCTGCATGGACCTCACTTCGGGGTCGCGGCCGAGATTGCCGACCAGGATGACTTTGTTGACGCTGCCCGCCATGGGGGCCTCCTTCGCTTTCCCGGTGCCGCAGGACGCAACACCTACCTCACGGCGCCCAAGCTAGCGCAGCCGCCTTGTGGGCAGCTACCGATTTTGGGTTGTACCGAGCGCCAACCTGAACTTCGCTCATGCAGCCCCTCCGACAATTCATTGGTTGGCGACGCAGGCCGTCGCCTATCTTCGCCGCCATGAGCGGTCCCTTTCACGTTTCCCAAGTGTCGCGCGGCGAGGCCGTCGCCATGCTGGGCGGTGCGGCGCTGATGATGACCCTGGCCATGGGCATCCGGCAGAATCTGGGCCTGTTCCAGGCACCTGCGTCCAAGGAGCTGGGCATCGCGGTCTCCGACTTCGCGCTCGCCATCTCCGTGCAGCAGGTCGCCTGGGGGCTGAGTCAGCCCTTCATCGGCATCGTGGCCGACAAGCACGGAACACGCAGCGTGGCGTTGATCGGCTCCCTGCTGTTCATCGCCGGCGTGATCCTCACCGCCACGGCGCAAGGCACCTTGCCGATCGTCATGGGCGCCGGCGTGCTGATCGGCGTGGCGCTTTCCTGCACGGCCTCGGGCATCACCGCCAATATCGCCGGCCGCGTCGTCCAGCCCACGCGTCGCTCGCTCGCCTTCGGCCTGGTGTCGGCGGCAGGCTCGGTCGGCACCATGGTGACCGCACCGATTGCGGCCTACATCATGAACTACGACGGCTGGCGGGCCGCCCTGTGGGCCTTCGCCATCCTCGCCTTGGCGATGCTGCCGGCCGCTTGGATGGGCAGCCGCGCCGACCGGCTGCCCAACAGCACTCCGGACGACAAGGATATGCGCTTGGCGGACGCGCTCGAAGAGGCGCGGCGCCATTCCGGCTACGTGGTGATGTCGATCGCCTTTTTCGTCTGCGGCCTGCAGCTCGTCTTCATCACCACCCACTTGCCGACCTATCTCGCACAGTGCGGCATGGACGCCTCCTACAGCGCCTTGCTGCTGATGCTGTTGGGCGGCTTCAACATCCTGAGCTCGTGGTTGTTCGGTTGGCTGGGGAACCTGTATCCCAAGCGCCTGCTGCTGGGTGGCATCTATCTTGCGCGGTCGATCGCGGTTGCCCTGTTCTTCCTGTTCCCGCCGACACCGCTTTCGGTGGTGCTGTTCGGCATCACCATGGGGGTCCTGTGGTTGGGTGTGCTTCCCTTGGTCAACGGGCTGGTGGTACAGATTTTCGGCCTGCGCTACCTGTCGACACTGGCCGGCATTGCCTTCCTCAGCCATCAAGCCGGTTCGTTCCTAGGCGCCTGGGGCGGCGGTTATCTCTATGATCTCATGGGCTCCTACGATCTCGCCTGGAAAATCGGTGTGCTGATCGGTCTTGTTGCCGGCACGATGCAGTTGCTGATGAACGATCGACCGACCGAGCGGATTCAAGCAGTGCAAGCAGCCGCAGCGTGACGCCCGCCAGGACACATCTGGGGGTTATTCGCCGTAGGCGATGACCCGCCGCATCGCCTATTCTTGCCGCCACCGATGGCCAAATCTCGTTCCACCGCCGCCGAGCCGCACCGCTTCATCTCGATCCGCGGCGCGCGCGAGCACAATCTCAAGAACGTCGATCTCGACCTGCCGCGCGACCGGCTGGTGGTGATCACCGGCCTGTCGGGCTCGGGCAAATCCTCGCTCGCCTTCGACACGATCTATGCCGAGGGCCAGCGGCGCTACGTCGAAAGCCTGTCGGCCTACGCCCGGCAATTCCTCGAACTGATGCAGAAGCCGGACGTCGATTCGATCGAAGGCCTGTCGCCCGCCATCTCGATCGAGCAGAAGACGACATCACGCAATCCACGCTCGACGGTCGGCACGGTCACGGAGATCTACGATTACCTGCGCTTGTTGTTCGCCCGCGTCGGCGTGCCCTATTCGCCGGCGACCGGCCTGCCGATCGAGAGTCAGACCGTGTCGCAGATGGTCGACCGAGTGAAGGCCATGCCGGACGGCACGCGGCTCTACCTGATGGCGCCGATCGTGCGTGGTCGCAAGGGCGAGTACCGCAAGGAGCTGCAGGAGCTGCAGAAGAAAGGTTTTCAGCGCGTCAAGGTCGACGGCAAGCTGTACGAGATCCCCGAAGCACCGGCACTCGACAAGAAGTACAAGCACGACATCGACGTGGTGGTCGACCGCATCGTCGTGCGGCCCGATCTCGGCAATCGGCTGGCCGATTCGATCGAGACGGCGCTTGGTCTGGCCGAGGGCTTGGCCGTGGCGGAGAACGCCGATACCGGCGAACGCACGGTGTTCTCGGCGCGCTTCGCCTGCCCGGTGTCGGGCTTCACGATCGAGGAGATCGAGCCGCGGCTGTTTTCGTTCAACGCCCCGCAAGGCGCCTGCCCAGCCTGTGACGGGCTGGGCGTGAAGATGTTCTTCGATCCGGAGATGGTGGTGCCCGATGAACGCCTGTCGCTCAGCGAAGGGGCGATCGCGCCGTGGGCGGATTCTTCGGGTCAATACTATCTGCAAACCCTCGAGAGCATCGCCAAGCACTTCAAGGTAAAGATGTCGACGCCGTGGCGCGACCTGCCCAAGAAAGTGCGCGACGCCGTCCTGTTCGGCAGTGGCGGCGAGTCGATCGCCATGCGCTACGACGACGGCATCCGGCAGTACCAGACGACCAAGCCATTCGAGGGCGTGGTTCCCAACCTCGACCGCCGCTGGAAGGAGACCGATTCATCCTGGGTACGCGAGGAACTGGAACGCTTCCAGCGTGAGAGCAAATGCGAGGCCTGCGACGGCGCCCGGCTGAAGCCCGAGGCCCTGGCGGTCAAGATCGGCGGTCTCAACATCAGCCAGGTCACCGAGTTCGCCATCGGCGAGGCGGTGAAATGGTTCCTCGAGCTCAACCCCAAACTCACCCCCAAGCAACGCGAGATCGCCGCCCGCATCCTGAAGGAGATCAACGAGCGGCTGGGCTTCCTCGACAATGTCGGCCTGAGCTACCTGACCTTGAACCGCACGTCCGGCACACTGTCGGGCGGCGAGAGCCAGCGCATCCGCCTGGCCTCGCAGATCGGCTCCGGTCTGACCGGCGTTCTCTATGTGCTCGACGAACCGTCGATCGGCCTGCATCAGCGCGACAACGACCGCCTGCTGAAGACCCTGACCCGGCTGCGCGACCTCGGCAACACGGTGCTTGTGGTCGAGCACGATGAAGACGCGATCCGCGCCGCCGATCATCTGGTCGACATGGGCCCGGGCGCCGGCGCCCATGGCGGCTCGGTGGTCGCCGAAGGCACGCCCGAGGACGTGATGCGCAACAGCGCAAGCCTGACCGGCCAGTACCTTTCGGGGTTTCGGCAGATCCCGGTGCCCAAGGTCCGGCGTCAGCCGGCAGGCCCCCCCAGCGGCAAGGGCGCCGGCCGGTGGCTGACGGTGAAGGGCGCGCGCGAGAACAACCTGCAGAACGTGACTGCGGCCATCCCGCTCGGCACGTTCACCTGCGTCACTGGCGTCTCGGGCAGCGGCAAGAGCACGTTGATCGTCGAGACGCTGTACAAGGCGTTGGCGCGACGGCTGAACGGCGCGCGCGAGCATCCGGGCGCGCATGACGGGCTCGAGGGCATCGGCCACCTCGACAAGATCGTCGATATCGACCAGTCGCCGATCGGCCGTACGCCGCGCTCCAACCCGGCGACCTATACCGGCGCCTTCTCGCCGATCCGCGATTGGTTTGCGCAGCTGCCCGAGTCGACGGAACGCGGCTACAAGCCCGGTCGCTTCTCCTTCAATGTCAAAGGCGGCCGCTGCGAGGCCTGCCAGGGCGATGGCGTCATCAAGATCGAGATGCACTTCTTGCCCGATGTCTACGTCCAATGCGACGTCTGCAAGGGTAAGCGCTACAATCGCGAGACGCTGGAGATCCATTTCCGCGGCAAGTCGATCGCCGATGTGCTGGAGATGACGGTCGACGAGGGCGTCGAGTTCTTCAAGGCCGTGCCAGTGATCCGCGACAAGCTCCTGACCTTGCAGCAGGTCGGCCTGGGCTACATCCATATCGGCCAGCAGGCGACCACGCTGTCCGGCGGCGAGGCGCAGCGCGTCAAGCTTGCCAAGGAGCTGTCACGACGGGCGACCGGCCGCACGCTCTACATTCTCGACGAACCGACCACCGGCCTGCATTTCGAGGACGTGCGCAAGCTCCTGGAGGTGCTGCACCGGCTGGTCGAGGGCGGTAACACGGTGGTGGTGATCGAGCACAATCTCGAAGTCATCAAGACCGCCGACTGGATTCTCGATCTCGGTCCCGGCGGCGGCGCCGGCGGCGGCCGCATCGTGGCCGAGGGTCCGCCCGAGGACGTCGTGAAAGTCGGCGAGAGCTACACCGGACAGTATCTCGCCCGCCACCTGCCGCGCAGTGCGGCCGCGAAGAAGCGGGCCTAAGCTTCGGTGATGGCCGTGACCCGGCCGCTTGTTTCCCAGCCCGCCACGACCAGCCGTCCGCTTGCCGCACACATTTCGACCGCCAGGCGCGTATATTCGTTGACGATCGGCGACACCGACCATTCGAGGTGCGGCGGGTGCCTGCCGCCGAAGGCATTCATCGCAGCGACGCGGCGGCGATTGTTCTCGGCTGGTGCGCCTTCGCCGCAGACCCGCGCTTCCCAGCCATCGAGTTGTTCGCGCCAGGCATTGGCAACCGCCCCACTGTCTCGATAGATCCGTGCCCCATATTCGTCGCGCTCGATCAACACGTGTTCGCCCGATCGACAGCCGGAGACGACGAACAGCACCGGCCGAGCGATCGGCGTAGACTGCAGAAGACGACATGCCTCGTCGAAAGTCCTGCAGGTTTCGAACGCGACCCGCAGCAGATGCTCGGGAGGCAAGCGTTCTTTGACCACGCAAAAAGCCTTCAGGGCATTCCAGCCATAGTCCAGCCAACGCAGTGACGCGATCGATGTAAGTCGACGCATTGGGGCCTGGTTGATCGACGCGGCGAAGCGTCCCGGCGCGACCGCCGTCAAGACGCCGGTGAAACCGGGCCATGTCACATTCAAGAAATCGCCGGCCTCGCCGCGCTGGCGTCCGATCTCGACCAGCTTGCCCAAGCCGTCGAAAGGCCAATCCAACGTGCGTCGAAGGATCGGCCCGCTCGGCGAGTCGTCGGCCAGCGCCGTACAGCCAAAGACATAGGCGCCGTGCAACAGCCATACGCCTGGTCGGCCGAGAATGTGCGCAACCTGCCGGACCTCCTCCCAGTACGGTGTTCTCGAACGGCGCAACCAATATCTGACCAGCGGATCGCCAAGGCGGACGGCGATCGTGCGCAAGCCAAAAGGCACGATGGCAAGGCAGGCCTCACGCAGCGCCAACGCCTGGTCGCGCCGCTGCGCGGCTTGGGCCGGCGGCCCACCATCACGCAGGTCGACGACGGGGATCGATTCCATAAAGTGAGTGTGCACTCATTTTATGGAATCGGTCAAGCGATGCGCCTTTCCCACGTGATCCGGCCCAAATCGTAGCCGAATTGGCGTTCGACGACGGCCGGCGTGGCGTCAGAGGCGTCGGCTTTGCGCGCCGCGACCCGCGCTTGCGCGACATCCTTCGCCACGTCGAGCCAGATGCCCTCGAATGGCACCCCGACCTCGACCGCCAGGGCCTCCGCCGCGGCGCGTTCGTCCGCGCGCGCGAACACCGCGTCGAGCACCACGCTGTGGCCGGCCCGCAAGGCGCGCTCGGCCCGCGCCAGGCACGCCGAGTAAACTCGAGCCGATGCTTCCGGCGTATAAGTTCCGGCCGGCATCCGGTCCTCCAACGCAACGCCCGCCCGCCGCTTGCGCTCGACGTCGCTGCGCACGACCACTGCTCCCGGTGCCCGGCCGACGTCAGGCGCGAGCTTCAGCGCCAGGGTGGTCTTGCCGCTGCCCGACAAGCCGCCGATCGCCAGCAGCCGTGGCGGCGCGGGCCGCAGGAAGGCCAGTGCCAGGCGTTGATAGGCACGCGCGATCTCGCTGGTCTTGCCGGCCACCGCCGCGCCCGACGCCTCGACGAAGGCACGGACGCAGGCGCGCCGCGACAGGAAGTGTGGCAGCAGCGCCAAGGCCTCTTCGTGCGAAGCCTGTGGCAGCTCGTCGATGCGCCACAGCCAATCGTTCAGCAGTCGGTTGGCGAGCGCGCGCAGGTCGCGATCGCAGAGGTCCATCAGCGCAAAAGCGAGGTCGTACAGGACATCGATGCTGGCGATGCGCTGGGAGAATTCGATGGCATCGAACGGAATCGGCTGGCCCTCGATCAGCACGATGTTGCGCAAGTGCAGGTCACCGTGGCAGCGCCGCACCGCGCCGGCACCGGCCCGTCGTGCCACCAGCTCGATGAACGGCTCCAGCGCGGCCGGAAGCGCCACCGCAAGCGCCTCGGTCGTCGCCTCATCCAACCTGTCGCCTTGCTCGCGCAATTGACGAATATCGGCGGCGACCGAGCGCCGATAGTCGTCGGGACCGGAAAAACCCGATACCGGCTCCAGCCGGTTGTGATAGGCAGCGACCCGCGCGCCGAGCGCCGCCATCAGCCCAGGCGTGAGCGAACCGCGCCCGGCCATGCGGTCGAGCAGTCCGTCCTCGTCGAAACGGCGCATGACGACCACCCAGTCGACGGCGTCCGGCCGCCACTCTCCGACCCCGCCCAACGCCAACGCTCCGTCCGCCGAACGATAAATCGCGGCAACGCCAAGATAGATCTCCGGCGCGAGTTTGTGATTGATCTCGATTTCGGCCCGGCACATGGCGGCGCGGATCGCGACTGTCGAGAAGTCCATGTAGGGGAACTTGACCGCCCGCTTCAATTTGTAGGCCCGATCGCCGGCAAGGAACACGACGGCGCCGTGCGTGTCGACACGCCGCTCCGGCGCCAGGTGCTTGGTCAGGAAATCGACGACCGCGCTCTGGTCCTCGACCACGAAGGATGGGTGGGCGGCCACGGCGGCGCGCTCAGGGATAGAGCGTGCGCGTCGTCCACGGCGCGTCGAGTGTCGATCGACGATACTCCAGCCGATCGTGCAGCCGGAACGCGCCATCCTGCCAGAACTCGATCAGCAGCGGCTGCAGGCGGAAGCCCGACCAATGCGATGGGCGGGGGACCTTGCCGACGACGTACCGGGCGGCGTACTCCGCCACGCGCTTCTCCAAGGCAAAGCGGCTCTCGAGGGCCTGCGACTGGTCGGACGCCCAGGCGCCGATCTGACTGCCGCGAGCCCGGGTGGCGAAGTAGGCGTCGGCCTCCTCGGACGTGGTCGGCGCGACCGGCCCTTCCAAACGCACCTGTCGACGCAACGATTTCCAATGGAACAGCAAGGCCGCTTTGGGATGCGCCAACAAGTGTTCACCCTTGCGGCTCTGCCGATTGGTGTAGAAGACGAAGCCCGACGAGTCGAAATCCTTGAGCAGGACCATGCGGACAGCCGGTGTGCCGTCCGGCCCGACCGTCGCCAGACTCATGGCCGACGGCTCGTTTGGCTCGCTCTTGGCCGCCTCTTCGTACCAGGCACCGAAGATATCGAGTGGATCAGCCTTCTCCGGGATCATGACCACAATATGGGGGGCTGTGGGCGGCGAGACCACCGGCATCTTGTCCCAATAGCCATCCCCCGCTAGAACCGATCCATGAACGCAGCCGCACAATTGATGGCCGGGAAGAAGGGCCTCGTCATGGGCGTCGCCAACGAGCGCTCGATCGCCTGGGGAATAGCCAAGGCCTGCCATGAGCAGGGCGCGGAGCTGGCGTTCACCTTCCAGGGCGAGGCCCTCGAACGGCGCGTGCGGCCGCTTGCCACCTCGATCGGCGCCAAGATCATCCTGCCTTGCGACGTCACCGATGCCGCGAGCATCGATGCGACGTTCGCCGAGGTCGCCAAGCAATGGGGCGGCCTGGATTTCGTGGTCCATGCCATCGCCTTCTCCAACAAGGACGAGCTGCGCGGCCGCTACCTCGACACCTCGCCCGAGAATTTCCAGCTCACCATGAACGTGAGCTGCTATTCGTTCACGGCGGTGGCGCAGCGCGCCGTGCCGCTGATGAAGAACGGCGGCAGCCTGCTCACCCTGACCTACTACGGCGCCGAGCGTGTCATCCCGCACTACAACGTCATGGGCGTCGCCAAGGCTGCCCTTGAAGCGAGCGTACGCTACCTGGCCGCCGATCTCGGCGAGCAGAAGATCCGGGTCAATGCCATCTCCGCCGGACCGATCAAGACGCTGGCGTTCGCCGGCATCAACGACGGCCGCTACATACTGAAGTGGAACGAACTCAACTCGCCGCTCAAGCGCAACATCACCCAGGAGGAAGTCGGCAACTCGGCCCTCTATCTCCTGTCCGACCTCGGAACCGGCATGACCGGCGAAGTGATGCACGTCGATGGCGGCTACCATGTCGTGGGCATGATCAAGACCTCGTCGGCCAAGCAGATCGCCGAACTGCTCGGCAATTTCGAGGGCGAGTAGGGCGGAGGCCGGCGGCCATGGCCGGCAGCAGCTTCGGCACCCTTTTCCGGTTCACCAGCTGGGGCGAGAGTCACGGGCCGGCGATCGGTTGCGTGGTCGACGGCACGCCGCCGCGCATCCCACTCGGCGAAGCCGATATCCAGGTCTGGATGGACAAGCGTCGGCCCGGACAGTCGCGCTTCGTCACGCAGCGCCAGGAGCCGGACACCGTCAGGATCCTTTCCGGCGTGTTCGAGGGCGTCACGACCGGCACGCCGATCGCCCTCCACATCGACAATGTCGACCAGCGGTCGCGCGACTATTCCGAGATCAAGGACAAGTTCCGCCCGTCCCATGCCGACTACACCTACTTCAAGAAGTACGGCGTGCGCGACTATCGTGGCGGCGGCCGCCAGTCGGCGCGCGAGACGGCGGTGCGCGTGGCGGCCGGCGCCATCGCGCGCAAGATCCTGGGCGACGGCGTCACGATCCGCGGCGCGGTGATCCAGCTCGGCCACCGCAAGATCGATCGCACCCAGTGGGACTGGGATGCTACCGCCGACAATCCGTTCTGGTGTCCCGACCGGCAGGCGGCGCAGGCTTGGGAAGGCTATCTCGACGACGTGCGCAAGCGCGGCAGCTCGGTCGGCGCGGTGATCGAGGTGGTGGCGTCGGGCATCCCCGTCGGCCTCGGCGATCCGGTCTACGACAAGCTCGACGCCGATCTCGCCAAGGCCCTGATGAGCATCAACGCGGTCAAAGGCGTGGAGATCGGCGACGGCTTCGCTACGGCAGCGATGAGCGGCGAGGAGAACGCCGACGAAATGCGCATGCAGGACGGCGTGCCGGTCTTCCTCAGCAACCACGCCGGCGGCATCCTGGGCGGCATATCGACTGGCCAGGACATCGTCTGCCGCCTGGTCGTCAAGCCGACCAGCTCGATCCTCGCCAATGTCCGCAGTGTCGACCGCTTCGGCAACGAGGTCGAGCTGCGCACCAAAGGCCGGCACGACCCCTGTGTCGGCATCCGCGCGACGCCGGTCGCCGAAGCGATGATGGCCGTGGTGCTGGCGGATCACTTGCTGCGCCACCGCGCGCAGTGCGGTTGAGGGGGCGGCAATGGCTGCCGCCCAGCCGCTCACGGCACGCTACGGCACGCTGCACAATGTCAGCATGGCGGCGGTCTCGTTGGGCATGATCGTGGCGGCGATCGTGCACTTCATCGACAACCCGGCCAACGCGCCGACGTTGTCGATGAACGATCAGCGCTTCGTGCTGTTCGCCATGCTGGCGATGGCGATGTTGTACTACGTCTTCCTCGGCGTCAGTCGGACACTCGACCGGCGGCCGCAGGTGATCATCGACCGCGACGGCATCCTGCTGGGCTTCGGGCGCAACCGACGGCTCGCCTGGGACGATATCGGCTGGGTGCGGCTGCGCCGCCTGGCCTTGCGCCCGCAGCTCGAGATCGGCCTGGCCGACCAGGCTTTCATCGATGCCAACCTTCGCCTGTCGATGTGGAGCTTCGACGACAGCCTGCGGCCTGTCCGCGGCCAGCCGACGACCGTGATGGTACGCGACAACGGGCTGGACACCGCCGCGTCGGCGATGCTTGACGCAGTCCGGACGTTTCGGCCGAATCTGGTCAAGTCCTGAAGAGCGGAACGGAGCCTCGTCATGCGGCGATACATCGTCGGCCTGCTCGCAACCGTCGGCGCCCTGACCGTGCTGTCGGTCGGCGGCCTGCTCGCTGTGCTGTTCTCCGGCTCGTTTGCCAGCAAGGAATTGCCGCCGTCGTTCGTGCTGTCGGTCGATCTGCGCCATGTGCCGCCGGAGGCGGCATCGACCGACTGGTGGCGCGCCGGCCTGTTCGGTGGTGGACGCGACATCGTCAGTACGCTGCAGCTCCTCTGGCAGGCGGCCGACGACCCGCGCGTGGCCGGCATGTTCGTCGATATCGGCGACGAGTCGGCGGGGCTCGGTCGTGTCCAGGAACTGCGCCAGGCGATCGCCCACTTCCGCGGCAAGGGCAAGTTCGCCGTGGGCTTCGCCACCTCGTTGGGCAGCGGCGGCACGCATCTCTCCGACTACTACCTCGCCTCCGCTCTGGAGCAGATATGGCTGCAGCCGAGCGGTGGCTTTGCGGTCGCCGGCCTCGCCATCGAAACGCCGTTCGTCAGGGATGGGCTCGAGCGGATCGGCGTGCGCATCGAGGGCGGTAAACGCGACGAGTACAAGAGCGCCCCCGACTCCTTTACCGCGATGGCCTATCCGGCGCCGGCCCGCGACAATCTGCAGCGATTGCTCGACAGTCTCTATGGTCAGTTCGTGGCCGACGTGGCGCGCGAGCGCAGTATCGAGCCGAGCAAGCTGCGACAGCTCATCGACTCTGTCCCGTTCGACGCCGAGAAGGCGCGCGAGGAGCGCCTGGTCGATCGGGTCGGCTATCGCAGCGACGCCCTGGACGACGTGCGGGTGCGCGTCGGAAGAGGACGCGAGCTGGTGTCGCTGTCCGACTATGCCGCCGATACGGTGCGGCCCAAGCCGCGCGGCGATGTGATCGCCCTTGTGCGCATCGCCGGAACGATCTTGTCGGGCGGTGTCGGCGGAAGCCCTTTGGAAGACGATGTCGCTGCCTCGTCCGAGGACGTCGTCGAGGCGCTGAGTTCTGCGGCGAGCGCCAAAGAGGTGCGGGCCATCGTGCTGCGCATCGATTCGCCCGGCGGGACCTATCCGGAAGCGGATGCCATCGCCGACGCCGTCGGGCGCGCCCGCTCGGCTGGAAAGCCGGTCATCGTGTCGATGGGCGACGTGGCGGCCTCGGGCGGCTACCTCGCCGCCTTGCGCGCCGACGTGATCGTCGCCCAGCCGACGACCATCACGGCGTCGATCGGGGTCTACAGCATCTGGCCCGTGACGTCCGATCTTCTTGCCTCCTTGGGCATCCGCATGGAGCGCCTCTCGGTCGGCGCC
>Ga0194131_10004083_pt1 | contig 22335 bp, 17 predicted proteins | sample TA2KigO120mmetaG_FD_148631 | JGI IMG/M metagenome (GOLD analysis project Ga0194131, IMG submission 148631) | Freshwater microbial communities from Lake Tanganyika, Tanzania - TA2015053 Kigoma Offshore 120m | ecosystem: Environmental > Aquatic > Freshwater > Lake | place: Tanzania: Lake... | reverse complement strand
CCTCTCCAGCATCTAAAGAACCATCATCAACTAGCGAAACGACTTTTGAGCCAATGTCTTTATCGATGCTTTGAGAATAAATTGATTTGCCTAAAGCAGCACAATAACCATTCAACATCGGCTCTAAAGACTTTAAGACCACTGAAACAACACTTCCTCCTAAAATATATTTCCCGCCGACCATTTTATTAAGCTTTCGACCGGTCTTTAATCGATTGGCTCTTCGCAGAAGGGATTCGAGCAACTCTTTCTTGTTAACATCTTTCGACTGAAAACCCTTAGATTCATCTATTCGAAAATAGCCCCCAGCCCCTTCATTAATTAAGGAATAGTTAATTTTCTTGATGTCTCGAAACAAAAAACGACAACTTTTTTCCGTCTTACGTGCAACAACCCGCTCTTCAAATATTTGAGTGTACTTTTCCTCTAGTCCGGTTGGACAAACAGTAATCAAAGGGAATAGGCTGTCAAAAAACGCTGACTCAAACTCCGTCTGTGCCCATTTCTTGGAATCGTCCCCCTTAACTATTTTTTTTTCGTTCCGCCACAAAGGAAAGCGAAACCAGGGATCCACCATCATGTTGTCCGCTATTTGAAATGCGTTTTCGACAACTAAATTCAGATTTTCTTCATCACAAAACACCGTAGAAGCCGTTCCAACTCTCTTTCTGTGCCAAATCCTAAGTTGGATCCACCAAAATGAATCCTCAAGATGGGCCATTCGCTCCCCATTTTTAAACCCCAGGGAGCGCACACGCATTTTCTGAGTCACGAGCTCAAAATCTTCAGATACAACCAGCTTTGGGTGTTGTTTTACAAAATCCAGAGCTGTGTCCAAATCGAGCTTCACCGATTCACATTCCCAATTTTTGTCGTAATGCTTCTGACCACTTTTGTGTCGGGGCATGCAGAAGCCTCAAGAATTTTTTTCTGTGCGCCACTTTTATAATATCGCCCTGTTCCAAATCATAGCTAAGATGGCCATCATAAACCAAAAAGGCCTTTCCTCGAGGCTCCTTCATTTCAATAACCACCTCTAAATTCAAAGGAATTAAAATGGGTCTCGAAGAAAGTGCGTGCGAGCAGATTGGAACCAACTCAAAAGCTGAAACCTCAGGGTGAACCATCGGGCCACCTGAAGATAACGCATAGGCAGTCGATCCTGTTGGGGTGGAGACTATATAACCGTCAGCCCTAACATGATTTAAAAAGTCACCCCCCACACTAACATCAAATCGCAACATTGTTGTCTCTCGACTTTTCGAGATTACAGCATCATTAAAAATACACCCTGCGGCCACTCTCTTTCCTTTTCTAAAAACCTCAACATCCATTACAGGCCTTTGGTCCTCTTTTAATTTGCCTCGAAGTGCCTGATCAATCACTTTGATCATATCACCTGAACTAAACTCCGTAATAAATCCTAAACTACCTAAGTTCACTCCCATTAAGGGAAATGCGTCTTTATTATTTAAAGCTCTGACCATAGTCAGAAATGTTCCGTCCCCACCAATAGCCACGCCCAGACAAGTTTCTTTCTCATTCTGTGTCGATAGTTTTCCGTCTTTGCCTTGTACTTCTATCAGCGAAAGCTTTTTGCTTTTTGCCCAAAAAGCTAATGCTTTTTTAGCGAGCTCTGCCTCTTTGTTTTGTGTTTTGACGCAGACTAATATCGATTGTTTCATTGAAGTGATCATACTCCTTGACGTTTCAACAAGCTAGTTTAGCCTCAAACAACGCAATATAAAAATTAATTTCAATTGGGGGAGTAATGAATTTCTGGATAACGTCCTTTATTTTTGTTTGTTTGGCAACCCAAGCTTTCAGCCAGGAATATCTTGTTCGCTTCAATGCTGATACCGAAGAATCTAGAAACAAATTTTCCCAAATGAATGGTGGTCGATTAGAACTGGTCAGCAAAGAAGGTATCCTTTATAAGTGGACAGGCGGTCACAGAGCTGTTCCAAAAGTAGACTCAACTGTAAGTTATCTATCCAAGAATAAAAAGATCCGAATTTTTCAAAGCCCCTCGCTGATAGAAAATCAACGAGCGCTTTTTAATTTGCTCAACAACTCTGACATGGACAGAAGGGGTCCCGCATATCCAGATAATCCAGAAATAAAATCCCCTTCAATCCAGGCCAGCGGATCGGACCCTCTGTTGAAAAACGCCTGGGGTATGTTCTCTATTGACGCCGCCAATGCCCACAACTCGACCCCGCAGGGAAAGGGAATAGTTGTTGCCGTCACCGATACAGGGGTTGATTACAACCATGCTGATCTCATAAATAACATGTGGAGAAACGCGAAAGAAAACCCAGATAACGGGATTGATGATGACCAAAATGGTTATGTCGATGATGTTGTGGGTTGGGATTTTCACTCAAATGACAACAAACCTTACGATCTGAGCATGGATCTCATGGACATTCTGCTCGGCTCAGGTAACCCGGGCCATGGAACTCACGTATCCGGAGTGATCGCCTCTAGTCTTAAAAATAATATAGGGTTAGCCGGCGTTGCTCCTCAGGCTAAAATTATGGCGCTTCGTTTTATTGGTGAAAAGGGTGAAGGAAGCACTGAAAGTGCCATTAAAGCCATTGACTATGCTGTAGCCAATGGAGCCAATATTATTAATGCCAGCTGGGGAGGTGAGTCGGGAGAAGAAGATGAACAACCCCTTAAAGAAGCTATCCATCGCGCAGAAGCAAAGGGTGTGCTTTTTGCGGTGGCCGCAGGAAACGGTCGATTGAATTCTGCAACCGGAACCTCTGCAGGTTTCGATATCGATTCTGACCCCAAACCGATTTCCCCTGCTGTTTACAATTTTAATAACATGATTGGGGTTGCGGCTTTAGATTCAAACAACGAATTAGCAGCCTTTTCTAACTGGGGAAAAAACTCTATTAAATTGGGCGCCCCCGGGGTTAAAATTTTATCAACTGTACCTGGAGATCGATACCAGGATACCTTGATCGATTTTGGAAGTATCACAGCAACTTGGGATGGAACCTCAATGGCAACTCCTTTTGTCGCTGGTGCCCTTGCAGCATTGTGGTCAAAAGATACCTCTCAAAATGCCCAGTCCGTTAAAGCCAAACTTTTGGGAATGGTTACCAGCACTACCTCAGTTTCCAGTAAGGTTGAAACTGGTGGTCGATTAGATTTACACAGCTTAAGATAGATAGTCCCATTATGAAGACTAAGTTTGTTGGCCTTTTATTAGTTACTATTATTATTTTTTCATCGTCTTCGCCGGCCCTTGCAAAACGCAAGGGCCGAAACAAAAAACATTATCCGCCATTAACCCATCCCGTTGTTTTGTGGTCCCGAACCCTATCCGACAGCCCCGATTTTGAGCAGAGAAAAGTAGCCGCTTTCAAACTCAGTCAATATAGCCAGTCGATCTTTCAAGAAGAAGTCGTTAAGACTCTCTTAAATTGCGTTAAAGACCCCAATGACCATATAAAGGTTTTCTGCGCCAAAGCTTTGGGAAGAGCGACCAACCGTAGCAAAGCGGAACTGATCCGAAAGACCTTAATAGAACAATATAAAAACGATGCTCACTTAAGAGGGACCCTAATACGATCCTTTATAACGAGAAAAGACAACAATCCTGCAGTTCAAGAAGTTCTCATTGATACGCTAAAGCAGTCTACGGAGCTAGATGAAGTACTCCCTGCTCTCGAATACTTTGAGCAGTTTGGAACACCCCAAACCATAGATCCCTTAATTTCTGTTTTTAATAAGTCTGATAATTCAAAGATTAAACGAAGTGCTGTAAAAGCTTTGTCTGAACGCGGGCAAGGGCAAGATAGTATTATCAACCTGCTATCTTCTTGTCTTGATAGCAGGGACACTACCCTTGTTTTAACCTGTTTGTCGGCACTTCAAGCGCAAGCAAAGAAAGACTCAAAGACTCTTTCAGCAGTTGAAAAGACCATTCAAAGCTCAGACCCCGACGTAATTCTTGCCACCCTTGAGCTCATTGAATCTCTCCCCGAATCTCCCAATGAAAAGATTTCAACCCGGCTCGTGGAACTCATCGAAGAAAATTCTGAGTCGGACGTAGTCGAAAAATCTGCTCTTGCGCTAGGTGTGTGCGGAGACTTTGCTGAAACAACTGTCAAAGCTTTGCAAAATCTTTTAGAAAAAAAGGAACTGGACGAAGGAGTTCGTATCAGTGCTGCCTTGTCGCTAGGAAAACAGGCCGGCAAATTTCCTCTTGGCCCAACAACATCCCTCACTGACTGTAAATCTTCAAACACGAACTCACGATCACTAACCACAGCCTGTCAGCTAGCTCTACAGGAATTACAAATTAGAAGCAAAAAATACCAAACTTCGAATCCAGAGAACAAATCCAATACGGAGAAGGACAACAAGTCTGAGTCTTAAAAACGGGGTCGCCCTAACTTAACTACAATATCAGTGCTCAAGCTGTCTCTCTCTACCGCTTTACTTGGTATTATCTTCCTGTATATGGGCCGCATCCTCTCTTTTACCCTATTATTTATCGATGCAAAAAGCCTCGGTTCCATTGTGGGAGAATGTAGAATTTCCATCCTTGGATAATTGGGCAAATTGAATACGGTTAACCCCGCCCGATCAACCAGTTTTCGCAGTGCTTTTGGTGTAAAACAATTAATGTGTTCTAATGGCGCAATCGCATTAAGCGTGTTCGGAGAGCTCTTATCTGCGGTCCAATCCATTACAGCGAGAAGCCTCTCTATTCCGTTCCCATTGGGAACAGCAATTCGCATGATTCCATTAGGAGCTAGCGCTCCTTTCAAATGAATTAATATTTCATACGGATTGGCTACATGTTCTAAGACCTGATCGATATTTATCAAATCAAATTTGTGCTGGGATATCTGGCTGTATTCCAAAACCTGAATGCCTAAACCAACGGCATGTTTTTTTCTAGCTTCACAGAGTTCCGAACCAAAAACCTTACAGCCCAAACCCTTACACAACATTAACCAACTTCCCCACCCCATCCCAAAATCAAAAACCTGAATATCACTTGGGAGCTTGCCCACGCTAGTTAAAAGCCGAAAAACACCTTGTAAATAATCGACGTAATACCCTACCGGCTTCTTAGTCTCGAAAAGGTTATAAGTTTTAATTGGGTCTAGCCACTTTTCATAAATCTCTGCTGTAAAAATCTCGTTGGGTATATTTAGCTGAAACACTCCTAAACAATCATTGCATTGAGCTGCTACAAAACACGCCTTCATCAACTTATTAAAATCGAAGCTTCCTTGATTCGAATAAAATTCGTAAATATATTTCGACAATTCAACTGATGAGTAGGGAATTGAACATTTCTGTTCATAACTACTACTCCCACAAATAGGGCAAGAGGTCCTTTTAATAAAATATTTCATATCTGAGCAGGAATCTATTTTAATACCTTGTTTGGTTGGCGACAGCTCAGTCATTCAATTCTCCTCTCGTGTCAGGCCTCGTAAAGCCATGACTAAAAATACGGCTTAAGAACCTCCGGAACCTCAAAGGTTCCGTCCGAATTCTGATAGTTTTCGATAATAGCCAAAAGGGTTCTGCCAACCGCCAAACCCGACCCATTAAGAGTATGAACAAAACTTACCTTTCCCGACTTAGACTCTCTAAACCTAATATTTGCTCTGCGAGCTTGAAAATCTGTGCAATTACTACAGCTCGAAATTTCCATATAAGATTTCAGAAAGGGCGACCACACTTCGATGTCGTAAGTTTTAGTGGAAGAAAACCCCATGTCCCCACCACACAACAACAGGGTTCGATAGGGCAGTTTGAGCATCTTTAAAATAGCTTCGGCGTTTTCAACCATCGAATCTAGTTCCATCATCGATCTTTCCGGGTGACTAAACTTAACCAATTCAACTTTGTTAAATTGGTGTTGCCTCTTTAAACCTTTGGTGTCCTTCCCATAACTGCCGGCCTCCGACCGGAAACAGGGACTGTAAGCTACATAATGCTTAGGAAGATCTTTTTCTTCCAGAATCTCCTCTCGGTGGTAATTGGTTACCGGCACTTCAGCGGTCGGGGTCAAAAAATAATCTACTTTATCTATTCTAAAAACGTCCTCTTCAAATTTCGGTAACTGCCCTGTTCCAGTTAAACTAGCTCGGTTAACAATAAAGGGCGGAATAATGGGTTCATACCGGGATTTGATATGGGTGTGATACATAAATTGAATTAAAGCCATCTCAAGTCTCGCTGCTATGCCCTTTAAAAAAACAAATCGCGATCCCGTAACCTCACCGGCCTTTTTAAAATCTAGAATCCCAAGTTTCTCCCCGATTTCATCATGAGACTTAACAGAAAAATCAAATGCTCTAATATCGCCCCATCGCCGAACTTCTAAATTTTGATCGCTACCAGCTCCCTCAGGCACACTCTCGTCAACCAAGTTAGGAAATTCGAATAACAGTTGGTTTAATTTTTCTTGGATTAATCCAACCGTCTCATCCAACTCTTTAATTGTTTTTGAAACAATTTTCATTTCCTCAAGAATGAGTGAGTCATCCTGCTTATTTTTTTTTAGCTTAGATATTTCCTGAGAAGCCTCGTTTCTTTTGGCTTTTAAAGACTCAACCTCCTGAAGTCCCGCGCGCCGTTTTTTATCAAGCTCGATAACTTGATCTAAAACCCCGAGCAACGCTTTGTTGTTTCGCTTGTAAAGCGATTGTCGAATCCGATCACCCTGCCCAACTAAAACTTTTAGATCTATCACAAAAACCTCTTTTGATTATTCTTCAATAGCCATTGTCTTTATCAGTCTTTTTATGTTTTCAACGTCTGCCCCTGCTGGGTTTCGCTGGATATAAATCTCAAATTCTTTAACCCCTTCTCGATTTCTTTGCAAGGCAAGGTAAACATACCCGAGCTCTCTGTGCAATTCGGGATCATTGGGATCAACATCCAACGCAAGCCTAATGGCACCTTCCGCATTTTCAGCACGTTTTAGTTCTCGGTAACATCTAGAGAGCAGTAGTAAGGCCTGAGTTCGATCCAATCGAAACTCTGGCGCTTTTGTCTCTCCCGGAAGATTGGTAAGTTTTGTTAAAACAGCAACTGCCTTTTCAAATTCCTGATACTTAACATAAATTTCGGCAAGCTCGCTGGTGAACTTTGTATTCTGTGGATTGTTTTTCACTTCAATCAACATTTCAGAAATAGCCTCGTCTTTGCGCCCTTGAAACTGGTAAATCTGAGAGAGCAAACGATGACTCCCGGGGTAGTTAGGGGTCGTTTCTATAAGTTCTTTAACTAAAAGCTCTGCATCATCGTATTTTTTATTTATCGTTTGTAGTTGTGCCGCCTCAAAAAAGCCAACACCGTTTCGTCTGTCTGTGCTTGCTGCATATGAATATTCATTAACGGCTTGATATGTTTGACCGACCGCCGAAAGCGCTCTGGCTAATGAAACCCGCGCCTTTGAAAAGCGGTTGTTGTAATCTAGTGCCTTCTTGTAAAAAGTGATGGCCCTTTGAAACTCTTGATTTTCTGCGTAGGCTTCTCCCAAAACCCAAAAAAGCTGTGGGTTTTGTGGTTCTCTTTCTAATAGCGCCCGAACATACCTAACAACGTAATTTTTTTCACGCAATTTAGTTTTTGCGCGAGCCCAGCCTGCTAAGGCTTCATAATTTTCCGCATCGGTAGACACTGCCTGGTAATAATATCTAGCCGCCTCCGCCAAATTTTCCCCCGTGTATACCTCGGTTAATTTTCCGGAGTAGAAAAAGATTTCAGAATTCACAGGACTCGATACCCTAGCCTGTTTCAAAAAGGCAGCAGCACAAACATAGTTTTCTCTTTTGAAAAAATGTTTCGCCAAGGCTATGTAAACCTTGTGTTCCTCTGCCGATTCAGATGACAAGTCCCCAGCCTCTTGACAACCTTTTGTAATAAAACCCGTTAACTCCTTGACGCCTAGTACGCCACCCGCCTTTATTAAAAGCTGATATGCGGAATCGAAGTTGTATTGTTCTGTTTCCAGTGCAGCCAATTTACAATAACTGTCTATGTAATTCGGGTCTTTTTTTATTGCTCTAAGATAAAGAATTTCAACCCGCTTTAGTTTTTCATAGGAAATCGATAATCTTTCCAAAAGATCGGCCACCCTCACTAAGGGCGCTGGATTTTCCGGAGTTCTTAAACGAACCACTTGAAGATATTCCAATGCTGTAATGTTGTTTCCATCCGCAATAAATTCTTCTGCTCGAGCATTGTAAAAATCCGCACCATACTCCTGGTCATTCGCTAGTTTTTTTAGCTCCGCGATATCTTTATCATCCGCGCCTATCCGCTCATTTATCCCTGGAAGCATTCCGTTTGAAAAATAGTATGCCAACTTATTGTGCTTTGACGCTTCATATACATTGTTTTGAAGTTCAAGGAGCTTCGCCAAGCTGAAATGGGCATCTGCCAATACCGACTTCGAAGCAAGGGGTGCAAGCTTCGTAACTAGATCTAGGTGTGCAATTGCAGATCTAGTTTTGCGAGCTTTTTGGTAGGCTTCTCCCAATAAGTAATGGGTGTTGGCATGCATCGGGTTGATTAATAGGGCCGCGCTTGTATAGGCAATTGCCTTTTCAAATTGGCCAATATCAAGAGCAACTCGTGCTGCCACATAAAAAACCCTCAACTTTTTTGTGTTTTGATTCGCTATTTCTAGTATTTTTTCAAGAGCAGAATTTCTGTCTCCCATTTCGTTCAATATCTCAGCCTCAATTGCTACCGATTCAACATCTGTTGGATCGGATTCTCTAGCATACCGGATCCTTTCAAGGGCCAGATCAAGGTTTTTTTGTGCAAAAGCAACAATGGCCTCCGCGCGATAAAAAGCATTCTTTTGCGGCTCGACAGCTCTGCCCTTTAGAATCAAATCTTCAAGCTCTTTTAAATCCTCTTTTCGAAACGGGTTTTGCTCATAGATATGCGCTTTGGTGAGAACAACTTGTGCCAGGAGAGAGGGATCCTGTCTATTAAGATCAAGAGCCTCTTGGTATAATGCCAGAGCACCTAAATAGTGAAGAGCTGTATCGCGGTCATAAAAATGATTCGCCTCCTCGAGCAATGCCTCAATAAGCTCTTCCTTTTTGACGGCTCTTTGGTCGCTTTCAGATAAGAGAAAATTTGATGACGTAGCCTCTTTACTGTTTCCGATTTGAGCTACGTTCTGCTGCTGATCATCGCCACCTTGCCCTAGTAAGTAGAGAAGGAGTAACGCCACCGCCAGGCCCAAATACAACACTTTTCTTTTATGGGCCACATTAGGAACCCGTTTGAACGAATCTTCAAAATTAGTTTCGCTAAAATTCGATAGCTCCCCTGAAGATAATGGCTTTCCAATGAGAACAGGCTGCGTATTTTCGTTTAACTCCACTGCCAGTGAATCTGCAGGCGCATCAAAGACTTGTTCTGCGGTTCTTAGAAACGCTTGGCTTCTTTCCGCGGGCTCATCATCCTCGTTTGAAAATAGTTCGTTTATCTCTTCTTCTGCCAATTCCTTATTTCCAAGAGCCTGATCCATTGGACCCAGTTGCTGCGTGGCTTGAATTGACTCTTCGCGATCCCGCTGAACAGCAGGTTGCTCGTCAGAAGGGATAGCATCCTTTGGGGACTCGCTCGGGTTGTTTAAGGAAGAACGTTCTACCCCTTTATATTGGCTTGAATAAAGTCTTTTTAAAAATGCATCATAAAACTCTGGGTGCGAAGATACCTTATGCCATTCCAAAAATGGCTCAACTGCTATTTCCTCATGCCCAATATATTTTCCTTGGGCTATTCTATTAAGTATCTCCTCTTTCGTATAGCTTCCCAAAACTGCATGACGCTGATTACGAATTTTATATTTTTTCTTTTGAGAATTGCCCACTAAAATATTTTACTTGCTTGAATTAAAGTTTGCACCGAGTTGTTGGCTTCTTCCGTAGTTTTGTCGCGAAGCGCATTTTCTAGCTTGTGTTTTTGATGGTCATAAGACGCATAAAGTTAGTGGATAGGCCTGCAATATGCTCTAAATTTCCCAAAAGATCTAAATGGACAGAGGTGGTGTCAAGGCTCTCTTTAACGCCTCGGTGAAGCCTCTGAACATGTTGTTCACTGAGATCAATCAAAAGATCTTGAATTTGTTCTTTTAGCACAGCAAGCCTAGCAGCTAGTGCCGGATCCCGGGATGTAAAATACGCCGTTGAAACACGTAAACACTCCACCACTTTTTCATGAAATGCCGTTATTTCACTCCATCCCTCTTTGGAAAACACATATCCTTTTTTATGCTTTTTCTTAACAAGCTCTAAAATGTTTTTATCAACAATATCCCCTATGTTTTCCAAGTCGTTCGTTCTTAGTAGCAATTCAAATTCCTTTTGAACCTGCTCAGGAGTCATCTCTTTCTGAGAAAGTTTGGTTAAATACAGCTTGATTCCTCTATTGAGAAAGTCAGCCAATTGATCCATGGCCTTGATGGCTTCAAGCTCTCCAATTTTTCCGGGCTCAAACAAAGAAACACATCGAGTCAGCATTTTTTCAACAATGTCTGACATTCTCAAAATTTCCCTTTGCGCCTGTGCTAAAGCCAGTTCCGGTGATTCCAAGGTTCGCGGATCTAGGTATTGAAAAGAAAACTCTCCTTTGTCATCTTTATCAGACACAACTTTTTTAACAAAAGAAACTCCCCGAGAAATAAATGGGAAAAATAGAATGGCTAAAAACACGTTAAACAAAGTATGCGTAGTCGCTATTTGACGGCTTACATCACCCCCAACAAGAATAGCTAAATTTCCCAGGGGTTGCATGAGAGGAATACAAAGAATGACGCCGACCAACTTACAAAAGAGATGCCCTGTAGCTGCTTGCTTTCCGAGATTTCCATTTTTAAAGCTCGCAAAAAATGCCGTAGTCGTCGTACCCAAATTAGCCCCTAACACCCATGGAATTGCCTGAAAGACATCGGCATTGCGTGCTAACATTAAAGACATCATGAAAGCTATCGTGGCCGCGCTACTATGAATAACCGCGGTAAAAACTGTTGCTAAAAATAGGGAAACAATAGGCCTATCTTTAAAGTAGTCGATAACATAATTAAATAGTGCGTTATTTTCCATCTCCCGACCGGAGGCGATGATCAAGGACATCGAAAAAAACAGCATCCCCAAATAAAGAAGCGCCCTTCCCATCCTAACTAGTTTGTCGGAACGGGACATTGCTTCTAAGGCAACGCCGGCCGCTATAATCAAAAGACCGTATTGGGAAATATTAAAAGCAAACAGATGAACAATCAGGGTTGTTCCTATCGAGGCCCCTAACGTGACCGCAAAAACCTGTTCTAGTGTTAGCAACCTAGCATTGGCCAACCCGACCAACATAACGGTCACAGCTCCACTGCTGCTTAAAAGAATAGAAAGAAATAGGCCTAATAGAATGGCACTTATCCGATTAGCCGCAAATAGATTAATCCAGGAACGAAACTTAGATCCTGCTAAATATTGAACGCTTCTTGATAGCTCCTCGATTGAATAAATCATCAAAGCGGTGCCACCAACCAATGTTACCAATGCTGTATTCACTTGATGCTCCAAAATTCTAGTTTAGCTTAACTTAATATAGCATCAACAAAAGCTTTTGGCTCAAAAGGGGTAAGATCCTCAATCGACTCACCCACGCCAATATATCGGATAGGAAGCTTCAGTTCCGACGCTATAGAAAATACGGCCCCGCCTTTAGCAGTTCCATCGAGCTTAGTGATGATTACACCTGTTAAATCAAGAGACTTTTGAAACTCTTTGGCTTGAATCACGGAGTTCTGCCCCAAGGTCCCGTCAATCACAAGCCAAGTTTCATGGGGGGCTTCTGGTATCACCTTCTTTATAACTCTGTGAATTTTCTTTAGCTCCTCCATCAAATTAGCCTTGGTATGTAATCGGCCTGCGGTATCAAGAAGCACGACATCCACCTCTCTTGCTTTTCCAGCCGTAACAGAATCAAAGGCAACCGCCCCGGGATCTGCCCCTTCTCGGCCCGTTACAAACTGCGCTCCCGTTCGATCCGCCCAAACCTTAAGTTGAGATATTGCACCCGCGCGAAAAGTATCTACGGCTCCCAAAAGAACGACCTTTCCCTCATTCATCAATTGCTGAGTTAGCTTTCCAATAGTAGTAGTTTTGCCAGCCCCGTTAATCCCAACCACACTTATCACTACTGGCTTAGTTTGTTCTTTAATTTCCAACCGCCCGTGGTTTAACGAATCAAACAAAGATTTAGAAACCTCTCGAATGACTCCCCTTAACTCCCCTTCTGTTTTCTCGTTTAACCGAGCCTTAGCTGCCGTAAGCAATTGTTGAGAGGTAGAATAGCCAATATCGGCTTCCAGCAATACCTCCTCTATCAAGTTCCACTCTTGTGGAGAAAGCTGATTCGATACATTTTTTTGTAAAATTTGTGTCAATCTATCAAAAAGAAACCCTCTGGTTTTCTGAAGTTTATCTCCCAATGAAGGAAAGAGGTGGGAAACATCCTCAAGTCTCTTTTTGGCCCCTTCGCTGGGGGACTCGAGAACTTTTTGAACAACTTTTTTGGTTTTCTTTTTCCACAAAAACCACACTGCACCAAAAATAAAAACGCCGGACAACAAACCCAAGCCCACTTCAATCGCAATAGCTTCCATGTCCCAGCTTTTACCTTACCCTGCCTGTAATTTGAATAGCTTTTAATTAAATTCTTTTGAAATGCTGCTGTCTATGGGTTCAGATTCAGAAACTGAGGGCTCCACCAAAGGTTGAGGCTGCTGTTGCTCCAAATAGCGATAAATGGTTCGGGGATGAATTCCTAAAAGACGAGCCGCTACTTTTTTATCCCCCTCAACCGATTTAAGGGTCTCTTCGAAAAGCATTGTTTCTGCTTTTTTTAAGGTTGTGCCAAGGGGTATTTTAAGAACTCTCTCTGTTTTTGTTCCGCCAACTTCTTGAGGCAAATCCTCAACCCCAATTTTTCCGTTCACATTAAGAACAACGAGTCGCTCCATGAGATTTTGAAGCTCTCTGATATTACCAGGCCACTGATAACAAGTAAGAAGATCTAGTGCCCTAGGGTGAATTAATGGGACTTGCCTGCCGTTTTTTTTGGCTGACGCAGCAATAAATTGTGCCACCAATAGAGGGATATCCTCTGCTCTTTCTCTTAAAGATGGAACTCTAATATGGAGGACATTGAGGCGGTAAAAAAGATCTTCGCGAAACTGGCCGGTCTGGACGGCAGACCTTAAATTTACGTTGGTCGCACTAATGACCCTAGTCTCTATACGCAAAGTTTCGTTGCTCCCAAGGCGCTCGAACTCCCCCTCTTGTAAAAAGCGAAGTAATTTACTTTGGAGCGAAGGGGGAGCAATGCCAATCTCATCCAAGAAGAGGGTTCCTTGGTGAGCCAACTCCACTTTCCCCTGCTTTCTCTTTGTCGCCCCCGTAAAAGCACCTGGTTCATACCCAAATAGTTCTGCCTCAAGCAGGTTATCAGGAATCGCCGTGCAATTTATTTTTACTAAAATTCCATTCTTCCTCGAATTACAATCGCGTTGATCATGAATAAACTGCGATAGCAGCCCCTTCCCTGTGCCACTCTCTCCCTCAATGAGGACATTCGCGCGACTCTTTGCGGCCTGTCGGGCTACCTCCATCATCTTCTTTATCGGCTCGCTATCCCCTAGGATACTACTTCGATGGCCCGGGGACTCTTGATAAACGGCCTCTCTTAAGCGTGCATTTTCCAAGACCAGCTGACGACGATCTAGGGCTCGATGTACGGCCTTCAAAACCTGAATTCGTTGAAGCGGTTTAGTAATAAAATCATAGGCTCCCTTCTTCATGGCCTCGACCGCAATTTCCACTGTACCAAAGGCCGTCATCATAATAATTTCAATTGAAGGATCTAAAACTTTGGCCGCATCCAAGAGGTCCATTCCACTCCATGACTGCAGTCTCAAATCGGTCAAAAGGATATCGGCGCAACCACTTCGCACAGACTCAAGTGCGTCTTGTGGATTAAGAAATGCTTTTACCTCGGCCCCATCACTCTTAAGAATTCTTTCTAACGACTCCAAATTGGCTGGTTCGTCATCAACCACGATAGCTCGGTATTTGACTTGCATAGTTTAGGTCCTTTAAACAGGAAACTGAAAAGTAAAAGTTGTCCCAGCCCCAACTTGGCTTGCCACAAGAATTTTTCCTTTAGCTGCCTCAACAATTTCCTTGGTGAGGGAAAGTCCCAATCCAGTGCCTGATGATTTGGTCGTAAAAAACGGCAAAAAGCTTTTAGTTTTAGTTTCCTCTGTCATTCCAACCCCTGAATCAGAAAAAACAATCTTGGCCACACCTTGTTCCAGCAAGGTTTTGACTTTAATTTTTCCACCTTGAGGCATGGCTTCTTTAGCATTCTTTAGCACATTGATGAAAGCCTGCTTTATCTTAGATCGGTCCGTTTTTATTAACACCTCTCTCTCAAAAAGCTCGGCCTCAATTTCGATGCCCGTTCCTTCCCCTCGTTCAAAGTGAATAATCTCTTCTAGAAGGCTATTGACCTCAGTAGATTGGTTGTCTTGCGACTTAACCCTTGCCCGAACTAAATAACTCTCTGTAATTTGTCCTAACCGCTCAATTTCCCGCGAAACACTATTGAGAGTTTTCCTGATTTCTGGATTTGGATCCCTGATTTCTGTCGCAAGCCAATCAATGTTTAAATTAATAGAATTCAGAGGGTTTCTTATTTCGTGGACCACCTCAGCGGAAAGCTGCCCTATAGCAGCGAGCTTTTCAGACTGTAACAACTCCTGCTGTTGCGTTTTAATCTTTTGATCTCTTTCTTTAAGGGCACTAAGCATTCGATTAAACTCTCTAGCTAATTGTCCAATTTCGTCATTATCAGAAGTTCGAACCTTAATGTTTTGATCAAAATCTCCACCTGTCAGCTTTTTAAGGCTTTGAATTAACTGTGGTAAAGGGTTTAAAACCTGATAAGCAAGCCCCATACAAAACAAGCCAAGAAAAACCAACAAAAGAGACAGGCCCACGCTGGTAAATAAGTTTTGTTGCCCTTCTGTTCTGGCCGCTTCGGTAATCTTATCTGTCTCTTCCTCGATTTTTTTTGTCAGACTTTGCAAGCCCCCTTTAAACTCGGCAAAGTTTTTCTCAAGGGTTGGCTTATCCGACGAGGAGTTTAACGCTTCAAATTTTTCACGAATCTGCCCCAGCATGTTTTTCAATTGCGGGATAGGCTCATTAGATTCTATAGGGCTGCCCATCAACAGCTGTTCTGCAATAACAAATTTTTTTTGAATCGCATATGGGTATAGCTCTCGCGCCATTCGAGAAAAGGTACTTCTATCAGCAGATAATTCACTGTCGGAATAATAACGCGAGCTTTCGTCGGCGAGCCCCTGAGATCCCACTTGTATCTGCACAACCAGCCTTGACAACGGCAGTAAAACCTCGCTCACCATGGAGAGCCGCGCATTGATATGTCGGGCTTTGAGGAAGGTGTAGGAACTTACGGCCCCAAACAAAACCAACACAGCAAAAAAACAGCCAATAACTTTTGTTCGAATGCTCATAGAGAAGATTTAGATTGGTAAAGCTTTCCGAACAAAACCGCTGGTAGCAGCGCGGAACTTAAACAGGCTGCTTCTAATTAAATTAGAATGTTGTTCGGAGTGTTGCTCCGTAATCAGGATCGTTGCCTTCTTCCATGATTTTTTTACCATGAAAAGAAAAATCATAACTGCCCATAATAAAGCCGACCCGCGTCTCTAACGTATTTTGCTTGGTCGGTCTATCGTAAGAATATCCCGTTGAAAAATAATAATTACTGCCACCAAAATTTAGATAGCTGGAAGCCACATAATTATTGCTCGTCTGGTCCAAGTCTTTAAGTTTATAATTGATTTCAAAGCTTGCGGAACCCTCAAATACCCAACCAGTTGCTAGTGTCGCGGTCTTTGTCTCGGTTCCCGACAAACTATTTAGGGTTGAGCTGAAACCTCCGCCCAAATGAAATCCTTTTCCTTTTGAGCCGTTATAGTTGAGGGCTGCTGTTACCACACCGTCATTAGATTGGCCGGTATCGATGCTTCTTTCAACCGTTCCCCCAACGGTAACCTTTCCCTGCGCTAAACTAACACCCAATCCAGCGCCAACCGAATCAGCTCGACTTGCCGGGTCCCCCGTCAACGCCGAACCCGTCCTAGTAGCAAAAGCCCCTAATCCGACTCGACCCGAGCCCCAAACCACAGAAGGAGTCGCGGTTTGCGTATCAAGTTGATCATTTCTTTGATAGAGGCCCTCAATGGCAGTTCCCGACGTCTTAGCCATTTGCCCACCATTTATAAAAGAATTTGCATCCGGGAAAAGAAATCCATATCCACCCCTCATTAAATTCGAGGATCCCTTAGCCATCGCCAAAGAACTTACCAACCCCATCGCGCCAGTAATTAAAAGCAGGTATTTCATATTTCCCCCAGATTAGAACTGATTTAAAGGTGATTTTTAAAACGCAAAATTAGAAAGACTCTTATATCTTATTATGGAATTGCCCGTCTGTCGATAGGGAGATTTTTAATCTCTGTTGCGCTGCTCCACCTGTCTTGCTATGGTCTACCAAAAATATTTAAGGACTTAACCATGGGTGGAACCAACCCCTACATAAAAACTCCCGATATTAAAAAGCCCAAGCGGCCCTTCCGCATCACTTTTTTGAACATAAAAAAAACGGTTGAAGTACGCCTCGACCACCCTGTATTTGGGACTGGTTTACCCGGCAGCATTTTAGATGTGGCCATGGGAGCCGGCATTGATATCGACCATGCCTGTGGTGGGGTCTGCGCTTGCTCTACCTGCCACGTTTACATCAAGTCGGGTGGTAACAGTTGTTCTATTCCCACCGAAAATGAGAGCGACATGTTAGACCTTGCCCCAGATGTCCGTCCAAATTCTCGACTTGCGTGTCAATGTGTCCCCAATGGCGAAGAAGATATTACCGTTGAAATACCGTCTTGGAACAGAAATCTTGTAAGAGAGGGTCAGTGACGCAGCCTTATTAAGGCTGGACATAGGTTTCGGAAAGCTCACGAGGCTCTTTCATCTCATCTTCTGGCCGAACTTTTAATACCTCCTCTGAAAAAACCGAGAAACATTTTTTTGCAGAGAATTTTTCTTTATAAAACCGTTTATTCTCCTTAGCCGCCCTTTCTCGCTCCTCGGCAGTTAACTTTTTTATCTTTTTAATGGCTGATACTACGCTCTCAACATCACCGTGTTCAGCATGATAAGTTTGGCTACACTCCTTAAGAAGATCACAAACGTGACTTTTCTCCGGCCCCAAATAGAGAATCGGTCGTCCCGTAGCTAGGGCCCCGTAAACTTTCGAAGTGTGAACCAATCCGTTAACGGCATCCCCCATCACCACGACATGGGCATTTACACTCACCAAAGCTTCTGCCAAGTACCCCCTGGGAACTAGCGGCAACTGAACAATATTCTCTAATCCTTCTTTTTCTTTAAACGCTTTTACTTCTAACGAGCGCAGCCCACCGCCAGCAAAAATAAAAACAAGAGAAGGATCATCCTTCATTCTCTTGGCGGCATCCAAAAGCGTATATAACGGATGCACCACACTGTGGTTTCCAGAATATAAAATAAGGGTCTTCTCTCCAAATTGATTCGTCTTTCTAAAAAAAGAGTCTGCAAAACTCGGCAATTCGGGTGTCGGTTCAAACAAGGACCAGGGATGAATAACCGAAATTCTCTCTTCTTTTGCGCCATGCTGAAGAGCTACTTTTTTCATCCACCGATCCAAAACAACCACATGTGAACTAAATTTCAGAGTAAAATTAAAGGCCGCATTTAAAATCCTGCCTATCAAAGATTTTTTCTTAATATACCCCACCGCAAAAGCGGCCTCAGGATTAATGTCCATCAACCACTGAACTGCCCTACCGCCCTTAAAAAAACTAAACAAGATTCCAAAGAGCCCAACTAAAGGCGGGGAAGTAAAACTAATCACCATGTCTTGTCGAGGAAAAAAGAGTAGCCTTAATCCCAACATGATATCGAAAGTCAAAGCATCAAAAATCCTGAGAGCAAATCGCTGTTTTCCAAAACCGGTTGAAGAGACTCGATAAATCTTTATCCCTCGATAAGTCTCTTGCGACGAAAATATTTTGTCACGATTTTCATACCCCCTACGTCCAGCTAAAACGCTGACGTCATTTCCTTGTTCCACCAGATACTCTGCCAAATCCGTAAGTTGTTGAGCTGTCGCAACGGTGTCAGGATAAAATGTCTGGTTTAATAGGAGAATCTTCATGGGCGCCACACTTCCTATTCCGTTTAGGGCCGATACATTTTTAGGGATACTTTTTAGTATGCCATTATTTTTTCTATTTATAAAGTTGAGCGCCTCTTTAATTTAGAATATAGATAGGGCTCTACTGCTTTGTGTCGGGAGGTGCCGTGTTCAGATTATTAACTGTTTTACTCGCTTTTGGGTTCTCTATTACAGGTACAGCTCAGCCAGCCCTAAAGAACCACTCTTTTAAAGACTCGCGGGGTCGTTCTATTCAACTTCATGATATTAAAGGGCATTATTTGTTTGTTTCCTTCATTTACACTCGCTGTCCCGTTGCTGAAATGTGTCCTTTGACCATGACTTTAAATAAACAGCTGTTTAAAGCCTGGAAAAACAACGCGATTTCCATTCCTCTAAAGTTTCTCATCGTGACACTTGATCCCGCCAACGATCCACCTCCCACCCTAAAAGCTTTTGAGGAAAAATTTGGTTTGGATTCTAACGCCTTTCTTTTGGTGACTGGAGAAGACCAAGCAATCTCAGATTTTGCTTCCGAGTTTAATGCACTAGGCTTTCCTTCCAATGGTCTCATTTCTCACAATTCGCGTAGTATTCTCTTAAGCCCTGAACTAGTTCCCCTTAAAGACTATAAAGAGAACGAATGGAAGCCTGAAGCCGTCTTAAAAGACCTTATAGATTTTCACTCAAAGCAACAAAAAAAATCTTAGCTGTGTTCGGCAAATCTATCCTACGCAGGGATTGCAGTAGCCTTCTCTTTCCGTTAGCATGGAGCTCATGCTTAAATCTGCTCTGATCTTTATTGGGTTGAATGGCTTTTTGTGGGCCTCTAATATTCCCCTAAATCCGCCTGTGGTTGCCAAAGTAAATGGTGAACCCATTTTTGAGCGCGATCTCACCTTAGAAAACAACTCAGAGCTTCGATCTGAAAAAATAAAAAAAGCTATTCATTATCGCCTTCTCATTCAAGAGGCCAAAAAACGAGGGCTGGAACGCTCTCCTGATATTCAAAGTGAAATTAACAAGCTCCTCTACAAAAAACTGCTTGAATCGGAACAGCTAAAGCAAAAAAGCAACCTAAATCCCACTGAAAAAGATCTTCGCTTTTTTTACGACCAATTTCCCTTAATTCGAATTCACCATTTGGTTCTCAACCGAAGAACCGAAACAGAAAAACAGGTTGCCTCCTTGGCTCTTGAACAAATACAAAAAGAGATAAAAAAAGGAACTCCTTTTGAACAATTGTGCACACAGTTTTCACAAGAATCTTCCGGTCTATTTGGGGGCGACACCGATTTTAGAGGGCCCCATAACTTTCCGGAAGAGATCTACATTAAAATTCGTAGCCTTCCGAAGAATACCATTTCGGAGCCTATAGAAGTTGGAACCACGATTCATCTTTTTGATTGGTTTGACAAAAAGCCATTCACTTCAGCGCCGGCTTCCTATTTACAATATTTACAATCTAAAATCGAAGAAGACCGCCAGAAAACTCTTCTTTTAGCGTTAGTCAAAGACTTAGAAACTCAAGCAAAAATTGAAACCCCCTCTCCAACTGGAAAGGGCGAATGAGAAAGTTCTTGTTTTTTTCAATTGTTTTGTTGCTTTTTGCTCTTGGCTGTACAACTCAAGTTGAGAATCAAAAAAATATCATTTTGGCAAAGGCTAATGGAGACCCCATTTATCTCAGCGACTTTTTAACCCTTTATCAACAACTCAAAGCCGAACAAGATGACATTTCTCAGAAAAACCCAAAAATCATCGACGGACTTAAAACTCGTGCCTTAAATGAAGCCATTATTCTCGTTTTAGTAAGACAAGAGGCGGCAAAACAACAAATTCGCATTGGAAAAGAGCGTGTAGAGAATCGATTATCCGACTGGAAAGATGGCTACCCCCCCGGTGGATTCGAAGAGCTGTTAAAAAAACAGAATACGACCGAAGCCATCCTAAAACAACGAATAGAAGATCAGCTTCTCATTGAAAAAATTACTGAGACTTTATTTGCGAACGAAACTTTGATTCCAGATGAAGAAGTCAAAACTTACTTCAATCAGCACAGCAAGGAATTCCTCCAGTCGGAAAAGGTTCACGTTTTTCAAATTGTAGTTCCCACGACTGGAGAGGCAGAAAAAATCCGACAGGAGATTTTAAGCGGAAAAACCTCTTTTGAGTCGGCAGCAAGAGCTCGATCGATGAGCCCAGACTCTTCAAAAGGTGGAGACTTGGGCTTTTTTGCAAAAAACGAAAAGATCGATGCTTTTAATGAGGCCTTTAACTTACAGATAAATACTGTCTCCAAACCAATCTCTAGCCGCTTTGGAGTTCATCTTTTAAAAGTGGTTGAAAAGAAGCCCGCTAAACGGCTGCAATTTAATGAGGCAAAGGCTGAAATTGTGAATAAGCTAAAAAAAGAAAAACAAGCTCGGGTTTACCGAGAGTGGGTTACGAAAATATTAAAAGATGGAGAAATTCAAAGAAATGAAACCGTTTATCAAGCAACCTATTAAAATGCTTTTCTTCGCTCTAGTTTTGTCTCTCAATAGTTTTTCGACCTCAAAAACTATCGATAGAACCCTGGTTACCATTAATGACGAACCTATTCTCGAGTCTGATATAGCCGATTTCCAAAAAAAGTTGCGCTCTAAGAGTTTTCAGGAGCTTTTTGGCGGGATTCCCAACGATGTTATCAACGATCGAGAATCCGCATTGCAATTGTTGGTTGAAGAACGTCTAGTCAATCAGCAGGTCAAAAAACTAGAACTAACGGCTTCTGAACAGGAAGTTACCGGACAAATCAAAGCCATCCTAAAAAGAAATGGCATCTCTCAAACCCAGCTAATGGAAAGACTACAGCAGTTGGGTTCTTCGTTGACCGAATACAAAGAAGGAATCCGTCGCCAAATCGAGCGGAGAAATCTTATTGATCGAGAAATTAGACCCTCCCTTGAAATTTCTGACGAACAGTTGCGCCACTTCTATTTAAGAAATGCCAAACCTGAGGAAATGGAGCAGGAGTTTAAACTGGCTCACATTCTTATCAGTTTCAAGGCCGGATCGCCTAACTCAAAAGCCGAGACCGAATCAAGAGCCACTCAAATTTGGAAACAGGCCAACGATAAAAAGTCCGACTTCTTTCAGCTCGCAAAAGAATACTCCGACGACTCAGAGTCTCCAGAAGGCGTCCTAGGCTATTTTTCAGTTTCTTCGTTGTCCAAAGAATTTCGTTCTGTAATACCCAAGACCCCCGTAGGAGATGTTACTCGCCCAATAAAAATGGCGGATGGGCTTCACATCGTTAAGGTTTTAGAAACAAGATCCCCTGATTTTTCTGCTTTACCTAAGGAAAAAAAAGAGACCTTAAGAAATCAGATGGTGGGATCGGAGCTTGAAAAAAAGATGGCTCTTTGGATTGAGAAAAAGAAAAAAGAATCAAACATTAGCTACTTTGGCAAGCCAAACAAGGAGGCTCCTTAATGCTTAATGAAAAAATTTTTCGAGAATACGATATCCGAGGCGTTGCAGATAGAGATTTGCCTCATAACGTTGTCTCCAAGTTGGGGAGGGCTATAGGTAGTTATGTCAAACGCAAGGGGGGGAAAACTCTGACGGTGGGTAGAGATTGCCGGATCAGCTCAGACAGAATCCGACAATCACTAATCGATGGTCTCCTTGCTACTGGCATTAATGTTATTGATATCGGCCTTGTACCAACACCCCTTTTGTATTTTTCGGTCTTTGAATTAAACAGTGACGGCGGCATCATGATCACTGGAAGCCATAATCCGCCCGAGCACAATGGCTTTAAAATTTGCGTTGGCAAAACAACGATTCATGGAGAAGAAATTCAATACCTCAAACAAATTGTCCAAAAAGATTCCTATGAATCCGGTAAGGGCACATTGAGTGAAAAAGATATCAAGCCTCTCTATACTTCAATGATTCTCAAGAACATAAAACATCCTCTCAATTTGA
>Ga0194131_10004078_pt1 | contig 22356 bp, 26 predicted proteins | sample TA2KigO120mmetaG_FD_148631 | JGI IMG/M metagenome (GOLD analysis project Ga0194131, IMG submission 148631) | Freshwater microbial communities from Lake Tanganyika, Tanzania - TA2015053 Kigoma Offshore 120m | ecosystem: Environmental > Aquatic > Freshwater > Lake | place: Tanzania: Lake... | reverse complement strand
TCTTTCGTCGCCAGTTCGGATCCTGTGCCTTCTTTCGATTTGCTTCCGCAGTCTTTCGTCGCCACTTCTCATCATACCGAAACCGGTTGGGAAACTGATGGCGATTCACACAGGCTGGGTCGTCCCAATTAAGACCAATCTGACGAGTTTCTTCGTCGCGCGTCTCAGGGTCGGTGGTATGTTCCGACAGAATCTCCCAGACAAACGCGTTTGGTGTGGCGCGAAACTCCTTCTTCCAAGGACCAGAAGAGAAATACCACCGGCCGAAATCCTCCGAGGGGGGACGACGACTTTTGTGGGAGCCAATATAAAACGCAGTGCCGTCGCGACGGGTGAGACGATAGACGTAATAATAAACGCGGGGATGGGAAGACATATAGAGTTAGTATAACATAGACGGGGGACACCCCACGCATGTGTCGCGGGGGATGTGTGTATTCATTTATTTTCAAGCGGATACCACAGTCAGTCTGCGCTGGGCATATTCTTTGACTCGACGGAGCATAAAATAGGCACCATTGCGTCGGTTCATGCTGAGAATGAATCCTAGAGGCAGTGCTGTCAGTAAATCTGTGGTGTTTTCCATAATCTCTGCTGGTGTATGCCCCGAATACACATCACTAATCAGCGTCACGGTGCCTTTGACAAGCAACGCGTCACTATCGCTCACATACCGAATCGTGTCCGACTCCATACGCGGTACCAACCAGACGCGACTCAGACATCCCGGCACACGAAACGGATCGATGCGAAACTCCTCGGGAAAAGGCAACGCGCGGCGGGCCAAATCAATCAAATACGTGTATCGCGCCGTGACATCCTCACAGGCCGCAAACTGCTGTCGATAGTGCGCGATTTTTTCATCAATGGACAGCGTGGGGCACGCATTATCAGGGGCAATCATAGATGGACATGAGCAGTAAAAATATACTAATGAACACACCAAACGCAACCGTGGTTGCGGGAAAAAAAGAGTAACCCAAAAACCAATATTACATAGAACAGAGAGGAATGGTTGAATTGACTCACTGAATCATCGGGTGCTTTTTGTGTAAGCATCGCGGTGCTCTCGACGTCCCCGAAAATAAGATGAGACGATTCATTCGGGGTGATGGTCCATAAACACTGGAACGTCGCGGTTTTTCCATGAGGCAAACCTACGTTTATGTTCGCGATAATATTTTTGATAGGCGTGCACGGTTGCGTCCCATGTATTCCCCGGCACCCGACATTCGTCTGGCATACACTGAGGAGGGGGTACCGCGCATCCTCCACCAACAATCGGCGGTGTCATGGACAGTAAGTGTTGTAGCCGTGACGTGCTGTGGGTTTTTCCATACCGATGAGTGTATTCCTCAAGCAATGCAAGGTATAATTTATATGCCCAAGCATAATGCTCGGGATGATCTCCGACCCATTTTGTGGAGGGGTGATTTTTATGGGTGGCTTTATATACGTGTTCGGCGAACGGAGAGTTCCAACGATGATGTGCGGTGGAGAGAAGTTGAGCCGTTTCGACAATCATCTTAATCACATGTTTATCGATGTGCATTTTGGCCGCCAACACGGGATTTTTATCAATTACAAAAAGGTTCATATTGATATTATACCACGATAGTTATCGACGGGGGATGACACTGCTTATGGGTGCGTCATGGGATGAGCGTCGGAAACGCTTTTTTCACAATATCTTTCGTGATTGGATATTTCTTTTGTAGCGTCTTATCCTTGACGGCTAGCAAAACCTCCGCCTCGTCGGGGTGTATTGACTCCAATAATTGCACAAATTGCATTTCTAGTCGATATTTGGGCACATTACGGTTTGTGGGTGGGGTCGCTCGACCCATAAGTTCCGCATCGGCAGTTAGCAGAGTGTTCTGAGTATTGCGTACCTGTGCGTCGATTTGCGCCACCGCCGCATTCAATTCTTGACCTTCTTTCATGATGCGCTGTGATGCTTCGATTGCTTGCTTGAGCCGTAGCCGTGCGACTTCGATGCCTTCTTTAGCGTCTTCAATTTCTTTTTCTGACGCTCGATATTCGGCAATTTTTTCTTGAAGTTGTTTGCCTATCTCCGCTTGTGTGGTTTCCAATTCCGACAATTGTTGTTTCTGTGTTTTACTCAAACTGTCGAGGGCGGAATTACTGGGTTGCAACCACAGATAACTTAATTTACGTGTTTCGGTGTATAGCGTAGATTCGGTTTGATCAATTTGGTTTTCATTGCGCGTGAAGGGAGGTGTCCCTTCAGGTAGGTTGTACGCAATGGTTGCATCAAAGTTGTGATGCAGCAGCAATCGTAGCGTTGGGCTATCATGCGTTTTCAGCCATTCAACCTTTTTGGCGACGGATCCGTCGCCGGTGAAGTCTTTGAGTTTTGCTAAAATTTCTGAAATTTGAAGTTTCATTGCCATGGTGTATTCCTTTCACGCTCCACGAGCGCATGGTGTAGTGTCTACGTCTATTTAGACATCCGCGGCGCTGCGGTGCCCATGAGACCGATCATTGTGTGCCACATGGCAATTCCCGCCGCCGTCGATACATTAAGCGACCGTACAATGCCGGGTTGGGGGATGGTATAGCAGAGTTCGTTGCGACATATCGAATCGGGAATTCCCGTGTCTTCTGATCCAAACACCAAACAAACAGGCGTGACACTATGTGTCGGGTGAAAATCAAAGAGCGGCAGGCCCCCTTGCTCGATTATTACGGGAGTATATCCATTGACTCGGATAATTTGCAACACATCGGTCCAGTTAAAGGGGTCTAGTTCTTCTGACGATTCAAAATGGGCAATTTCAATGTAGTTATGGGCCCCCACGGTGCTCCGACGATCATATTTCTTTTTTCCGAACATAAACACGCGTTCGGCACCAAGCACACAGGCGGTGCGAATTATGACGCCGGTGTTTAGATCGCCTGTGATATTCGCTAAGGCTACCGCATAGGGCAAGAGTTTGGATTTTGCAATATCTCGCAAGGCATCCACTGATAAGTGTTGAAGATCTGTCCGAACATTAAACGGGGTGAGTTTCGGTGCAACGTCGGGAGTCATGACAGGGGATGTTGTACTGAGGTTAGGATTTTTTGCTGTAGTGGTTTTTTGCATTGTATCCGTTGATGACAAATCCACCCGCCGCTGGAAGTCGTGTCAGCGGGGTGCGGCACGTTGCACATACCGCATGTTGTGAGGCTGCATATGACGGAAAGAGCCGCTCACATATGACATTACAGCGTTCACACCGAAAATCCCATAATGGCATAATTTACCGACCGTCGTTAATACAATGCCAGGCAGAATAGCAGGTCTTCGAACAAAACACGTGCGAATCCCATTCACCGCCACTGCGTTCGTTAATGTATTGATAATTAAACTTTTGTCCTTTGCCGTCAGTTTTATCCCGACCACAAAATTCACATTCACGAAAGGCATATCCTCGAACAGCGCGTCGATTCATAATTACGGTAGACATAAAACTCCTTGAAACATTACTGCTGTTAGTATAGCAGAATTTTACGGGGCATTACGAATTAATTGTTGTGGAACATCACTTATGTGTGGAGAGTTTGTTTCTGGGGTTTCCACTGTTTCTGTGGGTGGTCTATATTCCGGCGGGGTGAGTGATGTTGCCGCCGGTGCCGAAATAATGGGAAGTGAGACGGGAGGAATATCTGACTTGGTGTCAAGAATATTGACCGTATTGTGGGGCTGGGTCTCTATCGGAGACAATCGAGTAAACAAAATATTGGCCGCAATAAGCAACATGATTGCCATGGGATCAAATACTACCATTAGTATCAGGGTTAACCAGATTGCAGATTTGCGGATAGTGGTAATGTCATCGGTCCCATATACCGCTTGTGCCACATATCGCAAGGGCCCAATATCCGCTGTGGCCTTGTTGGTTTCCGCTTCTATAAGAATGCGGTCTTTTTGCGCGGCGGTTAGTGCTTCCGTAATTCGTTGTGTTTCGGTGAGTAATGCCGCACGACGCGTAGCATTTTCTCGTTGCACTTCGACCGCTCCTTGTGTTCCACGGAGTCGTTGTGCGGATCCTAATTGAGACACGAGTTGTGTGGACTGCTCGGTCAAGGCGGCCAGTTCGGTGGCGATTTGCCTGCGCTCGTCTTGTAACTGAGTTTCTCGTAATTGCACTTCTTGTAAGGTCAGTTGCGCGGTAGTATAGCCCGTTTCACTTTCCACATGAGCGCGAGTAAGGTATCCAAAAATGCCCATTGAAGTCACGCACATAAGCACAGCAATTGCGGCAACAAAATAGATACGAAGAAGATGTCCCGCCAATTGACGGTAGCGATACATCCACGACACGGCTACAATCTTCGCGAGTTCAAGCATACTAGACATGACAATTACCGGCCAATAGGCTCCGGAGAAAATCATGGCTAAACCGACGACCGAGTAGAAGCCTGCCACAACCGATAGGGCGAGTCCTGTCAAAAAGGTGATCCAGGCAAATTTACGCATATAGCGTATTTAGGACGACGCGGTTACTCGCCGCGGCGAGTATACTCGCCGTGGTGGGAGTTAGCGATGTGTGTGACGAAATTGCTGGTACCAGATAAAATTATACCGACACCGAGGGTCCGTGGAGGGATAGACCCATACGATATTACCGAATTGGTCGCGCACGGGTGTGGGGGGCACCAGCGGGCAGATCGGATATCGCACCGTGTATCCCTGACCATAATATGGATAATTGAGATAGACGGGATAGACCATTGGAACATACGACCCTTCCGCGGCAGACACGGCGGTGCCTACAACGGCCCCGATGAGTGCACCTACTGCGGCATCGCGCACTAATGGCCGCGACGTCGCACAACTGACGGTGGTGGTGCTGCTAAGAAGTAGGATAATTGTGGCAATAAGTCGTTGCATATCTAGAGTATACCACATATTACGCATCGGTTATTAATTAATAATGTGGCATTGTAAACTTCGACGTGCCCTCGTGCGCGAAAGTATGCGCGAGGTTGACGTGCCTTGGGGCCTCGATAAACAGAACGCAGAGGCACGCGAATGTCACTGTGTACCGCACGATGCCAGCGGCAGCGGTTGCCTTCCCGCAAAGCCACTTAAGCCTATAACAATCATGCTTTAGATACCTCATAATAAAAACTATCGGTATCTTCGGTAACCCATCGATCAGCAACCGTTTCAACCGATAGGTGTTCCTGATCAACTTTGATTTCTTTGGGCGCGAGTGGAAATTGTTTTGTGACCCAATTACTATCTCGCCAAAACAGGCGATTATTTGGTTGACATAATAGATAACCGGCATCGGCGGCTAGCACGTGGCCGCACTTATAATCAGACGGCTCCTCACTATATGGATTATTAAACCAATCAATGGTAAAAAGATACGTTGCCCAAATCTTTCGCTTATCTCGTAGCAGCACCTCGGCGCGTTTCTCTTTTAAAAAATCAAATTTTGTAATCGTACAATGCTCGCCAAAGCAATCCCACAATTGTTTGTAGTAATAAGGAATGTCGTCTTTCGGTGGCTTGGTATAAATTTCACTCAGCGGTACTCGACTGCGTAGCATTCCGTAGTCGGTCATTACATGAAAGGTCAATATTTTCATGGAAAGAGACTGCGCGCCAAACGCATAGGCCTCATGAAAGATATCACGATGCGCTTCATTCTTTGTAAAATGCGACTGACGAATCACGCATTTAAATGCAGGAATATCAATATTGACCATCATAACTATAATGAACGAAAATTAAACAGTGTCTTCTGACGAGGTTTCCATCTTTTTAAAATATTCTTCAATCGAGTCGTTCGGCGAAGATGTCAGTCACGCGTTACGATTCGTCTTATAGTATTTAGAGTTTCACGTGGGTGTCTTCAATCACATCCCACACAAAATCACGTTCATCCATTCCGGTTGCGAGTGGATAGCGTTTGCCTTTATAGGTAATCTTCGGGGACTCGTCATAAGCCGCCGCAAAATACCGGTTCAGAAATGCATCCGTCCATACCGCACGTCCTCCGAAATATTTACGGAAGTACGCCGCAACCTCTTGGAAGTATCGCGTCATCGATTGCTCTGTCGTTTCTTCTGATCGTTTATAGCGCGGACCATACACGGGTCGCGCTTTCCATAACGTCAAGAATTTATTGTAGCGACGTTTAGACTCCGGCGTCTCTACAGACGGAAATTTTTCAAGTTGCGTGATGAGTTTGGTGATTGCCGCGACGTCTCTCGTCGCCAGAATGCGGTGGACGTATTGCTCTTGTGCGGACGTCACCTTTTTGGTCGACAGCAACGCTTTAATGGTCGTTGTCAAATTTGCCAAATTCGCTTCGGTGACGTAATCCTTGAACGACTGCATCACGACGTCTCCTCCTTCAATTTATCGGAGATTGATTTTTTACCCCATCCCCATTTACAAGACCAGTATTTGGCTTTCCACTTCGGGCCGGGGTCTGAGCAGTTGTGACGTGCAAGAAAGTTTTTGCGGCGTTCTGGATCGTCTCGTTTGATAGAAAGATTGGGATCGCCGAACCCGAGTTTGATGACGTTGCCGTTTTCGTTCTTCACATAGACCGCAAACTTCTTCGGGCCGTCGGGAGTGCGGAACGGATTATTGAGTGTCACCGTACGTCCGTCGTATTCCGCCTCCTCCAATGACCGCGCCTCACCACACGACGTACAGGTGTCGTCTTCACGCAGGTTACCACACGACGTACAGGTGTCGTCTTCATGCAGGGCGGGGTTCTCCGAACGAGGGTCGACGTTAGACCGACGAAGACGGTGTGCCAGGGCCTGCCACGCTTTTCCAATCGGGTTTGTGACGGGCGCGTTCATCCATGCACGAATCTGCTTGTTCATTAGTTCAAGTGATTGTGACTCTTTGTTATTGTCCACAATCAAGAAGCGGGCGGTACCGAATAGCCGCTGGAACGCCCCCATATTTTTTTGCACGTCGGTCCAACTATCCTTCACAATCGACGCAGGCAACACCCGTGGTCGTGCCGCATTTCGTGCGAGCGCAGTTTCCAATGAGGTGTTTACGAATACCATATAACAGTCGTACCCAAGAGATTGTGCCTGCTGAACTTTGGTTTGAATTTTGTGTACATCATCGCCGGTACCGTCAATGATGAGACCGAGTCGTCCGGATTCATAGAGTCGTTGTTGCAGGGCTGTCAGTGCTTTTGCGCGATCGCGCAACGCCATAATCTGATTCCATTTGTCGGTGTTATGTATTAGGGTTGCGAGATCTTTAGGATTGATGCCGTGCTTACGCAACTCGTTTTCGAATGTCGCGTCGGAGTTCACCAACTTTAATCCATGAGTTGAGAACGACGCACGAAATCGAGGGGTAACGGCGAACAGTTCGCCGGCCACATAACTTTTGCCGCTTCCGGGGCCTCCGGCCATAAAAACACACTTGAGTACGCCGGGATCGTCGACCCCCTCAATAAGAGAGGTTTCGTGTTCAGAAAGGCTAGCGATTCCGCAATCTTCATCGACGTAATCGTCATCGCTGTCTTTGCCCCACATCTTTCCCTTGTTCTTCTTGACGCAGGCATCACAGATGCGAAAGCCAAGTTTTTGTTCGCGGGGAGAAAGTTTCTTCTTGCACTGCTGACAGGTTGTAATGCGTTCCCATGCTTCACCGAGGGAGAGGAGTTCAACCAAGGCGGTGGCTTCTGCCAGTTCTCCCGGTGTATCCTGCTTGTAGATACGAACTAAGGAATCGGTGCCCCATTCCCGTTGTGACGGGTCTGACAGGTCATAGGCTTCGTTCTTTTCGGATTTCCATCCACCCCCGCGTTTCTTATACCATTTCGCAGCCCACCCGTTAGCATAAGCAGAATTTCCTGTGATCGTAATAAGACCATTCTGAATCATTACCCATGTTTCGTTTTCTGTCGTAGGACACCACACAGAATCGGTTCCGGCCTCTTTTTTATACAGATTTTGTGTTCCGTGTGTGCGTTTGTTGCGAATATACGTAGCACCTGATACGGATCCGGGAGTTTCGCGAAAAGAAACATAATATCCATTCAAATACGCCGCAAGTAATGATGACCATAGATGGTCATATTTTTTTTGAGAAAATCCAAACGTATGTCGTTTATGAATTCTCGATGATAGACCTTTGTCCCACCCGTCATACACAATAGAACTTGCCAAAAAGATTTCGCGCTGATTCTTGTCCATACTGAGAACATGATCAACCCATCGTTCGTGCTTTGACCAATCACACAATAATAAGGTTGATTCATTGTGAAGTGACGCACACATCACAATATTCATGTGCGTTGTGAGGTTTTGCGCTTCTACGAGTTTACGTTCCGTTTTTGTATCAACTACCCACTTATGATTGGGAGTGCATCGGATTGAAAACCCCGTAGGTTTGCCAATTTCAATCAATGGGGCATTTTCATAATAATGTTTATGTTGTACGGGTTTCCATTCCAAGCAATCCTTTTCCATGTTATATGTCAATATTTCGTCGCCAATTTCAATGTCGTCGTGTGAAGTTGGTCCAGATTTAGTAATGGCTAAACTGTCCAACGGAACACAGGGGTAGACATCAAACCGTTTCTTGGCCTCAGCTTTGGCCCGACTCCACAGCGAGGGGTTTGTCGGCACATTTTTTTCTGCGAGTATAGATTCTCCGATACGATTACTAACGGGTCGTGGGGTGTTTCCTGTGCCCCTTCGGTTGGTTACGGGGTCTTGTGCTTTCTTACGTTTTACGGCGTTTGCAATCGCTTGTTTGCCGCCTTGTGCGCGAAGTTGTGCGGCTTTTTCTTTTGACAAGCATTTGGGTTTGCCTTCACCCTCACCACCACGATCTTCGGCGTCTCCACACTTTCCAATACGTTCACCTTTGGTGTTATAACGATCCCATCCTCCGCCGCCAACACCACCTTCTTTTCCTTTTCCAAACCAATCGCGTAAATCTTCGGACGTGAGGTCGCGCTCGTGGGCTATCGTCATCGCTACATCGGATAATGATGTTTCTTGTAGTTTTGGCTTTTTTGACGGGCGAATTCTGGAGAGGACAAAATGTTCGCCGGGTTCGTCTTGTTGAAACATGTTCAGCCACGTTTGCTCGTCTTTGGGAGACGCAATCGTTCGCTGATGGTCCCAGTATCCTGACCGCTTATTGTATTTCCAGAGATTGGTTTCTTCGTCCATCTCCCGACGGCGCTTGCGGGGCAGCTTCACGCCGGGTTCGCCTTCGGGACCAACGCCGATGCCCGCGACTTGACCCGACCCTGCACTCATGGTGGGGGCGGGCATACCCCCGTCTTCTTTAAGTTTGTGAGTCCTCATAGTACTCCTCGTATTGATATGTGTTCTATCGCAAGATAAAGTCCAGCACGTTCATATCGGAAAACCGCGAGGCGGCAAGAGGAGTCTTCTTTTCGCCGGCTTTACCCGTGCCTTCTGCACCAGCACCCATTCCTTTGCGAGCCAATCCAAACTGATCGCCAAACTCGTTACTCATATCGACCATATCTTCAATATCCATATCAACTATAATGACCGGCACATCCGTCGGTTCTTTTTCCCCACGCATCATATCATACGTCGCGAGTGCGGCCCAGCGATGATGCCCGTCGAGTACATACCCGTCTTTGGAGATAATCAATGGTTGACGTAACGGGTGTGACGCATCCTTCGTCTTGGGATCGTTATAGAGTGCCCACGCCATTCCTGCGACCTTATCCGCATTCAACTGGTTCTGGGTCGCTTTCATTTGCGTGGCGGGCATTTCTCCGCGTTGAATCTTGACGCCTTTGTTAGTGAGGTATTCCAAGAATGCCGGTTCGGCATTGACTTCCACATCTTTCGGGTCAATTCCTTTTTCCTTCGCGACTTTTTCCGCTTCCTTCCATGCGGCCGATCCAGGCACCGCTTTTGTCTTTAACTGCGGCATTTCCTCGCGAGGAATTTCTTTGTTGCCTCCACAGAACAGATTGGTGCCAGGAATAGACACGGTGCAGAGATCATAACTCGGTGGAGAAAGAATCCCACGCTTCTTGACTTCCGCTTTTGCGGCCGCGGAGAGTTCGTCGTCCGAATAGTCAGGATGTTGCTGCTTAATCGCGTCCGTGGCGTTTTTTACAGCGGTGATGTATTTCGCTGACGCTTGACCTAATTGCGCCATACGGGTCACGAATTTCTTTTCCGACTTGGGATTATTTCCGATCGATTGATTCGAAGATTCGGGTCCGATATTTTTGGGCACCGGAATCTTCGTGACGGCTTTGATTATAAGTTTGTCTAAGTCGGTTTTTGTAATCTGTTGTAGTTCTTTTTTGCCTTGTCTTTCGCGTTCTTTTTGTTTACCCGCTTCAAATGACTGAATCTCTTTTGGAGACAGGTTAGGCGTGACGAGTTTGTGTTTCTGTAGGTTCGCTTTCTTGACGATATACGTTGCACCCGACACCTTATTGGTGACCAGATCGTCTTCTTGCAACACTTGTTCTAACAAATCGTCAATACTACGTAAGTTTCCCATCTGTATACCCCGTTAGCGAGCCGGTCAGACTGGTTGTTTCTTGCGCTGAATGTCGGCTTGCTTTTGTTGTTGCTTTTGAATTTTATCATTGAACGCCCGCTGTTGTAGGACATTCTTTTCTCGTTCGTGTCGGGTGTCCATTTGCGTTTTTTCTTGTGCGTGGCGTTGACGCAAGGCGTCTTTGGCGGACGGGCCCGTGTTTGACTCGGCTTCCGACAGTCCCAGTTTTTTCAGTGTAAGGGGCGTCAGCCTCTGACGTACCAGTTTCTCATCCCACTTGATGCCCATTGACTTTGCGAGTTTCAGCATTTTCGCCCCGAGCGCCCAGCCTTCATTCGTATGCGAGCCTGACAGCCACACGCGAATCGCTTGGTTTACGATCGCTTCGGGGCTACCTCCAGATACTCGAAAATCGACGGTTTGTCCCGACCCTTTCACGGTACCGAGTGATTTGGCAATCACCAGCGCGGCTTGCATTCGTAGTGGGACCATCGCGTCTTTCTTCTCGTCCGCTTCCGCAAGCGGTTCCACGGCAAACTCAGGGTTTTGGTCGTCGCTATACTTGAAATAATCGTGTAACGCGGTAATCGCGGTGTCCGCATCGGTGACCTTTGCTTGCACCCACGCTTCCACATTTGACGGCGGGTTAGACGACACACGATCCAATAGCGCATTTGCGCGATCGACGATGGACATCAACTGTCCTTTCATCATCCCGAGGTCGTCATTTTCTTCGACCAGCGACGCTACTTTCCGACGCGACTCATTCGTGGCGCTATAGCCTTTGTCGACCGCGTTAAAGAAATCGTCCTTCTTGTCGTCGGGAATATCTGCGGGGGAGTCATAGCCGTGCTTCTTCAGCATGTCGCGGAAATACGTTTCGTAGTCGGTGTCGCCGTTGGCTTCTCGGATTACTTCCCCCAAGGAATGGCAGTTTGGGCACTCCTCGCTCAAGAGGTCATCTTTTAACGAAAACGTGGTGTCGCAGTTTAAGCATCTTGCCATTGTGGTGGTGGCTTCCTTCTCTTGTTCTTTCGATTCAATGAAAACATTCTTGCGCGGAGCTTTGATAATCCGTTCGATGCCGTTGGGTGTGGGATCGTTCGAAAATCGTACTGACTTGTCTTTTCCAACTTTGACGGCAAATCCTGCGTGCACATAGTCACCGACCCGTATGGGTCTGTCGGTGATGGCCTCCACGGTGAAGGTTTCTTCGCGTCGCTTTTTTTGGGCGTCAGTCAGTTCGTCTTCAGACACCATCCACGGAGCCGGATTTCCCTTGTCAATGGGACTCGGATACATTTCGCGTAACGTTACTGGTGATTCCTGTACAATAAGGTCAGACCATAAAGGAAATTCAGACATAGAGGCTCCTGCTCAAATTGATCGTATCCTTGTTGAGTACATATGTACTCCTATGGGATACATTACCGATATTTCTATCTGTATTTAGTATTTTAGGGGGCGAGACTTATTGGGTCCATTTTCCTTGAGGACAGGCGTTGGGGCCGGACGGGGAAAATACCTTCTTGTGTAACGGACACCCACATGCGCTACATTTATACCCATTATAGGCGCGCACAAACACTCGAAATTCACAGGGGTCGCATATACGCAATCGAGTGATCGCCAACTCCTGTTGTTCTGGAGTGGGGTTGGCGGCGCGATACCACGCAATCGCAATATTTCCTAACTCACTAAACTTCATATAGAGTTATTTTTTGTAATAGGCCCACTTGCGATCCGTGGTGCGATAGAGCGACCACCCCAGACCACGGATATAGTCGTGCACCTCTTGATGATTATAGAGTTTCACATCGTCAAACACCCATACCGCACCTTGTGGGCTGCGCGGATGAAAGAAGTCCACTTCGACTTTAAGGTGACGTACGGTATGGGGACCATCAAAATGCACGAACGCGTAGGTATTGATTACTTGTTTGGTGTCGTGATACACGGGCACACCATCGGCAAATCGAGTAAAGAATTCGATATCTTCGAGATTAAAAAAGATAAAGGGTATCTGCTGCTGAAAACAGTACAGATATAAGTTGACTAAACATTCGTCGCGCATGCCGTTGGTGTAATCACAGCGAATGACGCGATCGTCATCTCCTTCAGGATATTCGATGTTTCCGAAGGGATCGATGGCAATGTGCGTTTTTGTCTGTTGGGAGGCTTTTAAGGCGTCCAGAATATACTTACTTCCCCCACCGCGACGCAACCCAATCTCACAGGTAAGTCCCGGCACGGTAGCAATTTTTTTCACGCCTTCGGTGAGTACCTCATAGTTAGCACTATCGGTCGGCAATTCGGGAATATGTTGTACCTGCATATTTATGTCAACTCCGCGCGTAATAATTTTGCAAATGTATGCATAATCGCGTTATGCACATCCTCTACCGCTTCGTATTCACGAAGTGGCACGTGAAGGTTCACGTCACTAGAAGACCGCAGGGGTTCTCCGTCAAACCCCGTTAAACTGATACTCCGCAAACTAGGTCGTTCTGCGGCAATAAAATTTGCCGTATGTATGATATTTGGCGATTTGCCGCTCGCACTAATTAATATCACCACCCCGTCTGTGGTGATTCGGGTATGTCGCTTTAGTTGTTCGGTGAATATCTGGTCGTACCCATAGTCATTTCCTATCGCGGTAATCAGCGCCATATTGCTGGCGAGACTGAGGACGTGGTTGGAATAGGTGTCTCCTGAACTCCCCTTTAGGTGGTCACATGCCCAATGTTGTGACAAGGCCGCCGATGCGCCGTTTCCGGCCACAAATACGGGATAATGCGACCTGGCGGCCTCAATGAGCAGCGCGTACGCTGCGGTGATATCGGCATGACGCACGTGGTGTAGCCCGAGTATGACGGCCGACTTGTGTTGCTCCCACTGGGTGCTAGTTATGCTCTCGATCATCATACACTATGGTTACTCCGGTTGTGATGGGCTGTACATTATACCATGTCAGGGCAGGTCCTATGGTTGCTTGTACGCGTTCTTTTGTCTCGCGATTGGGGGCGCATAACAGTAGATATCCTCCGTTGCCGGCCCCTAATAATTTCCCTCCGAGAATGCCTAACGTCCGTGCAATATCGTATACGCGGTCGATTTCGTCGGTTGTAATATCGGGATGTGCCTGCTTCTTCTCTTGCCATGCGTCGTGGAGCAACGCTCCAAATCCGGCAATATCCTTGCGTTCGAGACAGTCCTTTCCCTGATATGCCATCTCCGCCAATCGCGCAACATTGGTCGGCCGCATTCCTTGTTGTAAGAGGTCGTTCGCGCTCACACGACGTGCCGGCATTTTCACCAAGAATAAACAGTCAAACAGTTCCGCCCACAGAGGTGCGGATTCCACTACAAACGGGTATTGGGATTCGGAATCTGCATGGTAGCGAGCAAAGATCATCCCCCCCTGTGCGGCGGCAATGTGGTCTTGGTAGCCAATCGGCGACTGCACTTGGTCAAGTTCAATGTGTGCCGCCGTGGAGATCAACTCTCGCGTGGAGGGGTAGGTGCGACGGAGCCGTTCCAGCCCGGCAACTAAGGCGACATTGAATGCACTACTTGCCCCAAGACCTGTGCCGAGAGTAGGAATGTCCGCAAACGAAGAAATTTCAATGTGACTCGGAATATGATAGTGACGCAATGCTTCTCGCACAATGTCGTGCTTCACCGCATCCACCGTTGTTGCGTACTCAGTTGTCGAATAGGTGACTTTAATGTGCGACTGGGGGGTGGTTATAAGGGCGACGTAGATAAACTTATCAAACGTGGCGGACAGTGTGGCCCCACCATATTTGAGGAAGTGGGACGGAATATCCGACCCACCTCCAAAGAAACTTAGACGCAACGGTGCACGAACAAGTATCATGTTTACGCCTTTAGTTCTGCGATAAGATTCTTCCACTTTCGAATAACTGTCGGCCAGCCAAAGCGCGTGGTGGCAATCGTATGCGCAAGTTTGCGACGAGCAGTCAGCCCGCTACTATCCCAGATCTCCGTATTTCGAAGCAGGTGGATAATTTGTGCCATGACTTCCATAAATCGACGAGTGTGACGGTCGCGGTTCTCATCACCATCGTACCAATCGGTCATACCACTGCTGGTATCGGGAAGTGCGGCATAGTTGGGGTGCACGCACAAACATCCGGCCATCATTGCCTCAATCAGACACCGACAGGATGTTTCGGGCCAGATGGACGGATACGCAAAAATATGGGCGTCTTGGTAGGCACGACGCACCGTCGCTTGGTCGACCGCCCCGTGGTAGCGAATGCCTGGATGGGTGCGACACCGTTCGTACAACGACTCATACATCTTGTCTTGAGCATCCCACCCATACAGTTTGAACGACGAATAGACATCTAGTTCAATAAACGGGAACATCTCGTAAAGGTGTTCAAACGCAGGCACTAGTAGTTCTAACCCGCGATGGGGGGTCGACGTATAGAGTAGTCGAATCGGATTCGTGCGGGGGTCAGTCTTCTCGGTCCATGCAATCGGCTCAACGCCTGTTTCGATTACCCGACACTGTTCAGTGAACGGAAGTCGCAACTCGGAGCGAAATTGCTGGTATTGCCAGTTGGAGGAGAACACGAGGCGGTCAAACCGATCGCGCGAGGATTGCTCTCGTAGATGGGCGGCTTCGGGGTCGGCGGGAAGATCATGAAGATGATAGATGCGAATCGCATCAGGAGACAGTTCTCGTACACGGGACGAAATGATTTGAACTCCGTCCAAGTCGGATGGTTCCAGATAGTGCAGTAGTTCTCTGCTCGTAATCTCAGTCCCCCCGCTCGCATTCTGGTTCAGTTCATTTTTAGCGAAATGCTCTTGATTGCGAAGTTCAGAAATAGGTGGTAGCGGCATTATCAAATCTCCATTCCGTAGTATAGCACATCATTGATGCATCATACCGTTGCTGTATGAAAACGATTAGGGCTTCACGTGTGATGATTGGTTCACAATGAGTACGCACGCCTCGTAGATATCTGACGCGTGGTAGTCGGGAAAGAGACGACTTCCCCCATCGTCATATTTATCGCCCACAAAAATGGTGGTCAGATGTGCCGCATGCCCGCAGGCCACGTCTTTCCAGCGGTCGCCGATCATATAGTGTGTCCGTGGTACGCGGGAGAGGTGATAGGTATGCAGCACGTCCGTAATCATTCCGTGGTTCGGTTTATAATGTGAACTGCCTGGAACGGAACAGGACACAATCGCACGGATGCCTGGCACTTCGTGTCGCAGATAGGTGTGAATCTCGTCAAGGTCGGCGGGGGTCATTTCGTGCCCGACGTGGGGTTGATTCGTCACCACAAAACAGTCATACGCCTCGGCCACGAGGGCAAACGCCTCGCGCACACGCGGAAGGAGGGTGAACTCTGTGAGGTGCCACGGGCTGGTGTGTCGCCCGTCCGCACGAGGGATGATGGGGTTGATGACCCCGTCACGATCAAAAAATATCGCACGTCGCATTTTATGCCTGAAGTCGCAACCGACGACGGAGTTCGGTGGAACTATACGAGTGTCGACGTGGAGCGTACATCACCTGAATGCCCCGCGATTGACAGATCTCGCGACCTGTGAATGTTTTTGCTGTTGCATAATCATCCCCCAAAAACCGCACGTGTAGGTCCAGTGACGCGAGAAGATTTTCTAAGTCGCGCTCGGTATCGTATGGGACAATCTCATCGACCGCACGATGGGCGCGAAGTTGAATCCATCGCTCAAACATACTCTGAACCGGCGGTTCTTTGTCGTGCGGTCGGTCATGTGTAGGATTGGTCTGTAAGCCGACGAGGAGATAGTCGCAGTGCGTCCGCGCCCACTCCAAGAGGAGCACATGACCGGGATGAAAAAGATCAAACGTACCACAAGTGAATCCGCGAATCATATTACTGCCATTCTGGGCCTGTGGCCCATACCACGAGTGACTTCCGTGTGCCCCGTGTGACGGGAGTTACCCCATGTAACAAGAAAGAAGGAAAGACCAATGCATCGCCTTTAGTGCGAGACGCTGTTATGGGGGCGTGAGAGGTCAACTTAATTTGTAACTCCCCACCCTCATATTCCGCGTCGTCGGATAGTTGAATAGAGAGACTCATTTTGCGAGGAGAGATTACGTTGGGACTCCAATCCAGATGATCCGTGTACGTGCCATTATCCGCCGCGTGATATTCTGTATATTGCATTGGTTGAATGGCACTCAATGTAAAATTAAAGTCCCGTTGATTCACCCCATTAACAATATGCGACACTTTATTGTAGATCCACTTGGTTTCTTTATTGATAGGTAAAAATAATACTTTACTTCTTCGGACTTCTGAATCATTCCGACCACCACCCAGCCGGCCGCTATGCACTGGTTGGGTGTCGACATACGATAATAATTGTGCGATGTCCTTATTAGACAATACCCCGTGTAGTTGACGTACTGTGGTGGTATTACGAGGAGGGGTTAAAAAGAAACTCATAGTTTACTCCACGATTAGTAAAATTACCGAGGTACCACTCACATTATTTAGTGATGCTCGCCGTTGGAGGGCGTCTCATCCTTCGGCCGCGTCTTTGCGCAGTCGTGTAGGAGGTCTGTGAGTTCTGTGAGACTGGCGTTGGTGATGGAACGTTCTATCGGTGAGCCCATCATCAGTCGCACCGCCATGACAGCCGCACACACACCTAAAATAGAGATACCGTCAGAGTTCAATAATTTGATGGCGACAATCAACGACATGATCGCGGCGCCTAGTGCTACGGCTTTGCGCCAATTGAAGCGAAGTTCAAATTCAATGTTTATGGGGGGCTGAAATGAATCGCTCATAGTGCACAGTATATCACACAGTATATCACGCGCGGGCGGGCACAGGCACCGATTCCCACACATATGAGGCGGTTAATCGTACGGCACACAAAAATCCCGACCAAAACGCATCGGTCGGAGATACTAACGAAACACAACGACGATTTGGTCCTTTTTCATACACATAATATATTTGTCCGACCACAGGTTCAAAATTCATTTCGCTAGTGTACACTAGGCGATTGAGTTCATACGATTCAATGAGTGTTTGATATTCTCGGTGAAGTGCTTCATGCCGCTCTACAAAATGATGCGCGACATCCGGCGACACCCGCGACTTCCATTTAGCAATATCAACACGACTGATGGTCGCGGGGGCACTAGAGGTAATGCCGTATTCTAACCCCGACGTGAATCGTTGTATTGAAGTATTCGTCATCATGTGAATAGGGAGAATAGGAATCGGCCCTACCTGTGTTTACTCGCGTGTGGAGTAGTCCTTCGCGTCGGTGTCGGTCTTTGGATACGGACGACCCGACCATCCGATATCCGCAAGTGTCGCCGCCACTCTCGACGAAATGGTTCCCTCATGTCCGCCACAATAATAATCCAAGTACCCTTCTCCCTGTGCGACCAGTCCGGCGACGAGATCACCGGCATATCGCCACGAACAGGACCAGTACTCGTCGTCGGGACGCCTCATTGTCGTGTGGACAAACTGATTATTGCACAGGGCGGCGTATAATTCTTGGGCGAACGTGTGGTCATTCTGCACCTGCGCACGAACGGTGTCGCTATTAATAAGGTCGCGCTCAAAATTGAATTTATTCATCATTAGTTAGTCCCACAAAGATCCCCACATGGGTTCAATTTCCTGTAGTGCAGTATGGAGGTTTTTCCTTCGACGCGTTTCTTCTGCGGTTTGCCGGACGTAGTTGGTATCGCGATCATAAATGTTGACGTCCTCTGGGTCTTCGCTAAATGCGGTGGCCCAGCGGAGCAAGTCCGCCCGCCACTTATCACTCGGAGTCTGGATGTCCGTGGATTTCGCATCCGCATAGGATGACGGGTATCCAGAAGAATGTTTCGCGAGATGTGCTAGTGTGCCGGCAAGCACCTGATTAAGATAACTGTCCAAAGACCATGTGTCTCGTGGAGCCCACCCATACCGTGCACGATGCCAGTAGGCAGACACATCTTGACACCAGCCTGGTACCCGCAGGGTGAACTTCCATCCTTTGTCGTACCACGAGTCGTACACGGAGATACCGACACTATACCACAGAAGATTATTCCACCAAGGCCATGTGAATGGTCGATATCCCACGAACGAAAAAAACCGAATCGATTTACGCAAATTCATGATAGTTCTCCTAGTAAACATGGCGGAGAGGACAGGAATCGAACCTGCAAGTGTGATTAGCACGGCGGGTTAGTAATCCGCTGCCTTACCGTTAGGCTACCTCTCCGTATAGTGGCGGAGAGGACAGGAATCGAACCCGCTACCGTGTTACCGGCGACTGCGTTCAAGGCAGCATCCCACCATTAGGCCCCTCTCCGTATGGTATAGTATACACCGAGTGATTGTTTGTGTCAACGTGACGCTCTGTCGGTGGAGATATGATAGTGAAAATGGAGCCGATGGCAGGAATCGAACCCGCAATTCTGCCTTACAAGGGGAGCGTTATCCCATTTAACTACATCGGCATGCTGGTCGGAGAGGCGGGAATCGAACCCACTTGATGTCCGGTTCCCAAAACCGGCGGCCAGCCTTTAGCCCACTCTCCGGAATGCTCACTCATTGACATACTAAGCGGATAGTCGGACTCGAACCGACCTCTTCAGCTTGGAAGGCTGAGGCACAACCTCTATACCATATCCGCATACGTAAAGCGCACCAGTTGCTACAAACGATGGTGAACTCGTTACTGGTGTGCCGGGCGGGACTCGAACCCACAGTCGCCCGCTTAAAAGGCGGGTGCTTTGCCTGTTTAGCTACCGACACGTTATTTTATCGACTTGTGGTAGTATACCCGCTTCCCCCCGTATCCGCGTTATTGATTGGTGGGTCACCTCGGATTCGAACCGAGAAGCCTCACGTTCTAAGCATGAGAGGTATGCCAATTCCCTTCAATGACCCACGATGTGTTGTGTCGCATTCTTTTCTGTGACAAACGAACGATTGATAACTGGCTGGGACGGTAGGACTCGAACCTACAACCATTCGGGTAACAACCGAACGCTCTACCATTGAGCTACATCCCAAAAATTTGAAGCCGACGTTGAGAATTGATCCGACGCCGGCGTTTTGGTTACTAGACGATACCGTCGTATTGTTGTTATTAAAAAATGGTAGGGGCGGAGGGACTCGAACCCCCACATCCTTTCGGATAAAAGCTCTTAAGGCTTCCGCGGCTGCCGTTACGCCACGCCCCCATTTAGTAATTTTTTAACTCTTTTATAGTTTCCGCCGGCGGCCAATCCTACCGCATTACCGCGACTGCCGAGTTAACCCATTACTCGTCGTCAAACTCGTCGTCATCATAGTCCCAGTCGGAATCCCGATACGATGCTGTGCGAGTTCGATATGTTTCTGACGCCGGTGGGGGTGCGACGGTAAAGAGTTGGTCGGCGCGGTGGGCTAGTTCTGTTTTGGCAGCGGCAATACGCTCGGGAGTAACGGATCCGTATAGGGTACATTGCAGGGTATGGCCCTGCTTTGTATGCGTTACTACATATCCGTTGGCCGATGATGAAACTTTCATATTTTATATCCTTGTCAAGATGGTAGCGGTATTGGGAATCGAACCCAAGTTTTAGCCTTGAAAGGGCTGCGTCCTAGCCGCTAGACGATACCGCCATTTACTTTATTAAGTATACGTGACGTGTGTGGGGATGTCAACTAGAATGTGGTGGTAAAAATCACCCCAAATTTTTTGGTAGACTGTTGCGAACTGATGCCAATAAACGGCGAGATCCATAAATCAGTAAACGGGGAATGTTTAACGGTGCCCACATTTGCAGAAATAGGAAGCAGTCCGATCATCACCTGTTTGCCGTTGAGCGTTACCGCCGGTGTTAAATATGCGTATCGAGTTGTTTCGACCGCCCGCGTCGTGCCCCGTTTAAACCACGGCAGCGCCAACACCCCCGACGCAGGGTAGGTTGTAGTACCTCTTGTTGTCGTCGAATCGGAGGACGACACCCACTCAGGAAGAACGGCAATGCCCGCTTGGAGTGTTGGCTTCACATAAAACCGCATCTGGTCTGGACGAGTACTAATGATCGTCGTTTCCACGGTGGGAATCGGAATGCGTTCGCCATCTTCCCCAATTTCAAACAAGCGGACAATGTTCACGGGAGTATTATTTGCATCCCGTCCTGTTGTGTTCAGAATAGAAAATTTCTGCGACAACGTATAGGTTCCTACGGAGTCAACACTACGAAAGTCGAGTCGCCAATCCTTAAACGTAACGGACACTGGCCCTGTATCAAGCAGCGTCGCGACATCACTGCTCGGTAGAGTGATTGTCGTGGTGCCGCGGCCGGTACTGGTGGCTTCGGCTAACGACAGGGTGAGTTGCTGTACGGTCGCATTCAGCGCCTCATTGTCTGCGAGTAGTTGGGCGGCCGCCGCACGATCTTCCACGCGCACGTATTGTGTGACTGTCTTGGTCGTAATTCGTTCTACAGGAACTTCAATAACGGTGGTGATCGGATCGACGTGCACGATGCGCGGAGGGCGGGTGACCCCACGAACAATAATCAGGGCTAACCCACTCAGCGCCAATATCGCTCCCAGTCGAAGCAGAGCCCTTTGATACCGAAAAAGAAAGGCAAAAATAACAGACATAACGGTACTCCTATTATCTATTTAGAATGTATGGTAGTAGGGGCGAGAGTCGAACTCACATCACTCCCCAATCTAGGGATATACGGTGTATAAGACCGGCGTTTTACCGTTAAACTACCCTACTACGTCGTGGTACTTTTAGAGTGGTGCGGGATGACGGGATCGAACCGCCGACATACTGGATGTAAACCAGGCACTCTACCGCTGAGTTAATCCCGCGATAACGTATTCGTATTACTCAGTTTGCCTTCGGTTTTCGCACACGAAATACACAATGTGCGATGCCATCCTTCTTGCCAGCATCGTGCGTCCTTCGTCGTGCCGCAGTTTTCACAGATACGATAACTCATGGATTCTGCAAAACCAATCATCACATACTGTGCGTCCGTGGCGTCGGTTACATAGAATCGTAGACCCCCAAATTTTTCTTTCACTTGTAACGCCATCGGGAGGTGTGTTTTTTTGTACTCCCATTGTTCTTTGGCCGTTGCTATTGCCGCATCCGACGCGTATTCGTTGAGACACACAAAGTTGGAATCCGTGGGGCGGATCTTTCCTTCGTCGATTGCCACACGTGTCGTCAGTCGGTTCTCATATGACTCCCGTGCCTGATGTGAGTCGTGCATCAGTGATTTGCACAGCGTATCAATTAACGCAAACCAACCGTCCCCACATTCAAACCCCCAACACATTGCGGTTTGGGATGCGGGTGCCTGCCGGTCTCTAAAAATTTCTGGATACCGTTCACATAGGAGCGCATCGAGTTCTTTGGTCATGGGGTATACACCTCATTAAAAAGGTCGACAAATGGGTCGACGTGTTTTGCTGCAATGCGTTTGGTAAATTGTTGTTGCAAGTAGCGAATCCCGCTTGTGGCAAGATATGCATTGAGTTCGTCCGTCATGACGTGTCGTGCGTAGCCCCATCGACGCAATTCGTCCGTGAGTGCGCGACGAATAGAGACGGGCAACCGCGTCACTAATGCTGTGACACGCCGTCTATACTGCATATTGAGATCAAAATACGCATGTGCAAACTCATGACGCCGTGTTGTTTGATCTCCGACACACGAGGCGATTACATAATAGGGCCCCGACGCGACGTCGCGCGTGGCTCGATAGACTTGTTTTTCTCGTGGCGTTAAATCGAACTGTTGAAAAAACCGCTCCATAGAGC
>Ga0194131_10004074_pt1 | contig 22374 bp, 20 predicted proteins | sample TA2KigO120mmetaG_FD_148631 | JGI IMG/M metagenome (GOLD analysis project Ga0194131, IMG submission 148631) | Freshwater microbial communities from Lake Tanganyika, Tanzania - TA2015053 Kigoma Offshore 120m | ecosystem: Environmental > Aquatic > Freshwater > Lake | place: Tanzania: Lake... | reverse complement strand
AGAGCCGTCGTAGACTACGACGTTGATAGGACGGGTGTGGAAGCGTGGTAACACGTTAAGCTTACCGTTACTAATAGCTCAATTGGCTTGATTTATGCACTGAAAAAATTTTTTTGATACAAATTGCAATGTTTAAAATTAAATATATAATTTTTTTATTTAGAGTAAATTATACATATTTTTTAAAAATTTAAAAAGCAAACATTTATATATTATGAATGATGGATTAAATTGTTTTAAGAAAATTAAATTTTCTACGAGATTAATTAAATTATCTAAAAGTGATTTTGAAAGTTACAAAAAAAATGGTTATTTTGTTTTAAGAAACTTTCTAAAAGGAAGTGACTGTAAAAAAATTAAATCATATGCAGAAAAATTTTATGCTGAAAAACCTGAATATCCAATAACATTAAATATTCATAGAAAAGATAAAAATTTTTATAACATTGTCTCTAATAAAAAATTAGTTAAATTTTTAAATTTTTTTCAAAAAAGAAATATTGATGCTTTAAATGATCAAATGATTTTCAAAAAAAAAGACACTGCATACAGTGGACAATCTTGGACTTTTCACCAAGATAATTCTTATACTAAAGCTGCATACGGTAGATATGTTACTCTTCATATTTTTTTAGATGATAGTGGACCTAAAAATGGAGGTTTGATTTTTTTTAATGGCTCACATAAAGAGCCTATTTTAGATTTTAAAAGGAGAAAAAGTCATAAAGAAAAAATTTTAAAAAATGGAGTCACTAGACCTGGATTGACAATTAAATCATCACATTTAGATCGTATAAAAAAAAATTATAAAAAAATTGATATTAATGAAAAAAGAGGCACTATCTGTCTTATGCATGGTCATTTGGTTCATGGGTCATATCCAAATTTTTCTAAGACCAAGGATAGAGCAACCTATTCAATAGCCTTTATAAATAGAAATGCACACCTTCCTAATAAAGGTATAACAAGTAAAAAAATTAGAATTCGTTTAAATTAAATTTTACATGCAAAGTAAAGAATATCTAAAGTATAATAATAATGCCTATATGTATGTGGAATTCCCACATAAAAAATTTTGGAATAAACAAGTCAATAATTTTCCCTCTTTTGAAAGTTTTTTTTGCAGAATCTTTGAAGGAAGTGCAAAAAGACAATTTTTTGTATTATGTGCATATTCCCCACTGTCATACTCAATGTTTGTATTGCACATGTCATGTAGAAATAACTAAGGATTATGAAGTAGTCAAAAAATATTTAAATCTATTATTAAATGAAATAGATATACAATTAAATATCTTTACAACAGCTAATATTAATCCAATCATAACACATCTTCATATGGGTGGTGGTTCTCCAACTTTTTTAAAACCGGAAGAGTACGATGCTTTGACAAAAAAACTGGAAAAATTCATAAATTTTAATAAACTTTTTGAGTATTCAATAGAGATTGATCCAAGAAGGATTAAAGAAGATCGAATGTATTATTATCATTCTAAAGGTATTAATAGAATTTCTTTTGGCGTCCAAGAATTTGATTATGATGTTCAAAAGTTGATAGCAAGAGTACAGCCTGCAAGTTTAACTGAAAAACTTTTAACTAAAGAAATAAGAAAATTATTCCCGAACGGAATAAATTTTGATCTTATATGTGGATTGCCAGGACAAAGGCTCGAAACGTTTGAAACTACAATAAAAAAAACAATAGAGCTTAATCCTGATAGAATATGTCTAAATTATATGCATTTATCCCCAACTTATCATCCACATCAATTAAAAATGCCTAAAGATTTAATACCTGATGAAAATTTAAGAAAAGAATTATTTTTATTAGCTGAGGAAATGTTATTAAAAAATGATTATTTAAGAGTAGGTTATGATCATTTTATTAAAAAAACAGATTATTTAGCAGAACAAATAAAAAATCAAAAAGCTGGATGGGATAGACTTGGCATAGTGTCTGGACAGTATAATGGAATTTTAGGAGCTAGGGTAATCAGTGTAGGCAAATTAAATGGAAAACTTTATTATCAAAATACTTTCGAAAATATTGAATATGAAAGATTAATTAATTTAAAAAGACTTCCAGTGGCTAATTTTCATTTTATTTCAAAAAAAGACCAGATATCTGAGTATGTTATAAAAAACATACGACAATATTTATATTAATAAAAAAGAATTTAGTTCTAAGTTTAATTTAAATTTTGATGATTTTTTTAAAAAGCCCATCAACTTATTAAAAGAGTTTGAACAAGATAATCTTTTAATTAATAATGAAAATCATATTAAGCTGACAAAAACTGGGCAAATTTATTCAAATTTAATAGCATCAAAATTTGATTATTATATTAATAATTAATTTGAAGCACCACTCTGAAGGCCCAAAGTTTTAATTTTTTCTGTCCATTCGCTGCTCTTTTTAAGTATTTCATTAAAATTGTTTAAATCAGTTAAATTTACAGATTTCATTTTTTTATCTAATAAAATTTTGTAAAATAGAGCTATAGGATCATTTTTTGCAACAGAGTTTACTATGTATTTCATCCAGCGAGAATTTTGTTCAAGTTTGTGAGGACAATTTACATTTTTCAACCTTTCAAAATTAAGATGATAATTCATGTAAGCCCAAATTATTTTTATTTCATCATTGTTTGGAATTTCTTCTAAATTTTTATTTTTAAATATATTTTCAAAGTTATTTTTTAAAAGACTTTCTTTAGATGCTCCAGAGGCATAACCACCACCTACGAAATATTTAATATCTGCAAAAGATTCAGTTCCTGTTATGTTATCACTGGATAATTTATCAAAAATTGGAGTATTAGGCAATGGTTGTAGTGGCGTTATATAATTCCAGTCCATATTCATTTCTCTAGCCACATTTATTGTATCTAAAATTTGACCGAAATTTTCATTAGGAAAACCTATCATTAAAAATACTCTAGAATTTATTTTTGGGTATTTTTTTAAAACTTTTGACGCTTCTAAAAAATTTTTAGTAGTTCCTGGCTTTTTAATAGATTTTAAAATTTCACTATTACCGGACTCCATTCCAATGACCAGTCCAATACACCCACTTTCTTCCGCCGCAGACATTACTTCTTCAGTTACTGAGGACGCTATTACACCATTAGAAGCATCCCATGTAATTTTTATATTTTTCTTTACCATCTCATTAAATAATTCGATAGTTCGTTTTGTATTGTATAAAAGATCATCATCTAACCACATTACATGATTAATTTTATGTTCGTTTTGTAAATAGAGAAGTTCATCAATAACTGACTGAATAGATCTTTGTCTTACTTTAACTCCGTTAAAATTTCTTACGCTACAAAATGTACATTGTGCACGACATCCTCTATTTGATAAAATAGTTGTTATTCTTTCATTGGAATTCTTTAACCAGCTAAAATTTCCAACTTTTCCATACTGAGCCAATTCAGAAGATAGCATTTCTTTATGATTAGGAATAATATTTAAATGTTCACCTTCTGGTTTTTTTCTATTTTTAAAAAATACTATTTTGTCATCTTTTTTCGCCAAAACTTGGCTTATTAAATCCATATTCTCAAAGTGTTGGTTTGCAGAAACTATAAATTCTGAAAAAGCAATTTCCGCCTCGAATAAAAAAAAATAATCTACATTTTTTAAATCGTTAATTAGAGTGTCTCTTTGTCTATCATCAGATAATGTGTTACTTATATGAACACCACCAGCACCTATCGGTAATTTATATTTCTCTTTAATAATATCTGCTATATTTTTTAAGGAATTATGTGTCATACTAAACATACAAGTTAATCCCACAAAGTCAGGATTAAAATTTTTAATACAGTCGTATATTTCTGTTTTCAATATGTTTTGGTAGTCAAAGTCATCTTTTTTTAATCTTTTTACTTTTTCAAGAATTACGTGATTTAGATTTAATATTTGAGTTTCGAAGCCTCTTTTTTTTAAATGTTCTGAAATAACACCTAAACCATAAGGCGCAAAATTCGTATATCTCCCAGTTTTTGCAATATCATAGTTAAAAATACCACCATCACCATCTGGGGGGTTAATTAACAAAATTTTATTTATTGATTTAAACATATTTATTGAATTAAATAAATTTTTAATTTGTCTCTTGCTTTCAATATTTATACTTGAATAGTCCTCTACTATGATCATATAAAAAAAAATTTTTTAGTTATATTAATTTAAATTAATGAATCATACCTTAATCTATGCTAAGTTAAATAGATATTAACAAAATTGTAACAAAAATTATAAAAATCTTATTTAAAAGGCAACGAATTGAAAGTAAACAAATGCATTATAACATTCAATTTACTAGAAGTAATTTTAAAAAGTTTTTTTATTTATCTAATGATGGATTTAAGTCGCACTGGATCGAACTCATGAAAGTGGTTAAATCTTTCTTTTATTCAACCAATCCTAAAATAATTTTGAAAATTTATTTTTTTAATCAACACTCAATCCATAAAATAATTAACTAGACTTTTTTTAAAAAAAAATTATATCTCAATTCAATTTGTCAAAAATCAAAAATATTTTTATTTATATTTTATTTTTTTTTCAATTTCAAAATAGTATTGTTTTTTCTGAAATACCAAAAATATGGATAAGACCAACTCCAAATACTACTTTGAATTCATTAGAAAATTCAAACAAAACAATTATTTCAAATCAATCTGTAAATTATTATGGAATAAATGACGTAAAATCAGCTTTAAGTTTTTCTGGAGTCAATTCTTTTCAATCAGGTTCTATCGGTCAGCAAACTTCTATTTTTATGAGAGGTACAAATTCAAATCATACTTTGGTTTTATTAAATGGCATACCAATAAATGATCAAAGTACAACGAATGGACTTTATGATTTTGGACAAGATTTTTTCTCAAACATTAGTGCTATTGAAGTTTATAGAGGCCCTAGCTCAGTTAATTTTGGACCAGATGCTATTGGAGGAGCAGTCAACTACATAACCGCTCCTCAGATTAAAAATTATTTTAGCTATGGAAAAACTAATGGTAATTCTCTCGGAAATTTAGAATTTAATCAGTCCAATAATATAGATGGAACTAATTTGAATTTTCAAGGTGGGCTATTCCAGTCTAAAGACTCCTCTGCAAGGGTAGGGTCCGAAAAAGATCTTGTTGAGAATAAATCAGGAACAATAAATATTCAAAGATGGTTATCGGATAATGTTAGTCTTTCAACTTCACTTGTAGGTAGACAAACATTTTCTGAATTCGATAACTCATCTTCCCAAGAAATTGGATACGATTCAAATAATTTATTTGGGGCAATTCAAGGTGCTATTGATCATGCAACAAAAGACACAACTACAAGTATGAGACTTCATAGTCATATATTTGACAGGGATTATAATTCGCCAAATCAAGAATTTGATGAGTATAAATCAATATCTAATTTTGTAAGATTAGAACATAGTAATAACTATAGAGAAAATTTGTCTTTCGGAATTGGTTCTGATTACAAAATAGATATAGCAGATTTTATGAATAGAGGTTCTTATAACTCTTCCCTTGATGGTGACTATAATACTTTAAGTTATTTTGGAAATGTAAATTATAATTTTGATAAAGAATTGTCTGGTGCAGTTCTTTTAAGAAACAGTATAAATTCATTGACAGGAAGTTTTTATGATTACAAGTTATCTTTAAAAAAACATAACATTTTAGATTTTATTGATATAAAGATTTTGCAGTCTATCGGACATAAAAATCCAAGTTTATATGAATTATATGGAGCAGATAATTTTGGGTATAGAGGAAATAAAAACTTAAAAGCTGAACAGTCAATCACTAATGAGTTATCAACTTTTTTTAATCTAAATAACAATAATATCTTAAGTCTAACTTTTTTTAACACTGATATTAAGAATTTAATAACTTATGGAAATAATAGCTATAATAATACAAGGGGGATAAGTGAGCAAGAAGGTATCGAGTTAAGTCACAAGTATGCTCTAAAAAATTTTAATCTAAACTTTTTTGTAAATCATATAAGAAGTATAAATAGTTCAAGAGACTTACAATTAAGAAGACCAGAAAATTCAATAGGTTTCACACTCCAAGAAAATTTAAACGAAAAATTAAGTTATTTTTTAAATTATTCATACAACGGTAATTACTTCGACACACATTCAACATCATATTCAAGAGTAAAAATGAAAGAAATTAATATTTTTGATATTGGTTTAAGCTATGATTTCTTTGGTATGGATTTGTCTTTGAATATCAAAAATTTATTTGATGAAAATTACGAAAAACCGCATGGATATTCACAAAAAGGTAGAGAATTTTCATTTAATTTAATAAGAAGATATTAATTTTTATGTTAAAAAAATATTACGAAATTAATATTAAAAAGTTTATATTTTTACTTTTTTTTCTTACCATTAGCAGGTTAATACCTCATGAGCCTAATTTTACTCCAATTTTTTCTGTTTCAGTTTTAGGTTTTTTATTTTTTGATAAAATTAGCACAAGAGTATTTTTAGTTTTGTTAAGCATGTTTTTATCAGATATTTTTTTAGGATTTCATAGTTCTATGTTCTTTGTTTATATATCGATTATATTAATTATTATTTTGTCTAATCAAAAAAGTTATTTGATTATGGTTCTTTTGGCTCCAATTGTATTTTTTATAATATCTAATTTTGGAGTTTGGTTAAATTCAGATATCTATTCTAAAAATATTTATGGTTTGTTAGATTGTTATATTATGGCAATTCCATTTATAAAAAATTTATTTATTTCAACTTTTTTTTATACAATCATTATTTTAATTTCACGAAAGTTTTTTTTATATAAGATTTTTTAGAAAAGAAAAAACCAATTTTATGGGAGATTCTAATTAAATTTGGAGAAACTTTTGATGCAAATACATCAAGAACTTTAAATGTTTCAATGATAATAAAATAAAAAATTTTAAAAGTTCATCTGGTTGTAATTTTAGCCTCTACAATTACTGGAGTTACTGATGATTTGGTAAAAAAAAAAAGAGATTTACGAAAAATTTGATTTTCAATAATGTCATGCTTTAGCTGCATCAGGTGGACCGGTTGTAGCGCCAGCTGCAGTGCCGGGTAGCTAAGTATGGACGAGATAATTGCTGAAAGCATCTAAGCGAGAAACTCACCTCAAAACTAGTTCTTCCTATAGAGCCGTCGTAGACTACGACGTTGATAGGACGGGTGTGGAAGCGTGGTAACACGTTAAGCTTACCGTTACTAATAGCTCAATTGGCTTGATTTATGCACTGAAAAATTTTTTCCAAACAAATTACAGTATTTAGATTTTATCTAGATTATCATATTTATTGCAATTAATAATAAATCGTCAGAGTAATCATTATTTATTAATAAATAAAAATTACTTTTGATATAATATTATTATATGCAAGTAGTAATTCTAGCAGGAGGACTAGGGACACGAATTTCAGAAGAAACAGATTATATTCCAAAACCAATGGTACTAATTGGAACAAAACCAATTTTGTGGCACATTATTAAATATTATTCAGTATTTGGATTTTCAGAATTTGTAATTTGCGGAGGGTATAAGATTAATCTTATTAAAAATTTTTTTAAGAGTTCAAAAAAAAAAATTAATAAATTAGGATCCTTATGGAAAGTAAAAGTTATTTATACGGGAAAAAATAGTAACACAGGAGAAAGATTAAAGAGAGTTAAAAAATATATTGGAAATACCTTTTGTTTAACATATGGAGATGGTTTAAGTAACGTTAATATAAATAAACTAATAAACTTTCATAAAAAAAATAAAGCCACCGTTACTTTAACTGCAATAAAACCCGTATCTCGTTTTGGAAAAATAGTTTTTAAAGGTAATAAAGTGATTAAATTTCTTGAGAAGGACAAAGCAAAGGAAAGTTGGATAAATGGAGGATTTTTCGTTTGCAATAAAGAAATATTCAAATTTTTAAACAAAAAAAATTCAATATTAGAAAGTGATACATTGAGTTTTTTAGCAAAAAAAAATAAACTAGCTGCTTATAAACATAAAAATTTTTGGTATTGCATGGATACATTAAGAGATAAAAGACATTTGAATAACCTTTGGTTTTCTAAAAAAGCTCCTTGGAAGCTGTGGAATGGAGAATAAATTATCAGTTTTAAGAAAATTTTGGAAAAATAAAAAAGTTTTTTTAACTGGGCATACAGGATTTAAAGGGTGTTGGTTTTCTATTTTTTTAAATTTACTCGGAGCCAAAGTTATCGGATATTCTTTAAAGCCTGATAAAAAATTAAATTTATTTGATTTAGCTAAATTAGATAAAGAAATTTATGGCTCTATAATTGGAGACATTAGAAATTACAATAAATTAAAAAGATCTATTGCTAAATTTTGTCCAAATTTTATTGTTCATATGGCAGCTCAACCTTTGGTAAGGTATTCATATGATAACCCAAGATATACTTATGAAGTTAATACTTTAGGCACTGTAAATATACTTAACATTTTGAATGAAATAAACTTTATAAAATTTGCCCTTATTATTACAACTGATAAAGTTTATTTTAATAATAATAAAAAATCTTACTACAGTGAAAACGATCTTTTAGGTGGGCTAGATCCTTATAGCAACTCCAAATCTTGTGCTGAATTAGCCATAAATTCCTATAATCACTCATTTTTAAGAAAAAAAAATATATATGTAGCTACTGCTAGAGCAGGAAATGTTATTGGCGGTGGTGACTTTTCTACAGATAGAGTTTTTCCAGATTATTTTCGTTCTTTATCCTCCAAAGATAAAAGTCTTTTTTTAAGATCACCAAACTCTGTTAGACCATGGCAATTAATAATTGACCCTTTGTATGGCTATCTTTTATTATTAATGAAGCTTCATAAAAAAAAGAGATTTCAAGAGTATTGTTGGAATTTTGGTCCAGAAAAATCAAATAATAAATCAGTTAGTTACGTAGTTAATTTAATGAATAAGGAGTTTAATAATTCCGTAAAAGTAATTAAAAAAAATAATAATTCTAAAAATTATTTCGAGAGTAAATTGTTAATGTTAAACTCTGAAAAATCAAAAAAAACCTTAAATTGGAAATCAAAATACAACATTTATGAATCAATAAAATTAATATCTTATTGGCATAAAGATTTTTTAATGAAAAAAAACATTCTAAAAATTTGCCAAGATCAAATACTTAATTATTTTAAATAGTTATATGGAAAATGACAAAACTTTAAGGATAAAGAATAACATATTAGATTTAGTTGATAGTTATTCTAGTATTAATTTTAAACAGAAAGTATTTATTCCAGGAGTTAGTGATGTTCCTGTATCTGGCAAAGTTATTGGTAGTTTAGAGCTTAAAAACATGGTAGAGGCCTCCTTAGACGGATGGTTAACAACTGGACGTTTTAATCAGAAATTTGAGGAACAGTTATCAGATTTTCTAGGTGTTAAATGTTTACTAACAGTGAATTCAGGATCCTCTGCAAATTTAATAGCCTTTTCCACATTGACATCTCATAAACTTAAAGAGAGAGCATTGCAGAAAGGTGATGAGGTTATTTCGGTTGCAGCATGCTTTCCAACAACTGTTAATCCTATAATTCAGTTTGGAGCAATCCCAGTTTTTGTTGATGTAAAAATTCCAACTTATAATGTTGATGAGAATTTAGTAGAGGAGGCTATAACAAAAAAAACAAAAGCTATAATGTTAGCGCATACTTTAGGAAATCCATTTAATTTAAAAAAAATTAAGGATATTTGCGAGAAATATGACCTTTGGTTAATAGAGGACAGTTGTGATGCTTTAGGTTCAAAGTTTGAAAATAAGAACGTTGGCACTTTTGGTGATCTTGCAACATTAAGTTTTTATCCAGCGCATCATATCACAATGGGTGAGGGGGGTGCCGTTTTTACAAATAGTAAAAAATTAGAGCGTATTGCCGAGTCTTTTAGAGACTGGGGAAGAGATTGTTATTGTGAAACAGGAAAAGATAATACTTGTAACAAAAGATTTGGATGGAAATTAGGAGGTTTACCATTTGGTTATGATCATAAGTATACTTATTCTCATCAAGGTTATAACATGAAAATAACTGATATGCAGGCTGCATGCGGTTTAGCACAATTAGACCGATTAGATAGTTTTATAAAAAAAAGAAAAGAAAATTTTAACTTTTTATATGAAAATCTTAGAGTTTTAGAGGAATTTTTAATATTACCAGAGGCGCAAAAAAATTCTGATCCTTGTTGGTTTGGTTTTCCAATAACCTTAAAAAAAAATAACAAATATAATAGAAACGATTTAGTGAGATATTTAAATCAAAATAAAGTTGGAACTAGATTACTTTTTTCTGGAAATTTAACCAAACAACCTTATATGAAAAATATTAATTTTAGAGTTCATGGTAATTTAATAAACACAGATTTAATAATGGAAAATACATTTTGGATAGGATTATTTCCAGGTTTGTCAAAAGAGCATTTACAGTATTCTTTTAATAAAATTAAAAAATTTTTTAAAGATTAAATTTTTGTGATTTTAGCTGATTATATATTAAAATTTTTAATATCTAAAAATGTTAATAATGTGTTTCTAATTACTGGAGGAGCAATTTCTTTTATTGTTGATGCATTTTCAAGAACCAAGAAAATTAAATATACTTGTGTTGCGCATGAACAAGCCGGTGCGATGATGGCAGATGCTTATTCAAGAGTTGGCAAAGGTTTTGCCGCAACAATGGTAACTTCCGGTCCAGGGGCTCAAAACCTAATTACTGGTATAGCCTGCTCTTGGTTTGATTCTGTTCCTGTACTTCATATTAGTGGTCAAGTTAATTCATTTGAACTTTCTTCAAGTAATAAAACTACGAAAAAAGTGAGGCAAGTTGGTTTTCAAGAAACAGATATAGTATCGATAGTTAAGCCAATAACAAAATTTGCCTACCAATTAAAAAATCCAAACGAAATTAAATATGTATTGGAGAAAGCATTTTATCTTTCTAAACAAGGACGTCCTGGTCCAGTTTTAATTGATGTTCCCATGAATTTTCAGAGGGTTGAAATTAATCCTCGCAAAATAAAATCCTTTAAGCCACCTAAAAATAAGTTCAACCATAAAATTATAAATAATATTTATAGAATTAAAGCTTTATTAAATAAATCTAAGAGACCAATTTTAATTCTCGGCGGTGGAATAAGAATGTCAAAATCAATGAGTGAGTTAGAAAAATTTCTAAAAAAAATTGATTTACCTATAGTTACTACCTGGAGTGGTTTAGATACTATTGATTATAGAAATAAAAATTATGTGGGTTGTATAGGTGTTTACGGATCAAGAGCTGCAAATTTTGCTGTACAAAATTCTGATCTAGTTTTAAATTTTGGAAGTAGATTAGACACAAGGATAACAGGAGGTAAACCAGAGACTTTCGCAAGATTTGCTAAAGTAGTTTCGGTTGATATAGATAAACATGAACTTAACAAAAAAAGGGGCCTTGATATTCACTTAAAAATTAATGAGGATTTAAAAAAATTTTTATCAAAGTTTAATTCAAAATTAGATAAATTTAAGTTTTCAGCAAGAAATGATTGGAGTAAAATTTGTCAACAATGGAAGTTAAAATATCAAAGTGTAAAAAGTAGTTATTACAATCAAAAAAAATATGTAAACCCTTATTGCTTCATAGAAAGACTTTCCAATAAGTTAAATAAAAATGATATTATTATAACTGATGATGGAGCCCATTTAACTTGGACAATTCAGGCATTTAAAGTTCAAAGAGGTCAAAGAATATTTTCTGCTTTTGGTAATTCGCCTATGGGTTATGCATTTCCAGCTGCCTTAGGTGCCTCTTTTGCAAACAGAAATAAAAAAATCATCTGCATAGATGGAGATGGAAGCATACAAATAAATATTCAGGAATTACAAACTATGGTTGTAAACAAACTCCCTATCAAATTATTTATCATTAATAATGATGGATATGGAATTATCAAACAATTTCAGGATCTCTATCTTAAAAATAGACATGAAGCCTCAATTCCGAGCAAAGGAGTTACTAACCCAGATTTCAACAAAATATCAACTGCATATGGAATAAATTATAATGAGATTAAAAATAATAAACAAATTAATAAAGTCTTAAATAGAGTTCTAAATTCAAAGAGACCAGAATTTGTCAATGTCATTATTAATCCAAATCAGAAAATTATTCCTAAATTACAATTTGGAAAGCCAATCGAGGATTTGAGTCCATTGTTATCAAGATCAGAGTTTAAAAAAAATATGATAGTTCCCCCTTTGAGAGCGAAATCAAAGGACTTTAGTGAAGTTAATTAATTTGAATATTTTATGAAACCTAAAAGTCTTTTTCTTATTGGAGGGACAGGTTTTTTAGGTCAATCTATATTAAAGTATTTGTTAAATGCTAATTTTAAAAAAAAAAGAATTAGTAAAATTATAATTTTAAGCAGACATAAATTAAAAAAAAATAATTTTTTTAGAAGATTAAAAAAAAAATTTGAACTAAAAAAAATCAACAGAAATATTTTAAAATTAAGAAAATTACCGTATGCCGATTATGTTATATATGCTACATTATTAAATAATTATAATAATGACTATAAAGCGATACAACACTATTCAATTTTAGCTAAAAAATATCATCAAGAAAGCAAAATAATTTATCTTAGTTCAGGGGCAGTATATGGTAAACAGCCAAACTCAATTAAAAAATTTAAAGAAGAATATTTAGAGCATAATAAAATAATAAAGTTTAAAAATAGCTACAAAAAACATTATTCAAGAATTAAATTAAAGAATGAAAAAATATTTAAACAATTAGGTAATTACGGATTAAAGGTTTCTATTGCCAGATGTTTTACGTTTGTAGGTGAGTTTTTACCTATAAATTCTAATTATCTAATTAAAGACATTATTCAAAAAATTTTAAAAAAAAAAGATATAATAATAAAATCAGATTATAAAGTTATTAGATCATACATGCATACTAATGATTTTGTTAAATGGTTGTTAAAAATTGTAAAAATATCGAACGTGCACTGCCCAGTTTATAATGTTGGATCTGATGACTATGTTGATATAAGAAAGTTAGCGTTTTTATTAGGAAAAAAATACAAAGTTAAAGTTTTGGATAATAAGATAAGTAAAATATTTGTTGATAGTTATGTTCCTAATATTAATAAAGCAAAAAAGGATTTAAATTTAAAAATTAAATATAACAGTTTTGAAGCTGTTTTGAGTGTAATTAATAATTTAAAAAAAAATGGATAATTTAATAAGTATTGTAACCCCAACATATAATGAAGTTGATAATATAGATAATCTTTGCAAAGAAATTAAAGCTGTTTGTCAAAGCAACAAAATTCACTATGAGCATATAATAATTGACAATTGTTCAACAGATGGAACTATTGAAAAAATTAAAAGTTTAACTGGAAATGATAAAAATATAAAAGCAATTATTAACCAAAGTAATTTTGGGCATATTAGATCTCCTTTTTATGGAATGTTGCAATCAAAAGGCAATGCTGTAATTGTTATGCCTTCGGACTTTCAGTCTCCACCTCAATTAATCCTAGAATATTATAATAAATGGATAAATGGTTCTAAGGTTGTCTTAGGAAGAAGACCTCACGTAAGCGATAAATTCTTTCTAAGAATTATTAAATATTTATTTTATGCTTTTATAAGCAAGATTTCTATCGTGAAACTTGAAAAAAATATTACAGGTGAAGGTTTATATGACAAAAGTGTCATTGATGTTTTAAAAAATATTAAAGATCCTTACCCGTATATTCGTGGATTAATATTTGAACTTGGATTTAAAATAGATTTTATTGACTTTAAACAATCTGAAAGAGTTAAGGGTTATTCAAAAAATAATTTTTATACTTTATTTGATTTAGGCTTAACAGGAGTGGTTAAACATTCAAATGTTTTGTTAAGAGCTATGATATTGTGTGGTTTTTTTTCATCCATTATAAGTCTGATAGTTTCTTGTTTTTTCTTTATTTATAAAATAATTTATTGGAATTCTTTTCAGCTTGGCCTTGCTCCTATTTTAGTAGGTTTTTTTGGATTAGCTTCTTTGCAAATAATGATAATGGGATTAATAGGAGAATATGTTTCAATTGTCTTGTCCTTTTCAAAAAATTTACCTTTAGTTATTGAGCAAGAAAGAATAAATTTCTAATGTTAGAAAATATTGAATGACAAAGTATTTGTGTGATAAAAAAGATAGATCATTTTACAAAAGAAATGGATACTTTGTTGCTAGGTCAGTTCTAAATTCAAAAGAATGCTCTGTCCTAATAAAAGAAGCACATAAAATTTGTAAGATCGAAACTGTTACGTCAAATATTTACCGAAAATCTAAAAAATATCTAAATTTATTAAAAGATAAAAGAATATTATCACTGGCTGACAGTTTGTTGCAATGGAGAGTAATTCCTATAGGAGATATATTTTTTTTTTCAAAGTCCAAGAACACAAAAGAAGGCGGCTCTGTGCCTCATCAAGATAATTATGCGCAAAGAGCAGAATACGGAGCCTTTATGGTCGGTTGGGGTTTATTTTGATGATGCTGTAGAAGATAATGGTGCTCTAAGAGTTTATCCTGGCTCCCATAAATTAGAAGAAGTGATATCCAATCCGAGGCCAAATTGGATTTATAATAAAAAAGGAAAAATTATAGCAGCTAATCTAATCGGAAATAATTGTGTAATACCGAAAAAATTTATAAATAAAGAAAGAATTGTAGAGCTGGGTAAAGGTGACGTACTTTTTTTTCATGCTCATCTAATACATTACGCAAAAAAAAATATGTCAGAAGTAAGAAAATATAGAAGAGCAATTTATTTAAAATATATTAAAAACGGATATGCTTTTTGGCCTGGCTGGACTGAAAGAAGAGAATTGATTGATAGAGATGATTTTAATAAAAATTTAATCAAGTAAGCAAAAATTCATTAAACTATTTAGTCGAATGGTTTTTGTACCATTTAATTGTTTTTTTTAAACCAGAATCCAAATTTGTTCTTTTTAAATTTTTAATTAATTTATTTATTTTTTCATTATCAAGAACTCTGTAGCTTGCAGAGGTCCTTTCAAAGAATTTAAAAATAATTTTTTTATTCTCACCAGAGATTTCTAAAATTTTTTTTCCAACAGCTAAAATCGTTGTTGGATTTCCTGAGCTGAAATTGATAGGTGTATCAATTTTTTTATTAAATGTAATGCGTAACATAGCATCTACAAGATCCTCAACATAAACAAAATCTCTAACTATTTTTCTATCGCCCCATATCTCAAGATTTTTTTTTTTTAAAAAAACTTTTTTAATTAAAGCTGGAATTACATGAGATTTATTAATATCAAAATTATCAAAAGGACCGTATATACTAGATGTTCTGATAATTTTAATATTCATTTTCTCTACTCTTTTATAATATAAAAAAAGCTTTTCTAAATATCTGTATAACCAACCGACTCCTTGGTAAATTGGATATGGATCTATATTTAAATTTAAATTACTTTCTTTAATTTTTTTATTTGAAGGTTGATAAATAGTAGAGCTACTAACCCAAACAATATTTTTAACTTTATTAATTTTACATGCTTCAATTAAATTAGATCTTATTAATACGTTAGATGATAATAAATTTGTTGAATTATCTTTTAATCCTTTAATACCTGAACCTTGCACAGCGCAGATAAAAACTATATCCTTATTTTTTGTAGATAAAATACAATCTTTTATTTTAGTAAAATCAAATTTATAGTAGTATTTTTTTAATTTTTTTTCTTGAATTTCACTTTTGTAACTTGCGGTAACTTTTGATTTTAATTTTATAAGTTTTATTAATAAGTTAGTACCCACCAGTCCAGAACCTCCAGCAACAAGAATCCTTTTATTTTTAAATAAATTTTTCATTTTAATATTTCATTATTATTTAATAATTTTTAACCAATAATTACAAAGGCGGATAGTGTAAACTTTGAACTGTCAAAATACTATTTTAGTAGTAATTAATTCGCCTTCTTTTTTTGTACCATTTTTTTTATTATAATTTCGTTTGATCCAATTTAAATCAATTTTTTTTATAAAATAATAAAAATTAACTCTAGCAAAATTATTCAAAGGTAACATTAATATTGGTTTGCTACTTAATCTAATTAAATTATCTTTTTAATTTTAAGTCCAGTCTACTCAAAAATTTCTTTAAAAGCTTGATTTCTTCAGTGATTGTCATTAACGCCACTAGAGGGAAATTCGAAAGTTTCACTACCCACCGGTAGTCTGAATTGTTTGACAGTATTTTTATAGTTTTCGTTTTTTTAATCTTGGTAATTGCACTACAACTACGCTATCCCCTCTAGTTGGATTATCTTTTTAATTTTTTATTTTTTATAATAAAGTCGCAATCGATTGTTGAAATATATTAATCGCTATCTATTCTATAAATTTCAGAAATTTTTTTTATTTTGATTAATCTAATTTTATTTTTATTAATGTTATTTTTTCATTTTTTAAAATTTAGTTTTTTTTTGATTAAATTATTCTTAGGCAAAATAATTATATTTTTCTTTAATCAAATTTTTTTCAGAAAGATACCATTCTAGAGTTAAATCAATACCTTCGTTAAGAGTTTTATTACAATTAATGCCGTAGCTGTTTGCCAATGAGGTGTCCAAAATTCTTATTTTATCGCCAGATGGCTGAGCGCTGTCATATTTAATACTTGGCTTATTTTTTATATATTTTGATGAAACGATCGCTTCGACTAAATTTTTAATAGAAGTTCCTTTCCCGCTCCCAATATTTATGGGTATATTAATATTTTTTTCTATCACTTGAATCATTGCCTCCGCAACATCTTCCGAATAGACAAAATCTCTAATGTTACTTCCATCCCCCCAAATATTTAAAGGGTTTTCACCTTCAATAATTCGTCTAATTAAAGATCCAATTACCATTGAGTTTTTTGGATTTATATTTATATGAGGTCCGTAAATATTAGCTGGTCTAATTACGTGCAGACTTTCAAAATTAAATTCCTTTTTATAAGCTTCTACTTGAAGCTCTCCCATTCTTTTAGCCCATCCTGCATATTTATCATGTTCGGATGGAAAGGTTTTCCACACAGAATCTTCTTTCATAATCGAACTTTCCCCATAAACACCATATGTACTGGTATACATATAGCGTTTTACGTTATTTTTCTGTGATGCGTAAAGTAAATTTACAGCGCAGTATAGATTTGACATCATAAAACTTCCTGGATTTGTAATATTTATTTTTGGGGATCCTGTAACTCCCAATAAGTTAAAAACAATGTCTTTATCCTTAGTAACTTCAAGACAATTATTTATATTTATTAGATCTTTTTGATAAAAATCAACATTACTGTTTTTATTTAATCTACTATCATCAAGAGAAGCAATTGTGACGTTGGCATTTAATTTTAATAATTTTGGGACTAACTGTTGACCTACCATTCCTGTGCCGCCTGCTACTAAGATATTTTTATTTTTAAAAATATTTACTTTCATAAATCTGAATAGTATTTCTTATTTTTTTATAATCTTTTTTATTAATTTATAAATTTGTTGAGCATTAGGAGGTAAATTATCAACATCAGGATGAAAGCCAGCAGTCTTATTTTTTAGACCTAGAGTTTTAATGGATTTTCCAGAAATGTTGCTTAAATCACTAGCAATAGATTTCGCTATACCGTCTTCATAATCATCATCAATTACCAATCCTCCAAATTTTGAATTTTTTAACGTTTTTATATGTCTTTCAGTTATTTTATAAGGCTTTATCCAAAACATATTTACAACACTTACTTTTATATTTTCATTTTTAAGAATTGCCTGAGCTTTTAATGCTTCAAATCTAGTAATTGATATGGCAAAAATAACTATATCTGATTTGTCATAAATAATGTCATTTAATTCTTTAGTGTTGTCATAACTTCCTCTATGTTCAGAAACGTAGATCACATCATCATTTTTCATAAAGTATTTATAAGTTTGTTTATATTCCTCTGGAGTCATTGGAGACACAATTTTAACTCCGGGCATTCTATAGTATAAAGAGTGATGTGATGAGCCGGCAACAGGTCCAATACCACCTTCCATTGCAATACCTCTTACTAAGATCGGGCAAGGTTTTTTCCAGATTTCTTTGCTTTTGCATGCATAATTTACAATCATAGGACAATTATACCAATTAAATCCTTGATATCTTATTACATATATAGGTCTTGTCATCATCAGTCCTGCTCCAACAACAATTCCGCTACCAGCAACATCAGCCATCGATAATTCAATCATGCCGTCTTTTTCGTACAATTCAGGTAAAGTACCACCAACCCAACCCACTGCAGTTAAACATTGTCCAAAAACCTTTCCTTTGTTTTTTAATAAGTGGTTTTTAATAATATCTTTTATTGTTTCTCTAAGATTTTTTTCCATATTTTTTCAATTTTGAATTTTGACACTGAATTTATTATATTTCCGATTTCTCCCATTTTTTTTATTTCAAATTTATATCTATCAAAAGTATCTTTTGAATCTTGACCTGCACCTGAATGCCAAAAAAGTCTTTTAGAATTAATATTGAGTAAAGTGATTTTTTTAAAAAAATTATTTTTTAATTTTATAATCTCATCTGGATCATCACTGATATTAAAGGCATCAATCTTAAATGATTTTGCCACATCATGCATATGCCAATTTCTTCTAATTTTTTTTTCGGTTAATATAGAAAAATTATTGTCTTCCACCACAAATAGAACCGGTAATTTTTTTGTGGATGCCCAACCCAATGCTCCAAGTACATAATCTTCCTCAGCTGAGGCGTCACCCATAAAAATAATAGTAGGTTTTTTAGAGACAAAACATGCTCCAATCCCGATGGGAACTTGCGTTCCCATATGACCATCGTGACCAAACATATTTATGTTTGGATCATGAATTGAGGCAGATCCACCCATTCCATAAGCGCAGCCTCTTTTATCTCCTAACAGCTCATAGATTAATTTCTTCACATCACCACCAAACGATAAATAAGTAGAATGGGCCCTATGTTGAGCAAAAATTAGAGGTTTCACTTTTAGTTGACGTAATATTATTTCAGATAAAGTTGCAGGCGCAAATTCTTGACCCGCAGATAGATACACAGGGAATTTAATTATTTTCTTTTTTATATTTTCAAAGACACATTGTTCGAAATTTCTGCATAAGGCAACTTTTTCAATAATTTTCTTTTTTAAATTTTTATTTTTCAATTTTTTTATTTACAGTTAAAATTGTCAGTTGTTTATTAATATTAAATGATCTTGAAAGTTTATTAACTGTTCTATGATAAACAATATCACCTGGAGATAAAACTGATCTTTTTTTCTTATCAACCAGATCACCATCTAGGACAGCAATAATAGTGTTATTATTATGTTTTTTTATTTTAGATATTTTTTCAATGGTAATTTTGCAATTATCCAGAAAATATTTATTAGAATAATTTGTTTTAGGAGTTTTAAATTTTAGAAATTTACTACTTAATTGTTCCATTTTTTCTCTGCCTTCGTAAGGTTTTTCTTTTCTGCCGTATCGGTCTTTAAACCTAACTAGATCATTTTTATTTATAGGGGTCTCTATTTCAAGTATTTTAGCAGTTTTAGAAAGAGCCTTAGTTGAATGAAATAACCCTGGTCTAATCATCAATTTTGCTGGAGATTTTAAAATTACTTTTTCATAAAATCCTAACTCAATTTCAACTATGCCATTTAACAAAATAAAACCAGTTTTTTTTAGTGGATGACAATGTAAGGATGTTTTGTGATTTTTATTGATGTTCAAATACCATGTAGCCGCAATTTTATTTTCGTGAATTTTATATTCATATCCCCAGGGTTTTCGCACCAAAACATTATTATACTTTTTTTGCATAAAAAAATTACCAAAGAATTTTACAACTATTTTATTTGTTGTTATAAAATTGCTCTAAAACGGCTTTCATCCATGGACCCATGTCTTTATAGTGTGCTGTGGTAATAATTCTATTATCAATTACAGCTGGTAAATCTGTGTATGTAGCTCCAGCATTAATAATATCGTCTTTCATGCTATAATATCCAGATATTTTTTTACCATGTACAATTTTTGCAGATATTAGCAACTGTGTACCACTGCATATGCAACCAATTATTTTATTTTCATTATGAAATTTTGTAATAAAATCTATAATTTTTATATTTTGTCTAACCTTTTCCATTGCTTTAACGCCGCCTGGAATAATTAACAAATTAAAGTCATCTGTTTTTATTTCTTCAATTTTCTTAATCGTTTGTTCTTTGTTTGATGGAATATCTGTTCCTAGAATCCCTTTTACGGCTTTTCCTTCATTTATGCATACAACGATTTTAAAATTTTCCTCTAATAGTCGATAGTAAGGATAAATAAATTCATGATCTTGAACTAAATTTCCAGTAATTATAACTGCGTTTTTTTTCATTATTATTATAATTTATTATTGCAATACCATTTTATAGTTTTTTTTATACCTATTTCTAAGCTAATCTTTGGTTTCCAGTTAAATTCATTTCGTGCTTTTGAGCAGTCTAGACAAATATACGTTTTTAGAGTTTTTTTGGTTAAATCATTTATTTTTTGGATGTTCTTTTTTGATATTTTTATAATTTTTTCGGTTAATTTATTAACACTAATTAATTTTCCCGAACCAATATTATACAAACCATATATTTTTTTTTGTTTGTTAATAATTATTTTTACAAAATCTATTAAATCAGATATGTAAATCAAATCTCTTTTTTCCTTGCCATCACCCCAAATTGTCACATTCTTTTTTGTTGAAAAAACTTTATTAATCAAACCTGCTAAAACGTGAGATTTTTCTAAGGAAAATTTATCATACGGTCCATAAACATTTGAATGTCTAATTACCGTGTATTTATTTATTTTTAATCTTGAATAAAATTCACACATATTTTCTACAAATACTTTCATGTGTGCCGCCCCAAAATATTTCTCATATATTTTTTTTGGATTAAAATCTTTTTCTTTTTGAGGTTTTCTTGTATAGGGATTGTACATTACAGAGCAACTAAAAAATATTACGTGTTTTGTTTTGTGGTCAAAACAAGACCTAGTCACCATAGTATTAATAATTGCATTGTCATTTACATGAATATACGGTTTGGAGATTATATCTTTAGCACCGGAAGTTGTCGCGGCAGCTTGAATTACTATATCTTTGTTTTTTATTATTTTATCAGTATTTTCTTTTTTTGTTAAATCGACACGAATCATTTTTACTTTTTTGAGAAAAGTTTTTTTTTTGAAGTAAGTTCCAGTTATTTGAAAATTTTTATTTTTTGAAAGTTCTAAAGCTAGATTTCTACCAATAAAACCGCTAGCACCAAGAATTAAAATTTTTTTTTTCAATTTAGTCTGCGTTTAGTTTTGATTGTTTTTATATGTTTATTTTTATAAGTAGGCAATTATTTTTTGTTTTAAATTAATACTAAATTTATAAGCATAATAGAGATTGTGTAAATAAATAGTATAATCAATAATTTTCATTGTTAATTATAAAAAATGTTTATAAGTTACAATAATTTAAAATAGTAATTATAAGTCTATTATCTAAAATAAAATAAGCTTTAAAAATATTTTATGTATAAATTAAATAACAATCAATTTTACTAGATGATAATTTCAAAAACCCCATTTCGTGTATCTTTTTTTGGCGGAGGAACTGATTTTCCTGTTTGGTATAAAAAAAAAGAAGGTTTAATTATTTCAAGCTCTATAGATAAATATTGTTATATTTTATTGAGAACTCTTCCCCCTTTTTTTTCATTTAAATATAGATTGAGATATTTTCAGACAGAATTGCAAAAAAATATTATTCAAATTAAACACCCCGTAATCAAAGAGGTGCTCAAGAATTTTAATAAAAAAAAGAATGGTTTAGAAATTTGTCATTTCGCAGATGTCCCAGCTCTTTCAGGACTTGGTGCTAGTTCAGCTTTTACCATTTCAATAATAAATGCAATATATTCATATAATAATAAAAAAATAACGAAAAATGAGATTGCAAAAAAAGCAATTTATTTAGAGCAAAAAATTCTAAAAGAATATGTAGGATCACAAGATCAAATTGCTACAGCTTTTGGAGGTTTTAATTTTATTAGTTTTAAAAAAAAAAAATTTTTTGTTAATAAAGTAAAGATTGATACTAATATTTTGAACGAGTTTCAGAATAAATTGGTTCTAATTCATACAAATAGTTCAAGAAAAGCTGA
>Ga0194131_10004073_pt1 | contig 22375 bp, 15 predicted proteins | sample TA2KigO120mmetaG_FD_148631 | JGI IMG/M metagenome (GOLD analysis project Ga0194131, IMG submission 148631) | Freshwater microbial communities from Lake Tanganyika, Tanzania - TA2015053 Kigoma Offshore 120m | ecosystem: Environmental > Aquatic > Freshwater > Lake | place: Tanzania: Lake... | reverse complement strand
CCGGCACCGACCACGCGGGCATCGCCACGCAGGTGCAGGTGGAGAAGGCGCTGAAGAAAGAGGAGAAGAAGACCCGGCACGATTTGGGCCGTGAGGAGTTCCTCAAGCGCGTGTGGAAGTGGAAGGAAGAAAAAGGCGGCATCATCATCAACCAGTTGAAGAAGCTCGGGTGCTCGTGCGACTGGACGCGCGAGCGCTTCACGATGGACCCGGAGTATTCGCGCTGCGTGCAGAAGGTCTTCGTGGAGCTTTACCAGAAGGGCCTCATCTATCGCGGCAAACGCATGGTGAACTGGTGTCCCGTCTCGCAGACAGCGTTGTCGGATGAGGAAGTGGAGATGAAACCGCAGAGAGGCTTCATGTATCACTTCCGAGTGGAAGCGGTGGAAGTGGATGGTTCGCCGGCGAAAGGTGGTCCGCGCCCCCTCACCCCGGCCCTCTCCCCCGATGGAGGCGAGGGAGAAAGCAGCGCGCCAACCTCGCCCACAGTGAATCCCCTCGCCCCCACCGGGGGAGAGGGCAAGGGTCAGGGGGCGGCTCCGAAGGCCGGCCCGGTGACGGATTCCGAAGGCCGCGTCTGGCTCACCATCGCCACCACGCGTCCCGAAACCATCCCCGGCGACACTGCCGTGGCCGTGAATCCGAAGGACCCGCGTTACGCGCACCTCATCGGCAAGCACATCGTCCGACCTCTGCCTGCCGAGTTGCCGCGCGAGCAGAAGCTCATCCCCATCATCGGCGACGAGCACGTGGACTTCGAGTTCGGCACCGGCGTGCTGAAGGTCACGCCCGCGCACGACAAGGCGGACTTCGACATTGGCTCACGCCACAAGCTGCCGCTCGTGGACATCATGAACGCCGACGGCACCATGAACGACCTCGCCGGCGCGGACCTGCGCGGGCTGGACCGCTTCAAGGCGCGCAAGCTGGCGTCGGAGAAGCTCGCCGAGCAAGGCGCGCTCGCGGAGGAAAAGCCTTACGAAAACAACGTGGGCTTCAGCCAGCGGGCGGACGTGCCCATCGAGCCGCGCTTGAGCGAGCAGTGGTTTCTCAAGTATCCGAGCGTGGAGCTAAGCAAGGCGTGTGTGGAGCAGACCGCCTTGGTGGAAAAAACCGCCGCCATCGTCACGGCCACGGGGCGTGAGTTGGTGGGCAAAACCATCAAGGATCTGCGGCAAGCGGCGCTGGCCTACGCACGCAGTCACCGCCTCCTTGGTCATCCGTTCAAGAACCTGGACTCAGGGCTGGAGATTCGCGTGGGTCGGCAGGGCTTGTCGCACGCCTTCAGCAATCTGGGCGTGGCGAACATCAAGGCCGTGGTCGTGCTGCCCGAGTTGATTCAAAAGGCTGTCTGGCTCTCCAGCGCCCCGCATGAGCCCGCCAATCCCATGGTCAAGCAGGTTCACCGGCTCGTGGCGGCCTTGTCCTTGGATGGGGAACTGTTCAGCGTGCTGATTACGGCCAAGGAGTTCCGCGACGGCACGGTGCATTACGACCACAAGGCAAAAAAAATAGCGTCCGGTGGTAAATCTCTGGAAGCGCATCCCCGTGAGGGGAAGTTGGACACCCAGCCTGCACCGAACGCTGGGTTTAAAGTGCGTGACCTGTTGGCGGCTGTCAACGCTCCAGTCGGTCAGATGAAGTTCCATCCCGACCGCTGGGCGAAAGTCTATGACCACTGGCTGACGAACATTCAGGACTGGTGCATCAGCCGCCAGCTTTGGTGGGGGCATCAGATTCCGGTGTGGTATCGCGGTAATGAAGTTTACTGCGGCCTTGAAGCGCCCAAGGGTGGCGGCTGGACCCAAGACCCCGACGTGCTCGACACGTGGTTCAGCTCTTGGCTCTGGCCGTTTGCCACGATGGGCTGGCCGGAGAACAACGAGACGTTGAAGAAGTTTTATCCGACCACCGACCTCGTCACCGGGCCGGACATCATCTTCTTCTGGGTCGCCCGCATGATCATGGCGGGCTACGAATACATGGGGGACCTGCCGTTTCGTAATGTCTATTTCACCGGCATCATCCGCGACAAGCAGGGCCGCAAGATGTCGAAGACGCTCGGCAACTCCCCCGACCCGCTGGAACTCATCGCCAAATACGGCGCGGACGCCCTCCGCTTCGGCACCATGCGCAGCGCGCCGCTCGGCCAGGACGTGCTCTTCGATGAGAAGGACGTGGAACTGGGCCGGAACTTCTGCAACAAGCTCTGGAACGCCTGCCGCTTCCGGCAGATGCAGGGCGGCGAGGTGCAGGGTGAAATCAACGCCGCCCTCCTCACCAGCGACGACCGATGGATTCTCCTTCGCCTCGACCAGGCCATCCGCGAGGTCAGCGACGCGCTCGCGAGCTACAACTTCGCCACTGCCGTGCAATCGCTCTACCGCTTTTTCTGGAGTGAGTATTGCGACTGGTATGTCGAGGCGAGCAAGGCGGTGCTGGGGAGCGCGGAAGGCGGAAAACGGGACGCGGAATCGGACAGCTTGAAGCTCAACAAGCTCGCGGTGATCGACTTCGCCCTCGGTAACACGCTGCGGCTGTTCCATCCGTTCCTGCCGTTCGTGACGGAGGAGTTGTGGCACGGCATGGGTTTCAACCGCGACCTGCCGGACAACCAAGGCGGCAAGACGATCATGTTCGCGCCATGGCCCAAGCCGCTGAGCGACGCCGAGAAATCGCACTTCGGCCTAGATGACGCAGCGGATCAGGTCGCCACGGCGAAATATGAACTCGTCTCGCTCGGCCGAAACCTGCGCCGCGAATTCAACATCCCCGCGGGCAAGAAGGTGAAGTTCATCCTCAAGCCCGCGGGCGGATTGCCTCCGGCTGAAGCCGCGGTGATGCGCCTCCTGCTGAATGCCGAATCGCTCGACGTGAACTGCGCGTTCACGCCGTCGCGCGGCACGCCGGTGGTCTCGAACGCGCTCGGCGAACTGTTCCTGCCGCTCGAGGGACTCGTGGACATTGCAGCCGAGCGTGCGCGGCTCACGAAAGAGATCGAGAAGGTCCGCGCCGAAATCGCACGGGCGCAGGACAAGCTGAATAATCCCGGCTTCACGCAGCGGGCGTCTCCCGCCGTGCTCGCGGAGCATCAGAAGCGCCTCGCCGACTGGCAGGCGCGGGAGAAGCAATTGCTTGCTTCGCTCTCGCACCTGCCGGAGTGAGGCCTTGCGCGGGCGCGGCGACCGGACTGCTTGCGCGCCGCGGCGATTCGTCCCTACATTCCGGCCATGCGCAAGATTCTGTTCCTACTCCTCGCACTCCTCTTCGCGGCCCTGTTCGCGACGCTGGCCGCCTGCCGCACCACGCCGGTCGTGCTCGACACGGCCGCGCCGTATCGCGACGCGCTCGCGGCAGCCGCGGCGAAGCCCACCCTCGCGAAAGACGGCGAAACCGAACGCGCCGCCATCGCGCGGGTGAAGGACTTCCTCTCGGTCATCACCGCCGACTCGGTGCGCGCGAAGACCCGGCTGGTTTACTCCGACGACGCTTACTTGAACGACACCCTCAAGACTGTCCGCGGCAACGCGGCAATCGAGGCCTACTTCCTCGCGACCGCGGAGGGCGCGGAGCGCATCACGGTTCAGTTCGACGACGTGGCCGAGTCGGGCGGCAACTACTACTTCCGCTGGGTGATGGACACTCGCCTCAAGAAACTCCGCAAGGGCGAGACCATCCGCACCATGGGCGTGACGCACATCCGCTTCGCCCCGGACGGCCGCGTGGTGTTGCACCAGGATTTCTGGGACAGCACCGCGGGCGTCTTCGAGCACGTGCCCGCGGTCGGCACGATGATCCGCGGGATCAAGGCGAAGTTCTGACAGCGGCGCCGGGCGTCGCGCCTCCGGCCTGCATGGCCGGGGAAACTGTGAATTGCCTTCCGAAGACTTCGTCCGTAGATTGGCCACAGACCATGAAAACGCACCCCACCTTTTGCGATGGCATCGCACGCCGGGACTTTCTCCGGATCGGCGCGGCGAGCGTGCTCGGATCGAGCGTCACCATGCCCGGATTGCTTGAGGCGCGGGCGCGCGCCACGGCCGCGGGTGTCGCGGCGGACAAGTCGGATGTCTCCGTCATTTACGTCTTCCTCAAGGGCGGGCTCAGCACGATCGACACGTTCGACCTCAAGCCCGATGCGCCATCCGAAATCCGTGGCGAGTTCAACCCCATCGCCTCGAACGTGCCGGGCATCCAGGTCGGCGAACTCATCCCGCGCGTGGCGAAGCAGATGGACAAATTCTCGCTCATCCGCTCGTTCACGCATCGCAGTTCGGATCACGGGCCGGCCGACCACTACATGCTCACGGGCTACTTCCCGGGCCCCGGCTTCAACGGCGGACTCAAGCCGAACAACCATTTCCCGAGCTTCGGCTCCGTGATTGCCAGCCGCCTCGGCGCTCGCGGGTCGGTGCCACCCTACGTCTGCCTGCCGATGATGCATCCGAGTGGCGGGTCATCGTTCCTCGGGGCGAGCGCGGTGCCGTTCGTAATCGAGGCGGACCCGAACGCGCCGAACTTCTCCGTGCCGGACATGGCGCCGCCTCTGTCCGTCGAGGCCAACCGCCTCGAAGCCCGGCGCGCGCTGCTTTCGCAGGTGGACCGTTACCAAAAATCTGCCGAAGCGCAGGCGAACGCGGGCGCTCGCAACGTCAGCGCGTTCAACCAGCGCGCCTTCGACCTGATGACCTCGCCGCAGGCGAAGCAAGCCTTCAACCTGGGCGCGGAACCCGGGAACCTCCGCGACGAATACGGGCGCAACACGCTCGGGCAGTCGTGCCTCATGGCGCGGCGACTCGTCGAGGCGGGCGTCCGCTGCGTGACCGTCGAACACTCGAACTGGGACACGCACGACGGCAATTTCAAGTCGCTCAAAGACCAGTTGCTGCCCAAGTTTGACGCCGCGGTGTCCACGCTGTTCCGCGACCTTGCCGACCGCGGCATGCTCGGCACGACGCTCGTGATTCTCTCGGGCGAGTTTGGCCGCACACCCCGCATCAACAAGAACGCCGGCCGCGACCACTGGGGCAAGTGCTTCACCGTCGGCCTCGGCGGCGGCGGCATCCATGGCGGACGCGTCGCCGGTTCGAGCGACAAGTATGCAGAGTCGCCCGCCGAAAATCCCTACGGCCCCGAAGACCTCGCGACCACGATGTATCAACTCCTCGGCTTGAACCCGCGCGAGGAAATGAAAACTCCCGAGGGCCGGCCGGTCATGCTGGCGAACAACGGACGGGTGATCAGCGAGTTGCTCTGAAGCGATCGCTTCATGCGGAATTCCAATGACCATCGCACGAGGATTTTCCCGTGAACTGGAAGGGGCGCGTTGGTTCCTGCCGCTGCGATTGGGAGCCCTTGGCGCGCTGGCCTTTGGATCCTCCTTCCACCCCGCGTCCGCTGAAGAACCGTCCGTCTCCTACATCTTCCCCGCCGGCGGGCAGCGCGGCACCACGGTCAACTTCCGCGTGGGCGGCCATTACCTGCACGGGCAGGCCGGCTTCGAGATGCTCGGCGCGGGCGTGACCGCCCTGCCGCGAGTCCGCGAGACGAACACCATCTGGTTCGAGGGACCCGTCATTCCGCTGCCCGCCTCGCAGGCGAGCGAGAACTACCCGCGAGACCACGCGGGCAGCGTGTCCATTGCGAAAGATGCGCCGGAGGGAACCCGCTACTGGCGTGTGTGGACCTCGCAGGGCGCGGCGCCCGCGATGCGGTTTCTGGTCGGCGATTTGCCCGAGGTGACGGAGGTGGAACTCGACGGCGAGCCGATTCCCGTCGCGGTGAAGACGCCGGTCACAATCAATGGCCGCATTTTCCCCCGCGAGGACGTCGACGTGTGGACCTTCCCGGCGCGCGCGGGCCAGGAATTCACGTGCACCGTGGCCGCGCACAGCGTCGGGTCGCCGTTGCAGGCGCGGCTCGTGGCGACGGATGCCGACGGCCGCCAACTCGGCGAGGCCACCGCCACGCAGCGCGGCGACCCGCGCCTGCACTTCAAGGCCGCCTCCGACGGCGTGTGTTCCGTCCGCATCCACGATGTCGGCTTTGCCGGGCTTCAACACTTCGTGTATCGGCTGACGATCACGAGCGGGCCGGTGGTGAACTCCATCTTCCCGCTCGGTGCGCGACGAGGCCAGGCCGCGCAATTCGAACTCGCGGGCCACGCGCTCCCGGCGCGCACGGCACAGATGGGCGTGCCCGCCGATGCCGCGCGGAGCTTCGCCGCCACGCCCGCGCCCGCCGGCAGGCCCGCCAACGCCGTGCTGCTCGAGGTGGATGACGCGCCCGAATACACCCACTCGCCGGCCACCGCCACGTTCACCCCGCCCGCGATGCTTAACGGGCGCATCGCCGCGCCCGGCGGGATGAATGGCTGGACCTTCAACGCAAAGAAGGGCGAAGCCCTCGACCTGACGCTCGCCGCGCCGCGCCTCGGCAGCCCGCTCACGCCGGTGCTCGCCGTGTTCGATGCGCAAGGCAGGCAACTCGCGCGCGCCGAATCCGCCGCGGGCGACACCGGCGACCTCGCGCTTTCGTTCAAGCCGCCGGCGGACGGCGAGTTTGGTTTGCGCGTCTCCGATCGCTTCGCGTCGCGCGGCGGGCCGGAGTTCGCCTACCGGCTGCGCGTCGGGCCGCCACCCGCACCGGATTTTCAGATCGCCTTCACAAACGACGCGCTCAACGTCGTCCGCGACCTCGTTGACGGACCGACACCCGACCCGAAGAATCCGCGCGGCAAGAACAAGCCGGGGCAGTTGAAACTCCACATCGCATCCATCGGTTCCTTCGCCGGAGAAATCGAACTCTCGGTCGAAGGACTGCCCGATCACGTCACCGTCACAAACACGAGGGTCGCCGCGAAGAAACCTGTGCACGACCTCGCGTTCAACGCCGGACCGCAGGCAACGATCGGAGCGCGCCCCATCACGGTGCGCGGCACCGCGACGATCAACGGCCAGAACATCACGCGCACCGCCACGTTCGCTGCCCGGCGCGGCGAACCCGCGCTCGACACCGTGCTGCTCGCGGTTGCATTGCCGACGCCCTTCAAGCACTACGGCGAATACCTGTTCGCACTCGGCCCGCGGGGGACGGTTTTCAACCGCCACTATCAACTCGACCGCGGCGGCTTCACCGGCCCGATTACCGTGCGCTTCGCCGACCGGCAGGGCCGCCACCTGCAGGGAGCGGCAGGTCGGGAACTTGTCGTGCCACCGGAAGCCGACCGGTTTGTCTACCCGGTCACCCTGCCGCCGTGGATGGAAATCGGCCGCACAAGCCGTTCGCAACTGATGACCAGCGGCGTGGTGAAGGACCACGACGGCACCGAGCACGTCGTCAGCTATTCCTCCAACGAACAACCCGACCAAGTGATCGTGGTCATCTCGGGCGGATTGCTCACCGTCGAGGCGGGCCGCCACTCCATCCCCGCGGCAGCCGGGCAGTCCGTCGAAATCAGCGTCCGCGTCCAACGCGATCCCTCGATCAGCGACGCGCCGGTGCGGGTCGAAGCCGTGCTGCCCGCGCACGTCACCGGGGTCACAAGCCATCCCGTCGTGCTCGCGGCTGGGCAGGGCGAAGCGATGTTGAAGTTCACCCTTGGTGCGCAGGCCGGACCGTTTCCCGCGGCTGCCGTCCTGCGAGCGACGACCGTGGCACCGGCGGCTCCGCACTTTGCTGAAGCGCGGATTGAACTGGTCCCGCCGGCGGCCACGCGCGAGTGAGGCGCAGATCAAGCCCGCGAGCTGTCGTTTTTCGCGGCGACTGGGCTATTGACTTCGAATTCTCCTCTGATAGCTTCGCGCTCCTTTGTTTGAGGCTTGATGAAGACATTTCTGCCAGTCATTGACATAAAGCGCCGCAAATGGTGCGTTGTGGACGCCACAGGCATGGTGCTCGGGCGGCTCGCCGTTCAAGTCGCCAACAAACTCCGCGGCCGCGACACCAGCCAATACACGCCTCACATCGACTGCGGCGAGTATGTTGTCGTGATCAATGCCGAGAAGGTCGTGCTCACCGGGAAAAAGGAAACCGACAAGCAGTTCATGACCTACTCCGGCTGGAAAGGCGGCGAGAAATACGAAACCGTCGCGCAACGCCGCGCCCGCCGCCCCGAACTGCTCATCACCCACGCCGTCAAGGGCATGATCCCGAAGAACCGCCTCGGCCGGAAGATCATCACCAAGCTCAAGGTCTACCGCGGCCCGGCTCACCCGCACGAAGCCCAGCAACCGGTTCCGCTCACCTCTTCCAAGTAACCCGCAGAACCCATGGCCACACTCCAAGCAATCAACGCGACCGGTCGGCGCAAGACCGCAGTAGCCACCGTCCACATGGCCGCGGGCAGCGGCAAGATCACCGTCAACGGCCGCGGCTTCGAGCAATACTTCCCCATCGAAGACCAGCGCGCCGAAATCCTCCAGCCGTTCAAGGCCACCGACACCAGCGGCAAGTTCGACCTCCGCGCCCATGTCGCCGGCGGCGGGCCCCACGGGCAGGCCGGCGCGCTCCGGCTCGGCATCTCCCGCGCGCTGCTCCAGACCGATGAGAACTTCCGCAAGCTGCTCCGCGAACACGGCCTGCTCACGCGCGACCCGCGCCGACGCGAGCGCAAGAAATACGGCCAGCCCGGCGCGCGCAAGCGGTTCCAATTCTCCAAGCGCTAAACCGCTCCCGCTCTCAGCAGCCCCGCCGGCACGCGCCGCGGGGCTTTTCTCTTGCGCGGGATTGCTTTTTCCAGTCGCTCCGTTACTCCATCACCCAACATGTCGAATCCAAGAATCCGCGCCGCGGTCATCGGCGCGTCAGGCTACTCGGGCGAGGAACTCGTCCGCCTCCTGCTCGCGCACCCGTGCGTCGAGCTCGTCGCGGTCACTTCCCGCCAGCAGGCGGGACAGACCGTCGCGCAAGTCTTCCCCAAGTTCGCGAGCCATCCGCGCGCGCGCGAACTGCGCTTCGTTGAGCCCAACGCCGAACGGCTTGCGAAGCAGGCCGACGTCGTATGCCTTGCGCTGCCGCACGGTGTCGCGGCGGAATTCGCCGTGCCGCTGCTCCAGCAAGGTTGCCGCGTGATTGACTTGAGCGCGGACTTCCGCCTCCGCAGCGCGGACGTTTACAGGGAATTCTACGCGCACGACCATCCCGCGCCCCAGTTGCTCGCGAAGGCCGTCTATGGCTTGCCCGAGATCCGTCGCAGTGAGATCAAGGACTCACTTCTGGTCGCCTCGCCGGGTTGTTACCCGACGAGCATTTTGCTGCCGGTCATCCCGCTGCTGCGCGCGGGGCTCATCAAGTCGCACGGCATCATCGCCGACTCGCTCAGCGGCGTGAGCGGCGCGGGCCGCAAGGCCGAGGCCGACTACCTCTTCGTCGAATGCAACGAAAGCGTCCGTCCCTACGGCGTGCCCAAGCACCGCCACCTTTCCGAGATCGAGGAACAACTCTCGCTTGCCACGGGCGCGCCCGTCGTCATCCAGTTCACACCGCACTTGATTCCGGTGAACCGCGGCATTCTCACCACGCTGTATCTTGCGCCGGCGAAGCACTTCGCAAACGCCACCGAAGCCACCGCTCTCGACGGGCAAGTCGCGGCCTGCTACCGCGCCGCCTATGAGCGCGAGCCGTTCGTGCGCCTGCTCGAAGGCCGCGCGCTGCCCGACACCAAGAACGTCACCGGCACGAACACGCTCGAAATCGCGTGGCGCCTCGACCCCCGCACCGGCCGGCTCATCGTCATGAGCGCCGAGGACAACCTCGTGAAAGGCGCGAGCGGCCAGGCCGTGCAATGCCTGAACATCATGTTCGGGTTCCCCGAGACGGCCGGGCTCCTTTGAGTCACGCGACTCGTGTCCAATCATGCCGCCATCGTCGCGACTTGAAGAACTCCTCGCGCTGCTGCGCGCGGCCGGCCCCGCTTCGCTCGGGCCCGGGCGCCGCGCCGCCGCCCTCGACCTGCCCCCCCTCGAACGCTCGCTCGCCCCGCTGCTCGAAGGCATCGGCGCCGAAGACGCCGCGCTCATCCGCGCGCTCGTGCTGCTGTGGCACGACCACCTCGACACCTCGCACGAAATCTCGCAGGGCATCGCCGGAGCCGACGCCAGCTTCGTGCACGGCATCATGCACCGGCGCGAGCCGGACTACTGGAACTCGAAGTATTGGTTTCGCCGTGCCGGCAAGCACCCCGCCTTCCGCGAGATCGCATCGCGCGTGTCGAAGTTGCCCGCATCGGACCCATCGGTCCCATGGGAACCGTTCGCCTTCGTCGACGCCGTCGAAGCCGCGTGCGGTCACCCGGGCACCGGGGCGCCGCGCCCGCTCCTCCGCGAAGCGCAGCAAATCGAGTTCGAGGTGTTGCTCGGCCATTTCGTTTCGCGCGCGTGATGGACTCGCAAGCCTTCACCCCGGTGCTCGGCGCCGTGCTGCCGGTCGTGATCATCGCGCTAGCAGGCGTCGCGCTCCGCAAGGCCAACTGGCTCACCGAGGACGCCGACGCCTCGCTCCTCAAGGTCACCATCAACCTGCTGTCGCCCTGCCTCATCCTCGACTCCATCCTCGGCAACAAGGCGCTGCAGCAGGCGGGCAACGTGCTGCTCCCGCCGCTCATCGGCTACCTCACCGTCGCCGCCGGCATCGCCGTCGCGATGCTGTTCCGCCGCGCCGCCGGCTCGAAATCTGAGCTCGAAGGAAAGACGTTCGCGTTCACCGTCGGCGTTCATAATTACGGCTACGTCGCCATCCCGCTCGGGCTGCTGCTATTCGAGCGCGAAACGCTCGGCGTGCTGTTCGTGCACAACATCGGCACCGAGCTCGCCTTCTGGACCATCGGCATCGCGATGCTCGGCGGACCGGACGCGGGCGAAGGCTGGCGCAAACTTTTCAGCCCGCCGGTGCTCGCCATCCTCGTCGCGCTTGGCATCAACTTCGCCGGCGGCAAGGCGCTGCTGCCGGAATTCGTCGTCACCACGGCGCACCTGCTCGGTCAGTGCGCCATCCCGCTCGGCGTCATCCTCGTCGGCGCGATGATCGCGGACGAGTTTCACGAATTCCACTCGGAGGGAAGCTGGCGGATGATCCTCGCCGGCTCCGTGCTGCGACTCGGCGTGCTGCCGCTCGCGTTCCTGCTGCTGGCGAAGTGGCTGCCGTGCTCGATCGAACTCAAGCGCGTGATGGTGCTGCAAGCCGCGATGCCGAGCGCGGTGTTCCCGATCATCCTCGCCAAGCACTACGGCGGCGACGTGGCGACCGCGGTGCGCGTCTCGCTCGGCACGACCATCGCCGCGGTGGTGACGATCCCGCTGTGGCTGAGGGCGGGCGCGAAGATTCTGGGATTTGAGCTGTAGCACCGGCGCTGCTTGCGAGAGTCATCCGCTCCGCTACGGATTCGGCGGCGGCGGTGGCGGGGCGGGAGGCTCTTCCTCTTTCGATTGACCCCCGATTCGACGCGACGCGACATACCCGCTCACGAACAAGTCCCCGTCCTGCGTGCCGCCGAACTGCAACACCAGGTCGTCCATCCCTTCGAGCAGGCCGTCAACCGGGGAATTATCGAGGCGACCGGGGCGGCGATTGATCCGACCGCGAGGACGAGGATGACGACGAGGACGACGATGGACTCAACTGATCCTGTTCACGCAACGACCGGGGCTAAGATTCAAGGCTTCGTCTCGATCGCCTTCACCAAGCCTTCGATCGTGTGCTGCTTCGCCTCGACCGCGGGCTTGAGACCGAGCGCGGCGAGCGCTTTCGTGGTCTCGGGACCGATGGATGCCGTGCGCGTCTGTGGAAATGTCTTCAACAGCTCCGGCAGGTTGAAGCGCGCGTGGAAGTTCTCCACCGCCGAGCTGCTCGCGAACGTGATCCAGTCCGCGCCGGCTTCGAGGAGCTTTGCGGTTGCGCCGGTCAGGTCGTCGGTCTCGGGCACGGTCTTGTAGCACGCCACGTCGTCCACGATGGCGCCGAGTTCCACAAGCGCGGCGGGCAGGTCGGCATTGGCAACCTCGGCACGGAGCAGCAGCACGCGCAGGTTCTCGACGCTCTCGTGCGCGTGGATGGCTTTCGCCACCGCGGCCGCGACATACTTCTCCGGCATCACGTCCACCTTGAGGTGGAGTTCCTTGAGCTTCGCGGCCGTGGCCGGGCCGACCGCGGCGATGCGCACCGCGCCGAGGTCGCGCACGTCCTCGAACGCCTTGAAGAACATCTCGAAGAACATCGCCACGCCGTTCGGGCTGGTGAACACGAGCCAGTTGTATTCGCCGAGGCTGCTGAGCGCTTCGACGACCGCCTCGCGCCGGTCCGTGGGCTGAATCCGGATCGTCGGAATCTCGAGCACTTCCGCGCCGCGCTCGGCGAACTGCGCAGCAAGCTGGCTCGTCTGCTCGCGCGTGCGCGTGACGACGATGCGCCGGCCGAACAGCGGGCGCTTCTCGAACCAGTTCAGCTTGCCGCGAAGCGCCACCACGCCGCCGATGACGGTCACGGCGGGCGCGGTGAACTTCTTCCTCGCGACCAAGTCCGCGATGCCCGCGAGTGTGCCCTCGATGGTTTCCTGCCGGCCGGTCGTGCCCCAGCGGATCATCGCGACGGGCGTGTCCGCGCTCATGCCGTGCGCGACGAGTTGTTCGGCGATGACCTTGATGCGCTCGACGCCCATGAGCACGACCTTGGTGCCCGCGGCGCGCGCGAGCTGCGCCCAGTCGAGGCTCGAATCGTCCTTGGCCGGATCCTCGTGGCCGGTGATGACGGTGAAGCTGCTGCAATGGTCGCGGTGCGTGATGGGAATGCCCGCGTAGTTCGGGCCCGCCACGAACGACGAGATGCCCGGCACGACCTCGAACGCGATGCCCGCCGCCGCGAGTTCCTCGCCCTCCTCGCCGCCGCGGCCGAAGATGTAAGGGTCGCCGCCCTTGAGCCGCACGACGCACTTGCCCTCGCGCGCCTTCGCGATGAGAAGCCGGTTGAGTTCCTCCTGCGGGATGGCGTGGGCAGCGGCGCGCTTGCCCGCGTAGATCACCTCGGCGGATTTCGGCGCGAGGCGGAGCAAGTCGGCGTTGACGAGCGCGTCATGCACGACCACGTCCGCGCGGCGGAGCAGTTCCGCGCCGCGCAACGTGAGCAGGCCCGCGTCGCCCGGCCCCGCCCCGACGAGATACACCGTGCCATTCGATTTCATCCGCGGGCGAATCTACGGCGTGCGAGCGGAGCACGGCAATTGCGAACCCGCGCGCCTTCGGGAAGGCAGGTTCCGAAAGCGCGGGGTTGTCTCCCGCGCTGCGTTGCGCTTTCATCGCCCGCGCATGACACACGACGAGGCGCTTCAACTATTCCGCGAGACCGGCGCGCTTCTGGAAGGACACTTCATCCTCCGCAGCGGGCTGCACAGCCGGCAGTTTTTCCAGTGCGCGCAGGCGCTGCAACAAATGCCCGTCGTGGAGAAATTCGGCGCGGCGCTTGCGGCGAAGGTCCGTTCGCTTGGCGCTGCCACCGTTGTTTCGCCGGCGATGGGAGGGCTCGTGATTGGACAGGAAGTGGCGCGGCAACTTGGCGCCCGGTTCATCTTCGTCGAGAAGGAGGACGGCCGGCTCGTGTTGCGACGCGGATTCACGATTGCGACGGGCGAAAAGTTGCTCGTGGTGGAGGACGTCGTGACGAAGGGCGGCCGCGTGCAGGAGACGGTGGACATCGTGCGCGGGCACGGCGGCACGGTCGCGGGGGTGGCGATGCTCGTGGATCGCTCGGGTGGTTCGGTGGATCTCGGTGTGCCGACGGTGAGCCTGATCAAGCTGAACGTCGAGACGTTCGCAATGGGGCAACTGCCGCCGGACTTGCAGGCAATCCCCGCCATCAAGCCGGGAAGCAAGTAGGCGCGCGACGCGATTCGCGCTGCCCGTCGCGCCGCCTCAGTTTCGCCGTGGATTGGGTTGCCGGGGCGGGCGGGCCTTTTCTGGCGCGACTTTCGGCGCCACCTGCTCGGCGTCCGCGCCCTCATCCCGCAAGAAACCGAATTCGTTCAAGAACGCCTCCGTCGGCGCGTGGATGCGGACTTCGCGCCGTTGGAACGGGTCGCGATAGGCGAGTTTCACGGCGCGCAACCCGAGGCGCGAGCGGCCGCGCGAGGCGCTGCCGATTTCATGGCCGTAAAGCACGTCGCCAATGACGGGGTGGCCCGACTCGAGCAGGTGCAGGCGAATCTGGTGCGTGCGGCCGGTCGTGGGGCGCGCCTCGATCAAAGCCGTGTCGCGCCCGGTTCCAAGCACGCGGAAGTGCGTCTCGGCTTCCTTGCCCTCCACCGGGTCCACCTGCATGTAGCCGGGCCGTCCGGGGACCGGGCCGAGCGGAGCATCGCACACCCAAGTGGAGTTTCGGGGCGTCCCATAGACTACAGCAAGGTAGCGCTTCTCGACCTCGCGCTGTTCGAAGAGCCCGCCGATCGTGTCGAGCGCACCGGGACTCCTGGCGAAGAGCAGGATGCCGCTCGTGTCGGCGTCGAGGCGGTGGACGTAGCGGAGGTAATTCAGGTTGCGCGAGCGGACCCAGTAGAAGCGGGCCATGATGCAGGAATCAATCGCCCGCTGGAGGTTGCGTCGTGTGTTCTCCCACGCGTCGGGCGCGAGGATCCACCCGGGGGGCTTGTCGAGCGCCATCACCGAGCGGTCCTCGTAGAGGATCGGAATGTGCGTGTGATCGCCGAGTTCGATGTATTGCGTCTTGGGCATGGCGGCCGTTGAAACGGGTGCGGAGACTCTCACGAAACCGGCCCGAGGGAACGAAAAATGTCGGATTGGGAAGCTGAAGTCGCGGCCGGATTCCCCACGGCCACTGTTCGCCTTTGTCCTTGCCGCGAGGTGAGTGCTGCGCCTTAATCCGACGCGAGTTTTGCCAGGGCCCGTGGAATGCGGACTTTCGAACCCCGCCAGGGCCGGAAGGCAGCAACGGTAGTTTGCTCCGCATCTGCCGCGGTCACCCTGGCTTCTTGTGTTTCAGATTGCGGAGTGCCGGTTGCCAGCCGGGTGGCGGGCCGGCTCCCTTCAATCGCCCATTGGCCATGAGCTACCAGGTCATCGCCCGCAAATACCGCCCGCAGCGGTTCGAGGACGTCGTCGGGCAGGAGCATGTCTCCACCACGCTCGCCAACGCCATCCGCGCCGGGCGCGTCGCGCACGCCTACCTGTTCTGCGGCCCGCGCGGCACCGGCAAGACCACCACGGCCCGCATCGTCGCCAAGGCCCTCAACTGCACCGGCGGCCCGCGCGCGGATTTCGACGTGGCCGATCCCAAGTGCGTCGAAATCGCCGAGGGCCGATCGCTCGACGTCATCGAAATCGACGGCGCGAGCAACAACGGCGTGGACCAGGTCCGCGACCTGCGCGACAGCGCGCGCTTCGCCCCGGCCTCGTCCAAATTCAAGATCTACATCATCGACGAAGTCCACATGCTCTCCACGGCCGCGTTCAACGCGCTCCTCAAGACCCTCGAGGAACCGCCGGCGCACGTGAAATTCCTCTTCGCCACCACCGACCCGGAGAAAGTCCTGCCCACCATCCTCTCGCGCTGCCAGCGGTTCGACCTGCGCCGCATCCCGGCCGCGCTCATCGTCCGGCACCTCGCCGCCATCGCGAAGCAGGAGGGCGTCGCGATCGACGACGCCGCGCTTTACGCCATCGCGCGCGGCGCGGACGGCGGCATGCGTGACGCCGAGGGCACGCTCGACCAGCTCATCAGCTTCTGCGGAAACCAGATCGCCGAGGCGGACGTGCTCTCGATGTTCGGCCTCGCCGCGCGCGCGCAAATCCTCGCGCTGTCCGGCGCCGTGCTCGCCGGGAATGTCGAGCCCGCGCTGCGCGAGCTCGACCAGTTGGCGAAGTCCGGCAAGGACCTCGGCCGCCTGCTTGGCGACTTGCTCAACCACTTCCGCAACCTGCTGATTTTCCAGGTCTCGAAGGGCGACCTCGCGCTGCTCGAAATCTCCGAAGCCGAGGCCGCCGCGCTCGGCGAACAGTCGAAGTCAGCGGACGCCGCCGCCCTCACGCGCATCCTCGAGGTGCTCACCGACACCGAGAGCCGGTTGCGCGACGCGGCCTCGCGGAAGATTCTTCTCGAAGTCGCCCTGCTCAAGGCCATCCAAGCCCGCAACGCCGTGCCCATCGACACCGTGATCAAGCAGCTCCAGCAGCTTCGCACCGACCGCGGGGCGGGTGGGTCGACCGGACCGGCCAGCCCCGCGCCCGCGGCGCCGGCAACTTCGAGCCCCGGTGCCCGATCCACCGGCGCGTCGGCCGTGGCCGCGCCGACGACCGCGCAAGTTCCTGCCGCGACACCACCGCCGCCCCAGCCGATGACGCTCGCGGACGCGCCCGTTCCCGAGCCGCCTGCGGACCTCTCGACGCTCTGGCAGCGATTGGTCGAGGGCGCCAGCCCGTTCCTGCGCAGCTACCTGCTCGAAGCGCACCCCGTGTCGCTGGCGGCGGGCGTGCTCACGATCGGCTTCGACCCCGAATTCGCGGACCACATCGGCCTCGTGGACAACGCGAAGAACCACGGCATCCTCCAGCAGAAACTCACCGAACTCGGTGTGCCCGGAGCGATGGTGAGATTCGTCAAGGCCGAGGCGCCCGCGCCGCGAGCCCCCGTTGCCGCGTCTGCAAACTCTGCTCCAACCGCCATCGCGGGCGCCCAGACAAAGCCCGTGTCCGTCGCGGCACCAGTCCCGGCGGCGGCGCCGCGTGCGACAAAGGAAGATTTCAAGAACGACCCGCTCATCCAATCCGTTCTCGCCATCTTCATGGGGCAGATCGTCGAGCGCCGGGGATGATCGTCCCCCTGCCCGCTTCGGTCACACGAGCTCCTGGCCGCTTCCAGTGAACTGACCCGCGCCCGTTGCCGCGGCCTTCCGGGCTGCAGTTCTCGGTGGTCGCGGTCCGCCGCTCATTTCGACACGACCCACTTCGCCAGCTTCGCCAGCGACGGAGCTTGTCCTTGCGAGAGCAGGCCGATGCGGAAGATCTTCCCGGCGGCCCACACGCAGCCGAGCGTGAACGCGGTCGTCAGCACAAGCCCGAGCGCGATTTGCCACGCGGGCGGCCCCGGCGGGATGGCGATGCGCATCAGCATCAGCATCGGGGTCGCCGGCGGGAACAGCGACAGCGCGACGGAGAACGGGCTGTTCGGCGATTGCACCACGGGCAGGAACGCGAAATAGGGCAGCATCACCAGCATCATCACGGGCAGCATCAGATTCTGCGCGTCCTTGATCTCCGAGCACGCCGCGCCGACGGCCGAGAAGATCGCGCCAAACATGAGCAGCGAGAGGAGCTGGAAGAGGATGAACCACGCGAACGTGCCCGGCGGGATGAGCCCGAGCATCCCCGCCTTCCACAGCATCCCGACGGTGCTGCCGAGGTAGAGCACCGAGAGCGTGTAGGAAAGCATCACCGAGCCGAACAGCTTGCCGAGCATGAGCTGGAAGGGCGAGACGGACGAGAGCAGCACCTCGGAGATTTTCTGCATTTTCTCCTCGAGCACCGTGTTGAGCAGGCCGGGCGCGGCGCTCATCACCATCATGTAGAGCAGCACCATGAAGCCCACCGGCACGGCCATCGTCGCGAGCTTGTTCTGTTCCTTCGCCTTCACGACCCTGCCGGTGGCGGTGTCCACCGAGCCGAGGCCGAGCCGCCGCATGGCCGGCACCGACGTGAGGCGGTTCACCACCGCGCGGTCCACGCCCGCGCGCTCGAAGCGCACGCGGCGGACTTCCTCGGCGATGGTGCGTTCGAGCCAGTCGGCCAGTTCGTTGTCGGTGTGCGACTGCGCGTGCCACGCGATGCGCGGCGCGGCGTCCGTGCCCGTGTCGAAGATGTCCGCGCCGACGAAGATGAACCCGGCGAGTTCGCCGCGCTTCACGCGCGCAGAGAGTTCGGGCTCCAATTCCGCGTCGGTCCGCGTGCCCGCGTCCACGCGCTCGGGGATGAAGGCCGGCCGCACTTGCGGGCCGCTGCCCTCGGCGCCGCGGTCGAACACCTGCCTCGCGTTCCGCTCGCGCACCCTGGCTGCGACCACGGTGTAGATTTCGCCCGTGCGGTCCACCATGGCGAACTTGCGATCGCGAATGTCGCGCTGCTTCGCGCCGACGATTTGAAGCCCGATGGCGACGGCCATGATGACCGGCAGCGCGAGGATGCCGATGATGAACGCCTTGCTCCGGACCGCGTTGCAATACTCGGTCCACGCGACGCACCAGACTTTACGCACGCTTCCCCTCCTCCGCGGCGGGCGCGGCGATGCGGATGAAGATGTCGTGCAGCGACGGCTTGGCGACCTCGAACAACTGCACGCGCGTGCGCGCCGCGAGCGACTTGAGAAGCTCCTGCGGGTCGCCCGCGCAGCGGACTTCCTGCGACTGCCCGAGGTCGCGCACGAGTTGCACGCCGTCGAGGCCCTTGAGCGCGTCCACCCCGCCCGTGGTGCGGACGCGGATGGTGTCCACGCCGAAGCGTTCCTGGATGCTCGCGAGCGTGCCGTCGAGGACTTTGCGGCCCTTGTAGATCATGAAGATCGCGTCGCACAACTGCTCGGCCATGGCCATGTCGTGGGTGGAGAAAATCACGGTCGTGCCCTGCTGCCTCTGGTCGAGCATGGCGGCACGAAGGACCTCGAGGTTCACGGGGTCGAGCCCGCTGAACGGTTCGTCGAGGATGAGCAACCTCGGCTTCGCGATGACGGCCGAGACGAACTGGATTTTCTGCGCCATGCCCTTGCTGAGCGTCTCGACCTTCTTGTCGGCCCATTTCTCGAGCCCCATCTTCGCGAGCCAGAACGCGGTGGCGTTGCGCGTGTCGCGGGTGTTCATGCCCTTGAGCGCGGCGTAGTAGCCGAGCACGCGACGGACGGACATCTTCTTGTAGAGGCCGCGCTCTTCGGGCAGGTAGCCGATGCGGTCGCTCGCCGCCCGCGTGCTGCGCTCGCCGAGCACCTCGACGTCGCCGCGGTCGGGATGGAGGATGTGCAGGATCATCCGCAGTGTCGTGGTCTTGCCGGAGCCGTTCGGCCCGATGAAGCCGTAGATGGAGCCCGCGGGCACTTCGAGCGAAACGTCGTCCACCGCGGTGTGCGCGCCGAAGGTCTTGGTGACGTTCGTCAACCGCACGGCCAGCGCGCGTCCCGCGGCGGGTTCGGTGGGGGCGATCATTGCGGGCAGATGAACCCCGGAGGGCGTCCGTGATTGCTGGGCTCACTTCGCCAGCATCTTGCGCGCGTCCTCGACGGTGAGGCGCTTCACGGGCAGCGGGAAGCCGAGCGTGTCGCCGTTGGGTGTGAAGCCCCCGCCATCCACGTCCACGAAGATCGGATTGTTGTAGGCGCATGGCTTGATCCGCGCCTGCGTGCTCGTGCCGAAGCCGGTCTTGAGGTCGAAGTTCTCGCCGGTCGCCACCACGATGATGTGGCTGTCCTCGCTGAGTGGCACGTCGATCGTGCGGTCGAACTTCACCACGCCGTCGCTGAAGAACTGCGCGTGCGTCTTGCGCGTGAAGTTCAGGTCCTCGCGCGGGCGGCCGTTCACGAGGACTTGCACGCGGTCAATGTCAATCCAGTCGGTGCACTGCACGCGGACCTTCAGTTTCAACGCGCCGTTCGCGCGTGTGCTGCCGCCGGCGAGCGTGCCGTCGTCGGTCTCGACCTGCAGGAACGGCCCGGTGGTGAGAATCATGCGGCCGGCCTTCGCGTGGCGCGTGTTCTCGCGCCAGTCAATCTTCGCCGGGTCGTCGCTCGCGCTCGGCAGATACGTGCGCCAGCCGCCGACGCCATTGCCGTAAACGGCATGGGCGTCGCACACGGCCACGCCCCAGTAGCGGTGGCCCTTGTTGAGCAACTGAAGCCAGATGAACTCGCGCACGTATTGCACGGTCTCGCGGCCGGTGCGCGTGTCGCGGCCGACCTTGAACGGCACCCCATCGAGGATTTGCGACGCGCTGTAGTTCTGCGTCTCGACCGCGTCGATGAGCGACGGCAGCCCGAGGTAGCCGCCGTCCGCGTAACCATCGGCGTCGCGGTCGATGAAATTGTCCACCATGTCGGGATGGTTGATCTGCACCCAGCGCGACGGCTCGGCCTTCTGCCAGTCGCGCAGCGTGACGGCCGTGATGCGCGGGTCCTTGTTCCACAACGGCGCGCCGTTGTCCTGCGTGAAGGGCACCGGCTCGAAAGGAAAGGCGTTGAAATGCGTGCCCGTGCTCGACAGCTCGACGCCGGGCACGGTCTGGATTTCGTTCGTCAGCCCAAGCCGCTCGATGTGCGGGCGCCAGTCGTAGAAGCGCATGTGCTCCGTGGTCGGCGCGAACTCGATGTGCTCGGCGGCGAGGTTGATGATGCGGTCGTCCGTGCCGCAGGTGTTGTCGCCGCTCGGCGTCGAGTGGTTGTGGTAATCCGTGCTGATCCAGCCGCGCGTGTCCACGAGCCGCTTCAACACGCCCTTCACGCCCGCGGTCTTGCCGGGCTCGACCTTCACCGTCTGCCGCAGGTGGCCGAACTCGATGCCGCGCGTGACGGTGACCTGATACGTGCCGGGCGCGAGCGCCTGCCGGAACTGCCCGTCCGGCGAGTGATACTGGTCCACGCAGCCTCGCGCGCGGTTGTTCGGGCCGAGGTTCGGCGACTTCGTGCCCTCGACGCCCGCAAACTGCACCTTGCACGGCAGCGGACGGCCGTTCTCGCCCCGGATGTCAAACGCGATGCCGGCCGACGCGGTCATCGTCACCTGCAAGTCGGGATTCGCGTCGCGCTTGAGCGAGATGGGTTGCTTCACCGTGTCGCGGCCGGGATCGCTGACTTCCACTTCGTGCTCGCCCGCGGGGAGGAAGAAACTGAACCGCCCCTGCGCGTCGGGATACGCCGCAAGACGATTCGTCGCCGCCGCGCCCGCCAGGGCCGACACCACAATCTTCGCCGTCGTGACGGGCGACCCGGCGGCGTCCTTGATCGTGCCCGTGAACGGCGCGGTGGCTTCGCCGCGCAACGCGAGCACGAGCGCGACCGCTTGCAGCGGCGACGAACCGACCGCGACGAATCGCGCGTAAGTGATTTCCTGGCCCGGCTGGAGTTCGATTTGCCTGGGCGGCGCCTTGAAGCCGTCGCGTTCGAGCCATCCGAACGCGTAGCCCGCCTTGTCCGCGGGGTCCACCGCGTCGGCCCACGTGATGCCGTGCGTCGTGCCCGTCGCGGTGAACGTCGTCATGCGGTCATCAGGCAGGCCGGTCGCGACCGTCTTGCCCTCGTTGCGCAACGTGGTGACGACGAGCACGCCCTGCCACCCGTCACGCAGCCGATACTCGTGCTTCTTGAACAACCCGCGGTTGTTCGCGGAGGTGGTGACCGTCTCGATCACCGCTTCGCCGTCGCGGCCGTCCTTCGCCACCCGGACCCACGAGATGAACCCCTGCTGTCCGCTCGGCGTGAAGATGGTGATCTGGTCATTGTTCGCGCCGCGCGGCGTGAGGTCGTAGAGGCAGCCGGGCGTGAAACCGTTCGTGCCGTAGAACGTGCTCATGTTCGCGCGCCGCAGCGGCAGGTTGCCGGAGATGACGGCCTCGACGCGGTCGTTGCGCAGCACGAAGTCGCCGATGATGCCGTCGGCCTCCTTGCCGCGCGGGAGCTGGTCCTTGTTGTGCGGCCCAATCTCGAACGCCTCGGCGGCCGTGACCGGAGGCGTAAAGCCCGGGGCAGCGCCGAGGAGGACTGCAGCGCCGATGCAAGCGACCGCGAACGAAATGCGGTGTGAAGTCATGCCCGCGGAGCTTACCGCCCGCCGCGATTCGGGCAACGGAAGAATCCGAGCCGCCTTCGCATTTGCCAACACGCGCCGCGCTTCCTACTGTCCGCGTGTGCGTGCCCCGTTGAACCACAAAGACACAAAGGACACGAAGGCGGCTTCGGAGCCTTCCCGCGCTTCTTCGTGTCCTTCGTGCCTTCGTGGTTGATTCCCTATGCCTGACGAAAACCAGCCGCCCGCCGCCTCGAACCCCGAGCGCAAGACTCTCGACGATCGCGCCAAGATGACCGAGTTGGAGCGCATCCGGCACTCGTGCGCCCACGTCCTGGCCACCGCCATCCTGCGCCTGTGGCCGGACGCCCAGTTCGCCTACGGCCCGCCCGTGGAGAACGGCTTCTACTACGACCTCGAATGCTCGCACCGCATCTCCCCCGAGGACTTTCCGAAGCTCGAGGAGGAGATGAAGAAGGAGATCAAGGCCAACAACATCTTCGAGAAGCTCACCGTCACGCGCGCGCAAGCCATCGCCGACGCGCAGAGCGGACGCCTCGGCGGCCTCGCCGAGCGGCCCGGCAACGAGAGCAAGTTCAAGCTCGACCTCCTCAAGAACATCCC
>Ga0194131_10004071_pt1 | contig 22395 bp, 22 predicted proteins | sample TA2KigO120mmetaG_FD_148631 | JGI IMG/M metagenome (GOLD analysis project Ga0194131, IMG submission 148631) | Freshwater microbial communities from Lake Tanganyika, Tanzania - TA2015053 Kigoma Offshore 120m | ecosystem: Environmental > Aquatic > Freshwater > Lake | place: Tanzania: Lake... | reverse complement strand
TCGAACTCTGATTGGCTACACTCTGTCATAGGGGAAAGCCGCTCCTCTCTTCGCACAACTTTTACTAGAAAAATCAGTTATGCCAGAGAATGCGGCTTTCCGCTACACTTCCCGTGAGAAAAACGGGTTAGGCCGCCGTCGACGCAAGTTCCACCGCCGGGTCGCGTAGCGCCTCAAGCTGCGTGGCCCCCAGTGGACTCGTGAATGGCGGTATCCCGCCCATCCTGGCGATCCCGGCCAGCTCTACCGCATGGTGCAGCGTCCGTGCCGGACCCCAGGCGTCGCGCAAGTCCTCGAACGGAAGGAACAAACCCCGCAAGGTCCCTGCCTCCGCCCAGCGTCCGGCCTGGCATAGTTCGAAGATCCGGCGGCTCAGCGAGGGCGCAAGACAAACCGACCCGGAGGTGAACCCGGCCAGACGGAAATCGCGGAGGTGCACGATGGCCGGCCGCTCCCCCATGCCACTGATCACGAGGCTTCGCGGAACACGGTCGATCAACTTGTCAAGGTAGGGGTCGTTTGCAGGATCCTCCCGCACAATCCCGTACTTAATGCAGACGCACACACGGTCTGAAACCAGTCGCGCCACCGCATCCAACCCCGCTTCCGGCTGCGTACCCAGGTTGCTGTCTTCCTTGATGTAGACGATCAGCGGTGTCGCGGCCGCGTCGGCAAACTGGCGAAGCCCGCGTTCCAGACCGGCGGCGTCGCGCGGATCGCCGCACGGCAGCACCATCACCGCCGGAAAGCCCCGCTCACGCAGCAAAGGCGCCTGATCCATCAACCGGCCATACGATGGACCAGCGCTTGGAATGGGCCAGAAGGTCTCCGGCAGATCGCGGCACCAAGCCACCAGATCGGCGTATTCGGCCAGCGTCAGGTGGTAAAGAAAGGCGTTTCCGCCATACATCAGCCGGGTGACGCCGCCCGTGCCGATGTACTCCGCGATGCGCCGGTTGGCTTCCCAATCCAGCCGCCCGTCGCCGCCGCGGGCCAGCGGTGGCACCGCGAAGACACCTTTGAGGTCGCTGGCGGTCACGCTAGCGCATGGTCTCGACAATCTTGCCGGTCGAGGCATCGACGAACACCGAGTAGCCGCTGCTCGACACGCTCTCGCCCCAGATGACGCGCCATACCGGGTCCGAGTGGCGATCGGTGAGGCCGCACTCGTAGATGATCGGCTTGCCGGGATTCTTCTTCTCGTAGTCCTGCGATTTTTTCTCCTTCGCCGCGGTCTCATGAGCGGCATCGGTATCGGTGCGAAGCGCCGCCACCAGGAACGGCTTGGCCTGGGCCGTGGGACCGCTCCAACCCTCTTCACCCTGCGGGAAAACGCCTTCGTGCAGTGTGGCACTTACTTCGATCGCGGAATAGGTAAAGGTCCGTTTCTTGCCCTTGGACTGGGAAGCAAACGTAACGCGCCAGGCGGGGCATTTGCCGACCTGATTCTTCATCTCCTCGAGCAGCATGCACTCAATGCGAAGCGGCTGAATGTCCACGGACCACTGCTTGGCCACCGGAAAAATCTTGTAAAACGCGCTGAGGCCGGTGACAGGCTCCGGAGGCTTCTTTTCCTTCTTCTTCGGCTGAGGGGCCTCCGAACAACCGACCAGGCCCAGGACCAGGGCTGGCACAAAGAGCTTCAAACGAAACATAATCTCGAACCAGTTTATCAGCCTGCCGCCAATGATTCGACAAGCGCGAGTTCCCTGCTCCGCTGGGCGTAGCCCGCGGGCGTCCGCCGCCGCAGTTCCTCCCGGAAATGCACCGCCAGACGGGGAAGGTATTCGGACGGCTGAGTGTATCGAATCCCAAGCAGGTCCTTGCCCAGGGCATTGTCCAACGCCGACATCCAGCGGCCGCTGAAGGGAGAGGCCGCGGGCAACAGTCCGCCTGCCTCCAACGCGGCACGCGGAATCCTGGCAATTCGCAACGGAACCCCCAGTGCCGTGGCGGCCATGCCCAGGGCTTCGTCAATCCCCAGCGTCTCGTCCTGGCCCACGTTGATCGCCACCCGGGTGGCAGCCGGGTGGCGGATAGCCCTTGCCACCGCTTCCACCACATCTTCGCCAAAGACATGCCGCAAGCCGGGATGAGGCCCGGCCGGCACCAGAATCGGGCCGCCATCGGCAAGGCGGGCTATGTAGTTGAACAGCCGCTCATAGTGGTCCCGCGCGCTGATCACCATGGGGAGCCGCAGAATCACGGTGTCGAGGCCGCCCGCCTGTAGCTCTTCCTCCGCCGCGCGCTTGCCCACACCGTAGAGCCAGTCGTCGCGGTCAGGGCCGTCAGGCTCTGGCATCACGAGTCCGGGATAGGTGTCTTCCCGGAACGGCCGCTGGAGCCCTTCCCGCACCAGGTAGACCTGCCCGGTGCTGAGCATGACGTAGCGCCCGGCTCGCCCGACCAGCAGACGGCGGGCGATGGCTGCCTCGGTCCCAGTGTACAGAGTGGTGTCCACCACGGCATCGAAGGTTCCGGTGCCGTGCAACGCCGCCTCCATCGCGCCGGCATCGCCCCGGTCCGCCACCAACCGCCGGACCCCGGCCGGGATTTCTCCGGGCGTCAAGCCGCGGTTGAGAACGGTCACCCGGTACCCCATCCGGATGAGGCGCCCGGCGATGCCCGGCCCCAGATTGCGGGTCCCGCCAATGAGAAGTGCCTGCATTCTTTCCATTCTGCCCTGGAAGTTGCCGGAACTTGTCACTACTTTGCGTCGTAAAGTACAATGGGCGTGGATGGTCCCCGCCAGGAAACGGTGTACGATGGGAGAGGTTCGCATGCAAGAACTTTGGAAGGTCCTCAAACCGGGTGACGAGGACTGGGGGGTGGCCGAATCGATTGATCCGGCACGGCTTCCCGAACACATCGCGATCATCATGGACGGCAACGGCCGTTGGGCGCGTGAGCGTCGCCTGCCAAGGGTGGCGGGACACAGGGCGGGCGTCGACCCGGTGAAGATGTGCGCGGAAACCTGCTCCAATCTGGGCATCAAGGCGCTCACGCTTTACGCTTTTTCGGTGGAAAACTGGAAACGGCCGGCATTTGAGGTGGACATGTTGTGGCGTCTGCTTCGGCTCTACCTGCGCAGTGAACTTGACACGATGATGCGCCACGAGATCCAGTTGCAGGCGGTGGGGCGCGTCGACGCACTGCCTGAGGCGGCCCGGGACCAGTTGGAAGCGGTGATCGCCGCCACTTCGCGGAATCGGGGCATGAGGCTGAACCTGGCCATCAACTATGGGGGCCGGGCGGAGATCACGAACGCGGTGAACCGGGTGATCGACGAGGCCCGCCTGGAGGGACGTTTGGGCCAGTTGCGCGTGGACGAGGCGGCTATTGCGCGCAATCTTTACACCGCCGGTCTGCCGGACCCTGACTTGCTGATCCGGACTTCGGGTGAGATGCGCATCAGCAATTTTCTGCTCTGGCAGATTGCCTACGCGGAGCTTTACGTCACCAATCGCTACTGGCCCGACTTCAATCGCACCGAATTGTTGCGGGCGATCCTCGAATACCAGCGCCGGGACCGCCGTTTTGGCGGCCTGAGCGCGGCCCCCGAACCACGTTTCGCCGAGGCCGGTGAGGAGTTGATCGAGGAGATCCCCGTCCCCGTCCGATGAAGCGGGTCCTGACGTCGCTGCTGCTGATTCCCACGTGTAGCTACGTCATTTTTTCGGGTATTCCGGTGCTTTTTGCCGCTGTTGTGGCCCTTTTTGCCCTTCTTTGCTACCGGGAGTACGCCCGGCTGGCGGCCGGGCACGGGCTGGCGATCCCCCAGCCGGTGGGATATGCACTGGGGCTACTGCTGCTGTTTGCCGGTCCACGGGAATTGGCGGTTGCCGGTCTGGGAGCCATTTTGGGGCTGGGTTTCGCGCTGCGGTCGGACGATCTGCGGCAGTCGTTGCCTAACGCCGGCGCGTTTGTGCTCGGGCTGGTCTACGTTTTTGGAGCCTGGCGGGCCGGAATCGCCCTGCACGCGATGAATCCGCACTGGTTTTTCTTCGCCGTGGCGCTCAACTGGACGGGGGATGTGGCGGCTTACTACGTGGGCCGGGCCGTGGGAAAGCGCAAGCTGGCGCCACGGGTGAGCCCGGGAAAATCCTGGGAGGGCGCGATCGCCTCTGCCCTGGCGAGCATCGCGTTCGGTATGCTGTACCTCGGGCGCTTTGTTCCCGATCTTCCGATGTGGCAGTTGGTGACGGTGGCGGCCGTGGGCAACGCGGCGGGACAATTGGGCGATCTGGCCGAATCGGCGCTTAAGCGAGGAGCGGGTGTCAAAGACAGTGGAACAATGCTACCTGGGCACGGCGGCTGGCTGGACCGGCTGGACAGTTCCCTGTTTGCCATGCCGGCCGTCTATGCCTTCCTTGTTTTTGTGCGTTAGTTTCGCCGTAGCGGCCTTGGCCCAGAGCCCGGCGCCGCCCAAACCGGCCGTGGCCAAACCGGCCCGGACGAACCCCCTGGCTTCCATGAGCCGGTCGCTTGAGCGCCTGGCGGACCGGGTGAAGCCCGCTGTGGTCCAAATCATGGTTCAGGCCCTGGCGCCGTCGGAAAACAACGTTCCCGGGTTCGTTACGACGGAAAACTCGTCCGGTTCCGGCGTGATTGTCGACCCGGAGGGCTATATCATCACCAACGCCCACGTGGTGAACGGCGCCCGCCGGATTGAGGTGACGCTTTCGGCCATGCTGCCCGATGGCTATCCGGGCCGTTCCATCCTTCGTCCGAGGGGCAAGACGGTTCAGGCCCGGGTGATCGGAACGGATCGCCAGACGGATCTGGCGGTGCTCAAAATCCAAGAAACAGGCCTCCCGGTGCTGCGTTTCGGCAATTCGGACCGGGTTAAGCAGGGGCAGCTTGTGGTGGCGATGGGCAGTCCGCTTGGGCTTGAGAACTCGCTGAGCCTGGGCGTGATCAGCGCCTTGGCCCGGCAGGTGGAGCCGGACGACCCCATGATTTACCTTCAGACCGACGCTCCCATCAATCCGGGGAACAGCGGGGGCCCGTTGCTCGACATTGAGGGCCGGATTATCGGCATCAACACGTTCATCCTGTCTCAATCGGGCGGCAGCGAGGGCCTGGGGTTCGCCGCCCCGGGCAATATTGTCCGTAACGTGTACGGCCAGATCCGAGCCAAGGGCCGTGTGCGCCGGGGCCAGATCGGCATTTCCGGCCAGACGATCACCCGGCCGCTTTCGCAGGGCCTGGGCCTGGACCGGGACTGGGGCGTGATTGTGGCCGATGTGCTGGAAGGCGGTTCGGGGGCGGCTGCGGGAATCGAACCCGGCGACATCGTGGTGACTCTGGACGGGAAGCCGATGGAGAACGCGCGCCAGCTTGATGTGAACATCTTCCACCGGGCCATGGGCGACACTGTGACCCTTGAGATCCTGCGGGGCGGCAAGCCGCTTCAGGTGCGCGTGACTGTGCTCGACGACCCGGGCGATCCGGGCCGGCTGGGGGACCTGGTGACCGAGGAGCGGAATCTGGTGAGGCGTCTCGGCGTTCTGGCGGTGACGCTCGACGAGAAGGTCGCACCGTTCATGAGCCCACCCCGCAGGCTCTCCGGAGCCGTCGTGGCGGCGGTTCCGGCCCAATACGCCTTGCGCTCCCGGGGCTTGGAGGCGGGAGATGTGATCTACTCCGTCAATCGGACCCCGGTCCGGTCGCTCGAGGAGCTACAAAAGGTGGTGGCGGCGGTACCCCAGGGAACACCCCTCGCGCTGCAGGTGGAGCGCTCCGGCCGGCTGACATATCTTGTCATTGGCGCGGACTGAGAAAAGCCATGTGCTACAGTGAGGCCAGTCATGGTTGAAACGGCGCCCGCGGATCGCCAGGCGACCCAGGTTACGCCTGCCCGGCTGAAGGACCTGGAAGCGGCCCTCACGCGGGTGATTCGCGGCAAACCCGAAGCTGTCAGGCTTTCCGTGGTCTGCCTGCTCGCGCGCGGCCACCTGTTGATTGAAGACGTTCCCGGCGTGGGCAAGACCACTCTGGCGCAGTCCCTTGCGCGTTCGGTGGATGGGCGCTTCCATCGCCTGCAGTTCACCGCCGACATGCTGCCCGGCGACATTCTCGGAGTGACGGTCTACAACGCCCACGCCCGCGAATTCGAGTTCAAGCCGGGGCCTGTGTTCACCAATTTCCTGCTGGCCGACGAAATCAACCGCGGGACGCCCAAGACGCAGTCCGCCCTGCTGGAAGCGATGAATGAATCACAGGTGACGATCGACGGGCGCTCCCACGAATTGAGCCGGCCGTTCATGGTAATCGCAACACAGAACCCGGCCGAGTATCACGGAACCTACCCGCTGCCGGAGTCCCAACTGGACCGGTTCCTGCTTCGCCTGCGCATGGGCTATCCCGACCAGACGAGCGAGCGCGAAATTCTGAAACGCGGCGCGCTACCGGCCGCCGCCGATGTCCAGCCGGTTCTCACCGGCGGCGAACTGATTGAGCTTCAAGGCCGGGTGGACCAGGTGCGAGTGGACGACTCCCTGCTGGAGTATCTGCTGGCCATCGTGGAGCGGACACGTCAGAACGAAGCACTCTCGCTGGGCGTGAGCCCGCGCGGTGCCCAGGCACTCTATCGCGCCTCGCAAGCCCTGGCGCTGGTGGAGGGCCGTGCCTTTGTGACCCCGGACGACATCAAGCGACTGGCGATACCAGTTTGCGCGCACAGAGTGATGCTCGGCTCACGGACAGGACTCCAGCAGCGCGCCACGGGGGCACCCGAGCGGGTGATCGAAGAGATTCTGGCCCGGGTGGAAGTGCCCCGGTAGATTCCAGACCATCCGCCATAGGACACTGGAAGTAGTTTCCCTCACTCATGAAGACTGCAATTATCGGACTGCCCATGGTGGGCAAGACCTCTCTGTTCACGATTCTGACGGGCGTTCACGAATCGGCACGCCTGGGCCAGTTGGAGGCGCGCCAAGGCGTGACCAAGGTGCCAGACCCCCGGCTGGACGCCCTAGCGGCGTTGTTCCAGCCCCCCAAGGTGACCCATGCCGTGGTGGAGTACCTCGACTTTCCGGCCATTTCGAAGGAGGCGCTTCAGAACCCGAGCTACCTGGGCAGCTTGCGCGTGGCCGACGCTCTGGCGCACGTTGTGCGGGTATTTGACAGCGACACGGTGCCTCATGAGAAAGGCGACGTCAACCCGGCGCGGGACGTGGATGACGTGGACACCGAGTTAATCCTAAGCGATCTGATGGTGGTGGAAAAACGCCTGGAGCGTCTGGAGAAGGATCGCAAGAAGCTGAAGGACCCGAGCCTGGACCGCGAGTTTGAACTGCTCACGCGGGCCAAGGCGCTGCTGGAAGAGAACAAACCGCTGCGCGCGCTGGAACTGGACGCCGATGAAGAGAAGCGCATCCGGGGGTTCCAGTTTCTTTCGCAAAAGCCGATGCTGTATGTGCTGAATCTGGGCGAAGAGGATGCGGCACGGCTTCACGAAACGGAACAGAGCTTCCGCGACGGCGCGCTGGCGGGGCGCCCCGGCACGGCGGTGGCGGCGATCTGCGGCAAGATTGAGGCGGAACTGGCGGAGATGGATGCGAGTGAGGCCTCGGAACTGCTGGAGAGCTACGGGTTGAAGGAATCGGGCCTGCAGCGCCTGATCACAGCTACGTACTCGCTTCTGGGGCTGATGTCGTTCCTGACGGCTGGCGAAACCGAGGTGCGCGCGTGGACCGTGCCCAAGAACAGCACGGCGCAGAAAGCGGCGGGCGCGATTCACACAGACTTTGAAAAGAAGTTCATCCGGGCCGAGGTGGTGAACTGGCAGGCGCTGATTGATCACAACGGCTACCCCGGCGTTCGCGACAAGGGCCTGTTGCGCCTGGAGGGCAAGGAGTACATCGTGCGGGACGGCGATGTGCTGGTGATCCGCCACGGTTGACGGCCGCGCCCGGCAAGCCCGCGATGGTGGCGGACGAGCCATGCACGGGAAAATGAACGGGCGGTAAGTTGGTGGGGCGCATTGCTTTCGATCGCGGATCTCTTCGCGAGCGGACCGGCGCAGAATGTCCTCCATGATCCTTCCATGGGCCGGGCGCGAGCCGGCTGGGCAGCGGCCGCTCCTCTCAGGAACACGGACAAACCGAGGACGAACGGTGATGGCTGACGAAGGATGCCGCCATCCGGCGGGAGTGACTGGACAGGAACGAGTATGTGGAACGGCGGCGTGCCGCCGATGGCCCTGGGCATCCGTCGCGGTAGACCACTGGTTCTCGTATCCCGGAGGACCGAGTGCCTACGCGCTCTTCGCCGGGCGTACTATGATGGCTTGGAAATGCACCGCCAGGAGAGAACCATGCAACGACGCCACTTTCTGACCGCGGCCGCCGCCGCACCTTTGGCCGCCGCCCCCGCGCGGCTGGACCAGATTCCACTCCGCAAGACTGGCAAGGTGGAGATTGTCTTCAAGTCACCGGCCACCAAACCCAACGGCCTGCAAGCCACGAAGGACGGCCTGTGGATTATCGACCAGGGGCCCGGCAATCAAGCCCACCTGGTGAACTACAAGGATGGCAAGGTGATCAAGGGGTTCGAAACCGAGACCCAGTCATCGAGCGGCATCACGTTTGACGGAGAGGCGCTGTGGATCGGTTCAACCTACAGCCGCGAGATTGTGCGGTGCGATGCGAACACCGGAAAAGCGATCAAACGCCACTTCACACCGGGCGCGGGCGTCATCTACAAGATGCTGGGGGACGCACCGGCACGTTCCAGCCCGGTTCCGCAGCATATGCGCCAGACGCTGCCGCCCAAGCCCGATGCCCCCAAGAGAGTGGGCGGATTCCAGATGGGTGAAGTGAGTTCCACGGCACCCGGCACTGGCGCGCACGGGCAGGAGTGGCGCGACGGCAAGCTATGGTTCTGCGTGCCACCCTCGCGCCACGTCTACCGGATGGACCCCAAGACCTGGACGGTTGAAACGCAGTTCCCGACGGCGGGCAACCGCCCCCACGGCATCGGCTGGGAAGGCCGGTATCTTTGGGTGACGGACTCCAACCTGAACGCTTTCTTCAAGCACGACCCGGATACCGGCGCCATGGTGGAAAAGATCCAGCTTGCAGACAATGACCCGCTGCCGCACGGCATGACGATCTGGAACGGCTGGATGTGGTACTGCGACGACGTCGGCATCGTGTGCCGCTTCAAGCTGTAGCCGTTACCAATGCGTAAGTGAGCCATCCGGGCGGATGAACACGTTCTTCCGCCCGGGCTTGGTCACCTCGCCAATCTGCGTCAGCAGCTTTGGCTCAATGCGGACGCCCAGGCCCGGACGCTGGTTGTACAGTGCCTTGCCATCCTTGAAATCCAGGCACTCGGGCAGATAGTCGATGGGCCGCCCGCCGTAGTTGTACTCCATGATCACGGGGCCGGAGAAGGTTGACAGGCAATTCACCAGGGCAGCGGTCGCCACCGGGCCGGTGAAATGCGGGATGATTCCGACGGCGTGTGTTTCGCACAGCGCCGCGATCTTCATCATCTCGGTGATGCCGCCCACATTCGGCAGAGTGGCCCGGATGTAGTCGATGTCGTGATTCTCCACCAGTCTATTGAAGTCGTAGCGCTGGCCCCACTCCTCGCCGTGAGTTAGCGGTACGGTGGTCATCTGGCGTAGTTTGGGCAGGTCCTGATGGGCATGCTCATCCCGCACCGGGTCCTCGACGAAGTACGGCTCGAATTCTTCGATCAGGCGGCAGGCGCGCACGGCGTCCGAATAGTCGAAGCGCTGATGGAAATCGATGCACCAGTCGCCATCCTTGCCTACGCCTTCGCGCGCCTCGCGGCCGTCGGCCGCCACCTTGCGAACGCGCTCATGGGTGTTGAACCGGTCCCCCAGCGCCGTATCGCCGGCGCCCATGCGGAACGCGCGGTAACCGGCCTCCATGGTCGCGCGGGCGCGTTCGCGCAAGCTGAGCCGTTCGTTTTGCTGACCCGGGCGGCGCGCCCCGCCTGTGGCGTAGCATTCGCAGTGGTCACGCACCACGCCACCCAGAAGATCGTGGACGGGCAGACCCAGCGCTTTCCCTTTGATATCCCACAACGCCAGGTCCAGAGCGCCCAGGGCGTGAATCTTCTCGCGGCCCGGCGGATAGAACCAGCCGATGTACATCTCCTGCCAGATGGCCTCAATGCGGAAGGGGTTCTTTCCAATGAGGTGCCCGGCGCACTGTTCCAGCGTATCCTTGGCGCCGCCTTCGCCAATGCCGGTGATGCCGGCGTCGGTCTCAACGGTAACCAGCATGTTGCTCTGATTGAAGAGTTCGTTGAGATTTGGCGGTTTCCAGATGCGGACGCGTGTGATGGTGGCTTTGGGCAGAGCGGCCTCCGCGGCTTTGGGGCGCGCGGCCACGCCGGCCACGGCGAGTGAACGGAGAAAGTTGCGGCGGTTCATGAAGTGCATTGTATCGAGCAGAGGCGATTCGTGCGGCGGTGGCCGTGTACTGGTGGGCTGTGCGAACCAAGTGAGGGCTGCAGGTCCGGTGCGTTCTGTTGCTCTTCCTGGCCGGGCCGGCGATGGAAGCACAAGAGGGCCCCGATGCTATTACTGAAGGCAGTGCGCCCGCCTGGCATCCCGATGGCAAGCGGGTGGCCTTCGAATTGAACGTTGGCGGACGCTGGTCGTTTTTTGCGGTGGAGATGGGCACCAGAGCCGTCGCGCGATTGCCCACGGCTGACTTGAACACGCACTACCCGAACTGGTCGCGAGACGGCCGGCAACTCGTGCACGTTGTCACAACGCCAGACCCGCCGGGGCTCAGCGTTCTGGACCTGACGAGCGGGCGGATCACGCAGATCGCGGCACCGCATGGAGAAGTGCTCTTTCCATCCTGGGCGCCCGGAGGCAAGTCCATTGCGTACACGGCGCGAACCGGCGAGTCGTTTTTGCTCCGGACCAGGGTGGTGGGGCGCCCCTCCGCGCGGCGCATCCCCATGGGAGCCGGCCGCGATGTCTGGCCTCGCTGGGCGCGCGGCAAACGCCGAATCGCTTTCTTTTCGCGCCGTGGCGACCACCTGGGTGACGATGAGATTTACGTCGCGTCCATGGATGGCACGAGCCTGAAGCGGCTCACCACCCGTGCCGGACACGACTTCTGTCCCGCCTGGCATCCGAAAGGCGACAGGCTGGCGGTGGTCAGCGAGGGACCTGGCGGCCAGTGGATTCGAGTGGTGGCGTTGGACGGCCGCGAGATGGCGACTGTGGCCCGCGGCTTTTTCCGTTCCACAGAGCCTGCCTGGTCACCTGACGGCCGCTGGATCGCGTTTGCCGGCATCCAGCAGCAGGGGCAGTCCTATCAGATCTACGTCACGCCTGCACCATATCACTAGAACTTCCAGGACCACTGAAGAGAACCCGATAAAAGAACCCTCTAAAAGCCTTGCGCTTCTCTCGCCCCGGGTGTACTATTCTGCTGAGGCGTTCGCCCCGTTTCGCCGCGCTTCTGCTGATAGGAGATCAGTGGCTTTGCAACGGCGAGGGTTCATGACGATATTGCCGGGCGTTGCCGTCGCGGGCGCCGCCGACGGAGACCGGCTCACTGCCCGCTGCGCCACGGCTCACGGCATGGCGCTGGGATATGCCGACGGACGTGTGGCCCTGGGACACGCGGAAGCCAGGGTGAATGGACTGGTCCGCGAAATCGCCGAAGTGGCAACCGGCGTCCTGGCTGTCTCCACGCTGCATCAATCCTGGCTCATGAGGCTTCCTTCGCTGGGCCGCCGCCGTTCGCTCGAAGGCCGCCTGGCTGGCTACGGGCGGGAGCAGAATCTCTTGTGTCTTGCGGACGGCGAGGGCACTGAGACGGCCGTATCTTTCCTTCGGCACCCATCGCTGACGGTGCTCACGCGAATCGCCTGTGCAACGCCCTTTGGTGTGGACGAAGTTCATTTTTCTCCGGGCGAAGGCCGCTATGCGGTGGTCTGGTTGCACCGCCGCCAGCCCTTCGCCGATACACTTTTTCCGCTGCGTTTCGAAATTCTCGAAGAGGACCGTTCCACGCGCCGGCTCGGACGCCTGGCCGATCTGACGCGCGGCGCTCTCATTCCTTCATTCTCCGTGGAGTCCTGGGCCGGCCCCGGCGGGTTTTCCCTCGATGGCGCGGTCTATGAAGTGGGCGAAGCCGGGCACGCCCGGCGATTCAATCTAAAAACAAATACTTGGGAGGACCAATCATGAACGCAGTACGTTTCCCCGCAATTCTCTTTGCCCTGCTCTGGGCCGTTGGGGCTGCCAGAGGCGGGCCGTTGTACAGCGAAGCCATCAAGTGCGGCGATGTGGAGTGCGGCCGCATGGACATCGATAAATACGAAGAACACAAGAATGACACGCTGGGTGGTGTCCTGATTGGAGGGACGTTCACGGCCAAGAAGGCCAAGAAGTTCCACTACATGCAATCCGTGCTTGAAACCACCCGCAGAAACTGGACCGATGGAACGGAACTTCCGGTTCCCTACGTGGACACGCCGCCCGGCGGGTATCAGGGGGATCCATTTGACTACAAGGCTACTACGATGAGGGTGAATTCCCCAGTTTCCATGACCGGCCCGGCCGGCTTCTGACACGTGCCGACGCGGGCAAGGTCACGTTCCGTTGGGAAACCTGGGTGGTCTGCGTGATTGAGGAGATGTTTGGGGCCGATGCCAAGAAGGCATCCGACGACACCTACAAGCTGGCGTTGCTTCCCATGGGCTTCACCTGGGGCTTCTCCATTGAGAAGACCGGCAAGGGTACCACGAAGGACGACTACACGGTGACCAAGCTGGACTTCGCGTGGCTTGCCGCCCCGTCCGATGCCTTCAAGACGTCCTGGGGGCAGACCTATGGCAAGGATCCGAAGACGGACAAGTTCAACTTGGCCATGGGCGACTGCAAGGACTGCCTGATGATCCCGGAGCCCGGCTCCTCAGTGCTGGCCGTGGTGGGCGTGGCGCTCCTCTTCGCTGGACGGCTGCGCCGACGCGGGTAAAGGCCGCAGGGCCGCGAAAGGCGTTTGGAGTTGGCCAGCGGAGCAGTACGAATCGCCTCCGCTGGCCCCGGCTGCCTCGCGACGACGGATACGTTCTTGATCTTGGGTACGGCCAGGCCGCGGCATTCGGAATCAGGACCTAGCTTCGGCGGTTCAAGATCCACATTACAAGCGACAACACCGCGCTCAGTATGAGGCATGTCGCCACCGGAAAGTGGAAAGTGGAGTTCTTTCCGCGAAAAACGAGGTCGCCGGGAAGCTGGCCCAACCGGAAGGGGAGCCTATCCGCCAGTGTCACCAGTACGCCGGCTGCCGCAAGCAGCAGCCCGGCGAGAATCATGAAACGGCCGATTCCCTGCGGCATCGGAGGCCTCTAGATGTTGTAGTGGCGGCCGCGATGCGCGCCAATCAGGATCTGGAACAGCCGGTGCGCGATCAGTTCATGCAGGCTGAGCAGTTCCTTGTTCGCGCGGAAGACGGCTGCGGCATCCAGCGTATCCACGGGACCGCCGCCCGCCTTGAGGGCGTCGGTGGCTTCCTTGATGACGGGGTCTTCGATCACATCGCCGGCCATCTCCCACAGCGTGATAAACCGGTCGACGGCGGTGGGAAAGCTGACGGCGAACACGCCGTGATTGCTGGTGGTGCGCGGCGGCTTGTAGTCCAGGTTGAAGGGTCCGCTGAAGCCGTGGGAACGCAGCAGCACCAGCACGTTTAACCAGTCCAGCGGATTCACGAGGCCCACAGCTATGTCGACGTCGTGCTTCAGGCGGTAGCCGTCGTTGATGTCGAAATGGAACAGCTTGCCGCACAGCAGCGCACGGGCCAACGCCGCACGAACGGCGGCGCCCCACATGAGTTCGTGCAGGTACTCGGGGTTGAGACCCACCATCTCGGGATGCTTGAGCAGGCCGGAGTTGATGAACGCCAGCATGGCGTCACTGGTGGGCAGCAGGATCTCGGCTTGAGGCTCAAACGGTTTGGCCTCCATGCAGTGCTTCAGGGTGGGCCGTCCGTGTCTGGCGGCGATCTCGATATCCGCTTCGCAGGCGGCATTGAGCCCTTCGGCGAACCAGCGAAGGGTCTGCGTTTCGTCAATAGCGCCCTGGATCTGGTAGCCAAGCGAGCCCGGCCAATAGACTGCGTACTGAGCGCCGAGTTCGTGCCCAATGGCGATGTTGTTGCGAAGCCGAAACTTCCCGTACTCGCGCACTTCCGGCGATTCGGCAGCCGGGCTGGCGGCGAACACCGCGTGGTGGAAGGTCTCCGCGGTCACCATGGAACACGCCAGCCCGTTGTTGGCCAGCGCCGACTTGATACGGCTGACGATCTCCCACTGCCGATCGGTCCCGAGTGCTTCGGTTGGAATCACATCGCTATCGTGCGTGGCCCAATGTGCGATGCCGATCTTGCCGTATTCCTCGATCACGCGCTCGAAGCCAACGGGCTCGCGCGTCGGTGCATGGAAGAGCGCCTGGCCTTCGTAGGCAGCCGCCCACTGCGGACCGGAAATGAAGTAGCGCCGCCGCACTTCCGGGGAATAGCTGCCGCCGCAGGCGGACGTGAGGCGCTCGACCAACGAGGCCTGGGCCGAAGGAGGAATGGGGTTCATGATTGGGTCCAAGGGGTCATGATAGCGAACCCGCACCACCATGTTCCCGATGGGCGCCCTGCGGGTGTCTGGTAAAATTCACCAAAGCATGAGTTCGATCTATCCTTCTCCCGAAGAATTCGTCCGCCGCGCGAACGTGTCCGGCATGGCCGCCTATGAGGAACTGTACCGGCGGGCCGCCCAGGATCCGGAAGCCTTTTGGGGTGCGCTGGCTGAAAAAGAGGTCCACTGGTTCGAAAAGTTCCACACGGTGCTGGAATGGAAAGCGCCGTTCGCCAAGTGGTTCGTGGGCGGCAAGACGAACGCGTCCTACAACTGCATCGATCGCCACCTTGAAACGCCGCGGAAGAACAAGGTGGCCATTCTATGGGAGGGTGAGCCCGGCGACCAGCGGGCCATCACCTACCAGGAGTTGCACCGGCTGGTGTGCCGCTTCGCCAACGTGCTGAAGAGCCGCGGCTACAAGGCGGGCGACCGTGCCATTGTGTACATGCCGATGGTCCCCGAACTGCCTATCGCGCTGCTGGCTTGTGCTCGCCTGGGTGTGACCCACAGCGTGGTGTTCGGCGGATTCTCGGCAGAGGCATTGAAGGCTCGCATCCAGGACTTGGGAGCGACGCTGGTGATTACGGCCGACGGCGGCTACCGGCGTGGCAAGGAAGTGCGGTTGAAGGATGCAGTGGATGAAGCACTGAGGGAGTGCCCGGACGTTTCCAATGTGATCGTGTACCAGCGCACGGGGTCCGAAGTGGTGATGCAGGCGGATCGCGACCACTGGTGGCATCACCTGGATGAGGGCGCCAGCGAGGACTGCCCGGCTGAGCCGCTGGATTCCGAGCATCCGCTTTATGTGCTTTATACCAGCGGAACCACTGGCAAGCCGAAGGGCATTCTCCACACCACCGGCGGCTACGTCCTCTACACGACGATGACCATGAAGTGGGTATTCGATCTGAAGGAAGAGGATACCTACTGGTGCAGTGCCGATATCGGATGGGTGACCGGGCACAGCTACATTGTGTATGGGCCTTTGGCGGCGGGCGCAACTTCCGTCATCTACGAGGGCGCGCCGGACTACCCGGCCTTCGACCGCTGGTGGCGCATTGTGGAGAAGTATCGCGTCAACATTTTCTACACCTCGCCCACGGCCATTCGCGCGTTGATTCGCCAGGGTGATCACTGGCCCGCCAAGCATGATCTTTCAAGCCTGCGTCTGCTCGGGTCCGTCGGTGAACCCATCAACCCGGCGGCCTGGGAGTGGTATCACCGCGTGATCGGCGGCGGGCGCTGCCCGATTGTCGACACGTGGTGGCAAACTGAGACGGGCGGCATCCTGATTGCTCCGCTGCCGGGAGCTATTCCGCAGAAACCCGGGTCGGGGACCATGCCGCTGCCAGGCGTTGTACCCGATATCATTGACTTGGCCGGGAATCCCGTGGGGCGCGACAAGGAAGGCTATCTGATCATTCGCAAGCCCTGGCCCAGCATGATTCGTACGATTTGGGGAGACCCGGAGCGGTACAAGGAGCAGTACTGGAGCAAGGTCCCCGGGGTCTACTTCACCGGCGATGCGGCGCGCTGCGATTCCGACGGGTATTACTGGGTGTTGGGACGGGTGGACGACGTGATGAACGTATCCGGCCACCGTTTGAGCACCATGGAAGTGGAATCAGCACTGGTACGGCATCCGGCTGTGGCGGAGGCTGCCGTGGTGGGTAAGCCCCATGAAATCACGGGTCAGGCGGTTTGTTGTTTCGTCACGCTGAAGAAGGGCGATTTCAGCCACGAGACGCTTGGCAAGGAACTGCGGCAGTGGGTGGCGCACGAAATCGGAGCCTTCGCGCGGCCGGAAGAGATCCGCTTTTCGGACTCGCTGCCTAAGACACGCAGCGGCAAGATCATGCGGCGTCTGCTGCGTGAAATCGTGACTTCGAACAGTGTTTCGGGCGACGTGACGACACTCGAAGATCTTTCGGTGATCACCAAGCTCGCCGCGCAGCAGGACGACGAGTAACGCTCACGCACGCCGCAGCGGAAGCCGCATTCGAAAGCAAGCACCCCGGCCGGAATCCCCAGCGCCGGGGCCTTCGATTTCAAGCGTTCCCCCATGGAGTTGAGCGGCACGGAAGCTCATGGCCAAACCAATGCCGCTGCCCTTCTGCTTGGTGGTGAAGTAAAGCTGAAAGACCTTGTCGCGATTCGATTCCGGGATACCGGGTCCGCTATCGGCAATGTCCACTACCGCGTGAGGACCTTCCACTCGGAGATCGACGCGAAGGCGTCCTCCCTGGGGCATGACGTCGATGGCGTTTCGCAGGATGTTCAGCAGGGCCTGACGCAGCAGGTCTTCGTCGCCGGTGGTATAGGGGGCGGGCCCTTCAGGCAAACTCGCCGCCAGGCCGATGCCATAGGCGTCGAGCTCAGGCTGAGCAAGGTCAAGCAGCGATTGCAGAAGCGTCCGCAGATCGACGGGCTCCGCGCGCAGTTCCACGGGCCGCGTAAAGTCCAGGAACGTGCGGACCACGCGATCAAGCCTGGCCACCTCCTGTGAGATGACGTCGAGTTCAGGCAGAGATTCGGAAGCCTGGGGCGACATTGCGGAGCGTAGCAGTTCAAGGCGCAGCGCGATCGAATTGAGCGGGTTCTTGATTTCATGGGCCACGCGGCCGGTCAACTGTTGGATCGCCGCAAGCCGGCTGGCCACCGCCGCCTGGCGCGGTCCATCGCCGGTCTGACGCAGTTGATCGCCGAGCAGACGGAGTTTCTCCTGAACGATCGCCGCCTCGCGCGTGGCGGTCTGCATCTCCAGAGCATCGCCACGCGCGATGGTCTCAACCGCGACACCGATCTCTTCCAGCGGCCGGAGCGCCAATCGCACAATCCAGAACGCCGCGGCCACCGAAAGAGCCAGCGCGGCAACGGCGGCGGGAAGGAACTTGCGCATCTGGGCCATGATTTCGCCGCGAAAGAAGAGCATGGATGAGATCACGTGAATGGTGAACTCGGACCGCGTGCGGCCTTGCCGCGCGAGTTCGGTTCGGGTTTCGTACTGATCCCGCCCGGCGAAGATATCGGCTATCTGCGTGGCGGTCCCGGCGGCCTGCAGCGTGGCGAGCGCGGGCAAACGGTCCATGTAGCGCCCCTTGCGGGCCGGAACCGAAGACGCAAGGATTGTACCGTCGGCACCAGTGATGGCAATCTCCGCGATTGACGCGGTTTCGGTGAGCAGCAACGACAGGGCGCGTTCGAGCGCGGGGTCATTGGCAATGAGCCGCTGCCAGAGTTCGGCGTCGGGTTCGCGCGCGGTCCGTTCGAGAAGCTGGCGCTTCACGGATTGCCCGGCAGCGCTGGCCCGCTCGACGGCGCCACCGATGGCCGCCTCCACCAACGCATGCCAGGCAATGGCGGCAAAGGCGATGACGGCCGCGGCCACTAGGCCAATCGTAATGAGAATCAGGCGCGATCGCAGTGTCATGGCACGGCATCTTCGGATTCACGTCCGTACTCCCGGAGCTTGTTGAAGAGCGTCTTCACGCTGACGCCAAGGAGCGCGGCGGCGCGGGTCCGGTTGTTGCCCGTGTGGCGCAGAGTGAGTTCGATCAGGCGGCGCTCCGCCTCCTCAATTGTCACTCCGGGTTCCAACGCGAGCGATGCTGCCGGTGAGACGGCCTCTGGTTCGCGGCCGTTGACCGCAGAGGGGAGATGCTCCGGTTCAATGGCGCCGCGGCCGGCGACAATCACAGCGCGCTCAATCACGTTGCGGAGTTCGCGGACGTTGCCTGGCCAGTGGTGGTTGGCAAGCACAGCAAGCGCCGGCGTGCTCACACCGTCCACATGGCACTGGTGGCGCTGATTGAATGTGGCCAACAGGCTTCCGGTGAGAAGGGGGAGGTCCGTCAAGCGGTCGCGCAGGGGCGGAAGTGCGATTTGGAACACGTTGAGGCGAAAGTAGAGGTCCTGCCGAAAGCGGCCGTCCCGCACGGCCTGGTCGAGCGGCCGGTTGGTTGCGGCAAGCAGGCGCACATCGGTCTCAATCTCTGTGGCGGCGCCCAAACGCCGCACCTTGCGGTCTTCCAGAACGCGCAACAGCTTGGCCTGGGTGGCAAGCGGCATTTCTCCCACCTCGTCCAACAGCAGAGTGCCGCCGTGGGCAAGCTCAAAGCAGCCGCGGCGCCGTTCGAGTGCTCCTGTAAAGGCTCCCTTTTCGTGCCCAAAGAGCTCGCTTTCGATCAGCGATTCCGGAAGCGCCGCGCAGTTGAGCGCGAAGAAGGGTTGTGCCAGACGCGGGCTGGCGGCATGAATGGCTCGCGCCGTGAGCTCCTTGCCCGTACCGCTCTCACCGGTGATCAGCACCGTGGCGCGCGTGGGCGCGACCTGCTGAATCGATGCAAACAGTTGCCGCATGGCGGGAGAATTGCCGAGCAATTCACCCAGCCTGCCCTGCCCGGTCAGTTCGCGCTCGAGGCCCTCGGCATACGCGGCCAGACCGCGCTGTGCGACGGCACGGTCAAGAAGCATGCGTAATGAGGGCGCATGGATGGGCTTTTCGAGAAACCAGAATGCTCCCAAATCGTGAATGGTGTGCAGCGCCGTTTCAAGGTTGCCGAACGCGGTGAGCACAATTGCCGGCGGCGCGCCGCGAAGGGACTGAAGCCGCTTCAGCAATCCCGCCCCATCCAGGCGGGGCATGTTGAGGTCGGTGACAATCGCATCCGGCTCCCGGGCGGCGATCTGGACCAGCGCGTCCTCACCATCTTCCGCGGTACAAGTATCGTAGCCCCAATTCGCAATCATTCGCGCTAGTGCCGTTCGCTGGTTGGCTTCGTCGTCAATGACCAGGATGCGGCGGGCTGGCATCTCACTATCTTCGCAGGGCGCATGCCGGGCGATGGGTCGATGGGTGCATTGACATTGGAACGCTCGGGCCAGTCTACTGGTAGTTCGTGAAGCAGACAACTTTTGAGTGGAGTTCCGATTGGAACCTGCAGCGGCCGATCTACTCCGTGTCGCAACTGACGGCGGCGATCCGGGCGCTGTTCGAGGAGAGTCTGCCGGAAGTCTGGGTTGCCGGCGAGATTTCAGGCGCGCGCGCGGCGCCCAGTGGCCACGTCTATTTCACTTTGAAGGACGACGCGGCGCAGTTGAAGTGCGCGCTATTCAAGAGTTCCGCGCGATTCCTTCGATTCAAACCTCAGGATGGATTAGCCGTGGTGGCCCGCGGGCGGCTGGATGTCTACGAGGCGCGCGGTGAGTACCAGTTGATCGTGGAACACCTTGAACCTCGTGGGTTCGGCGCACTCCAACTGGCGTTCGAGCAGCTAAAGAAGAAACTGGCGGAACAAGGCCTGTTCGACGCGGAGCGGAAACGCCCGCTGCCGCGGTTCCCGCGCCGGGTTGGCATCGTCACGTCGCCAGCGGGGGCGGCGATTCAGGACATGATCAGCATCCTGGGGCGCAGGTGGCCGGGGATCGAAGTGCGCCTGTTTCCAGTCCTGGTGCAGGGCGCCGGATCCGTGGAAGAGGTGTGCCGGGGCATTGAACATTTTTCCGAATCGGGTTGGGCGGACCTGGTGATCGTGGGGCGAGGCGGCGGATCCATGGAAGACCTGTGGACCTTCAACGAAGAGCCGGTCGCGCTTGCCATCGCGGCGTGTTCCGTTCCGGTGATTTCAGCCGTCGGTCACGAGACAGATTTCACCATTGCCGATTTCGTGGCGGACTTGCGCGCGCCCACCCCATCGGCCGCCGCGGAGTTGGCTGTGCCGGATCAGTCCGTGGTGCTTGCGGCTATGGATGAGGCGGATGCCCGTCTGACTCGCGCCGCGCGGTATCGCGTGAGCCGCGAGGCGGAGCGTCTGGCGGAGCGTGGGACCGATCGTGCGAGGTTGATTCTGGAGCGGCGCCTGGGCCGCGCCGGGCAGACAGTGGACGACATGATGGAACGCGTGGGCGAGCTATTGCGTGCGGAAGCCGTAGCCCGCAACGAAGCCCTTGAGGCGCTGGCCCGCCGTCTGGGAAGGCTCGATGTGCGCGTGCAGGTGGTGGAAGGGCAGCGCCGCTGGGAGCGCCTGGATGCCGTGTTGATGGAGTGCGGCCGCCGGCTGGCGAGCGGCCCGCGCGCCCGATGGGAAGCGCTGAAGGCGAGAGTCGAGGCCCTTAGCCCCGTCGAAATCCTTGGGCGCGGATACGCCATCGTCGAAAACGAGGGCCGGTTGGTTCGCCATTGGCAAGATGCTCCGCAGGGGGCGCAGGTGGCGGTTCGGCTTGCTGTGGGAAGCCTGAAAGCAAGGGTGGAAAGCACCGGTCCGGGTTGAGGTAAAATCAAAGAAGGGCCACCCTAGCTCAGTTGGTAGAGCGGCTGATTCGTAATCAGCAGGTCGCCGGTTCGATCCCGGCGGGTGGCTCCAGAGTTTTGAACAGGTTGCATCTCACTCTGGTGAGTTGCCTTCAGCTACAGGGACTTTCACAGGGACCCCTTCCAAGTCTTCCGGCCCCAGATGTAGCCGGATTCCCTCGACGGCTTCGATCTTCGCAGCCGTTCTGATTTGGGAACACTGTTCGAACATCGAACGGCTCACGTGGCACATCAGAGCAAGCATCGTACCTTCCGAAACGCCGCGCCCGCCGACGCCCGCGGCCGCGGAGTTTGTCACGTAGCAAAGGGCCGTCCTTCATGGTTAGCGAGATTTCAATAGCTGACTATCTTCTTTCGCACGGCATAAAGAACAATCTCCGCCATGTTATGCAGATTTAGCTTCTGCATCAGGTTGTTGCGATGGGTTTCCACCGTGTAGGGACTCAGGTCCAAGACCGCTGCAACTTCCTTGTTTGACCTCCCCTCGGCCAGCAGTTGCAGTACTTCCCGTTCCCGCTCGGTCAGAAGTTCGTAGGAATCGGCCAGCCCCTTCTTTTGCATTTCCCGGGTGAAGTCGTCGGCGAGCATCCGGGCGATGGCAGGACTAAAGAACGACTTCTTCTGGTGGACGGCACGAACGGCAGGAACGAGTTCCAGTTGGGCATTTTCCTTCAGAAGATAGCCGCGCACGCCAATGGACAGGGCGCGAACCAAGTAATCCTCTTCTTCATGCATGCTGAGGATAACAATGCCCACTTCCGGCTGACGCTTGGTGATCTGCGCCGCGGCGTCCAATCCATTGAGTTGAGGCATGGCGATGTCCATCACGACCAAATCCGGGTGTAGCGCCTCTGTCATCTCCACTGTGGTCCGGCCGTCCTCCGCTTCTCCCGCCACTGCGAATTCCGGCTCCTTTTCCAGCAGGGATCGGGTGCCCTGTCGAACAATGCCGTGATCGTCGGCCAGCAGAATACGAATCATGGGGTTGCTTTTTTCTCCTTGGGCAGGATGGCGCGGATGAGCGTCCCGGTTTGCGGTGCGGAGACGACGATGAATTCGCCTGACAGTTCTTCCACGCGCTCGCGCATGCCGAGCAGGCCCGTGCCCACGGTCTGGCCCGGCGTAAAACCCGCGCCGTGATCCTGAATCGTCAGGATTACTTCGTCGGGGCTATCGTGGAGCATGACGCGAACTGAGGCTGCTCCGGAGTGTTTCGTGCAATTCGTAAGAGACTCCTGGACGACTCGATACAAGCAAGTCCGCTGCGCTTCATCGAGTTCGTCGAGCGTTCCCTCCACTTGGACTTCCACCTCAAGCGGCGTATGCCCTCCGTGCCAACATAGCTGAGACAACTCCCCTGGCCTTAATTACTGAGCAGGGCGAGAATAGGAATCAGCGTGAATTCTCAGACTCGCAACAAGAACGGGCTCCCTCCGGCTCCC
>Ga0194131_10004070_pt1 | contig 22396 bp, 18 predicted proteins | sample TA2KigO120mmetaG_FD_148631 | JGI IMG/M metagenome (GOLD analysis project Ga0194131, IMG submission 148631) | Freshwater microbial communities from Lake Tanganyika, Tanzania - TA2015053 Kigoma Offshore 120m | ecosystem: Environmental > Aquatic > Freshwater > Lake | place: Tanzania: Lake... | reverse complement strand
CGCGCGGTTGCCCTGCACCACGAGTCCTTTGTCGCTCAACACGCCGCCGGCAATATCGACGCGGCCCGAAATCGGGCTGTCGTGATTGACGAAGCGGTTGAGCACCAGCGAGATGGCGTTCAAGAGGTTGCCGACACCGACGCCGCCACGTTGGCCGGTGGCGCCCAGCACTTGGCCCAGCGTGTTGTCGATCACGCCGCCGGCCGCGCCGGCCGCCGCCGAACCCAGCACCTGCAGGGCCTTGTCGGCGCCGACGAAGACGTGGCCGCTCAGCTGCGCGCCACCCGACATCGAGCCGCGAATCTGCTCGGCCGTGGCGCCGCTTGCCCGCGCAGTGATGCCGTTGGCGTTGAGCCTGCCGTCGATCGTCACTTTGACGGTGCTGCCGAACTGATTGGAGCCCGAGGTGCTGCGCAGTGCCTCGCTGACCGACAGGCCGTTGACGTCGCCCTTGAGGTCGATCGCGAGCGCGGGCTGGCTGGCATTGATCACGCCGGCCAAGGTGACCGCGCCGGCAAAGAGCCCGCCCTTGAGGTGAGACAGCGTCAACACGCCGTCCTTCAGCGTCGCGGCGAGATCGAGGTTGGTGATGCGCATGGGCGCGCTGATCAGCGTTCCGACCGCGAGCTTGAAGCTTCCGTCGAAACTGCGCAGCGGTCCCGTATCGATCGGCTTGCCTGCGGCGGCCGGCTGGCTGCGCGCCGGCGGACGGCTGCCGCCGCCGGCACCGCCGATCTTGTCGAGGTCGAGCGTCTGAGCCCGCAGGTCGGCGGCGACTTGTGGCCGGCCGGTCAGGCCGGCCTCGATCGAGCCTTCGACCGTCTGGCCGTTCAACGTCAGGCTGCCTTTGTAGGACGCCGATTTCGGCGCACCTTGCGCGGCGCCCGGCAAGCCGAGCGTGCCGGTGGCGCGCAGGCTCTGGCCGGCGGCGTTCACGGCAAGGTCGCGCAGGGTGAGCTGCTCGAGGCTGCCCGCCACGCCACCCGAGGCCGCGACGGCGCCCATGCCGGTCGGCGCCGCGCTGGCCAACTTCAGCACGCGGTCGATATCGGGCGCCTCGAAATTGAAGGCGATGTCGGGTCGCGGCTGCGGGCTGCTGTAGTTCGTGACCGTGCCGCGTACCGCCAACCGCGCGCCTGCCAGGTTCGACACCTTGATGTCGTTCAGGCTGAGCGTGTTGCCGCGCATGGCGATGTCGAGGTCGATGCCGGCGATCGTCTCCTTGTTCCAGATCAGGCGGGCGATCTTGGCTTTCAGCCCGATCGACGGGCCGGGCGCCGTGCTGCGGCTCGCCGCCGCCGGCGGCGCCGCGGGTTTGCGGTCCGCAGCCGCCGGCACGAGGAAGGAATCGAGGTCGATCGTGTCGAGGTTGAGCTGGGTGACGATCGACAGCGGCACACCGAAGGTCACGGTGATGCCGCCGCTGCCCTTGATGTCGTCGAGCTCGAAGACGGCGTCGCTCACCTGCACGTTGCCGCCGGTCGACGACAGCTTGCCCTTCATGCTGAGCCGCGTGAGCTTGCCCGGCGGCACCGCCGAGAGATCGACGGCGAGCCAGTTCAGCGTCTCGCGCAGCTTGGATCCGACCAGGCTGAAATCGCCCGAGACGGTCGGCCGATTGGGATCACCCGACATGGTAGAGCGCGCCTGCAGCACGAGATCGCCTGGCAAAGTGGCCGTGAGCTTGGGCACTGCGACCGCACCGCCGCGCGCTTCGAGGTCCAGCGCGACCTTACGCACCGGCTGCTTGTTGTAGATCACCTCGCCGATCTCCAAGCCGAGCTTGGCGGTGAGGCCGGCGAGCGGATCGGCGCTCGCGCCCGCCGCCGGCGCCGGAGCGGCCGGCGATGCCGTCGCCTGCGGCGACGACGGCGCCGTCATGGCGGCGAGCCATCGGTCGAGATCGAGCCGGTCTGCGACAAGCATGGCGTCGATTGCCAGCGCAGGCTTCATGCCGACGCTCAACGAGCCGGCAAAGGCGTCCTGGCCCAGCGCCAGCTTGAAGTTCTTGGCGGCGAACGCCGTCGACGAAGCGTCGACCGCGCCATCGAAACTGAACTTGCCGCCGAGCAGCGGCGGCAGGGTCGGTGCCGGCTGGCCTGCCGCCTTGGCCATGCTGTCGACGAAGGTGAGCAGATTGTCGGCCGCGCTCGACACCGTGCCGACGGCGCGGGCGTTGGGGCCGAGCTCGGTCAGGCTGCCCTTGAAGGCCAGCCGTCCACCACCGGCCTGCAGCGCCAGGTCGGTCTTGTGGCCGTCGGCGGCCTTGGCGCCGACCGACAGGTCGAGCTTGAGCGGCTGGCCGTTGACCGTGACGCCGCCGTTCAAGGCATAGGGCCCGTCGAGCGAGCCGAGCGAAGCGGTGAGGTTGGCCTTCTCGGCTGCGACCGACAGGCCGGCCTTGACGTCGCTGAAGCTCACAGAGCCATTTTCGATGGCGAGACGGCCGAGCGCGATCGGTGTCGCCGCCCCTGCTTTGGCAGCCGTCGGCGTGGGCTCGGCGACGGCCGGCGCGAACTCCCAATTCGGCCGACCGCGCGCATCGACTTCCAGCACGACCTTGGGCTCGACCAGCGTCACTTCGGCGATCTCGATGTTGCCGGTGAGCAGCGCGCCGAGCGACGGCTTCACCGTCGCGGACTTGACCGCGATCATGGTCGGGTTCTTGGCACCGGCGACGTTGGCGAACTTTACGCCCGACACGGTCACGGTCGGCACCGGCAGAATGGAAAGCGAGATCGGGCCCTCGATCACCAGGTCGCGGCCAGTCGCTTTCTTGACCATGGCCGCGATCTCGGGCTTGCGGCCATTGAGATCGATCAGGCTGGGAACAACCAGCGCCGCCACGACCAACAGGCCGACGAAGCCGCCGGCACCGATCAGAACTCTCTTGCGCGTGGTAGGTGTCATGGAACGCTCCGGTTGCCCGACGGCGCAAGACTAGCGCATCGGGCGTCACTGCGGCATAGAGTTTTGCGAATGATCACAGGGCAAGATTCATGGCCGAGATCGTGAACCTGCGGCGGGCGCGCAAGGACAAGGCGCGGCGCGAACGCGAGGTCGCGGCCGACGCCAACCGCCGGCAGTTCGGCCGTACCAGGACGGAGAAGACCGCCGACCAAGACGCCAAGCGTCGCGCCGAGCGGACGATCGAGGGCAAGCGCCTCGATCGCGACTGAGCCGCCCTCAGCGCGCCGGGCGATTGAGCGCCAATCGCTCGAAAAACGCCCGCGTGCCCTGGTCGGCGCCGGGGCCGGCCACCGCCCGCACATTGGTGAGTTCGAGCCGGCGGCCCGAATCGGCGTCGATCAGCACCGGATCGAGCGGCCGGCCATCGGTACGGTCGACCAGCTCCATCGGCTTGCCGCTGCGCGCCGCCGCACCATGCCGGTCGCCCCATTGCTTGAGGCCGACGATCACCGGAAACAGCGCGGCGCCTTTGTCGGTCAGGCGGTATTCGTGGCGCAGCGGACGCTGGCGATAGGCGGTCTTGCGGAAGATACCGGCCTCCACCAGCTTCTTCAGCCGGGCGGTGAGCACGTTGCGGGCGATGCCGAGATTCTCCTGGAAGTCGTCGAAACGGCGCACGCCATAGAACGCATCGCGCACGATCAGCAATGTCCATGGTTCGCCCACGACATCGAGCGCCGAAGCGATCGAGCAGTTCATCTGCTCGTAGGAAGTGCGCCGCATGGACGAAAGTATAGGCCGGCGCGGGCGGCGTGCAATCCGACGCTGCCGCCGCCGTGGCGACGATCACCGGCCGGGCGTGAATCTCAGGAGCAGGTAGCCGACCACCGCCGACAGAAACGAGCCTGCGAGGACGCCCAGCCGCACCTGAATCTCGCGCGCCTGGTCGTCGCCGAAGGCGAGCGAGCCGATGAACAGGCTCATGGTGAAGCCGATGCCGGCCAGGATCGCCACACCATGCAACGTGCGCCAGGTGGCGCCGCGCGGCATGGCCACGAAGCCGAGGGCGATGAGCAGACCCGCGCACAGCATGATGCCGACCTGCTTGCCGACGAACAGGCCGGCCAGGATGCCGAGCGGAACCGGCTCGGCAAGCGTGGCGGACGACAGGCCGGCCAGCGGCAAGCCGGTATTGGCGAAGGCGAAGACCGGCATGATGAACCACGCCGACCACGGCTTCAGCAGGTGTTCGAGGTAGATCGCCGGCCGGGCTTCGTCGGCTTCGCCGACGGATTTGAGCGGAATGAAGCTCGCCAGCACGACGCCGGCCAAGGTGGCGTGCACGCCCGACTTCAGGACCGACAGCCAGAGCAACGCGCCGAGCAGCAGATACGGCCACAGCCGCCGCACGCCGGTGAAGTTCAAGGCCGCCAGGCCGGCGATGAACAAGGCGGCGAAGGCGAGCGCAGTGGGCGAGAGATCGGCGGTGTAGAAGATCGCAATGATGGCGATCGCACCGAGATCGTCGACGATGGCGAGGGTAGTGAGAAACACCTTGAGGCTGAGCGGCACGCGCTTGCCCAAGGCGGCGAGCACGCCGAGCGAAAAGGCGATGTCGGTGGCCGCAGGAATCGCCCAGCCGCGCAACGCCGAGGGATCGTTCCAGGCGATCGCCACGTAGATCAGCGCCGGCACGGCCATGCCACCCGCGGCGCCGGCGACCGGCAGCGCCACCTGCGACGGCTGCGACAGGGCGCCTTCCATGATCTCGCGCTTGATCTCCAGCCCGACCAGCAGGAAGAACAGCGCCATCAGGCCGTCGTTGATCCACAGCAGCAGCGACTTGTCGAGATCGATCGGGCCGAGCGAAAAGCCCAGCGGGGCGTGCAGGAAGCCGGCCACCGCCTCGGCCGACGGCGAGTTGGCGAGGGCGAGCGCCAGCAGCGCAGCCGCCAGCAGCGGCAGCGCCGATGCCGCCTCGCCGTCGATGAATTGTCGCAGTCGATTGCGCCGCTCGGTCACCGTCGCCGTCCCCGCAAAAAAAGACGCCCGGGCTTTCGGCCCGGGCGTCTCGTCGGAAGATCGATCGTGCCGCTATTCGCGTTCCTGGCCGAGGAAGGACATCAGGAACTGGAACAGGTTCACGAAGTCGAGGTAGAGGCTCAGCGCCCCGAACACCGCGACCTTCTCGGCCACGTCGGTGCCCCAGGCGTCGGCATACTGCTCCTTGATCCTCTGCGTGTCGTAGGCAATGAGGGCCGAGAAGATCAGCACGCCCACCACCGAGATGATGAAGCTCATCATGCCCGACGGGAAGAACATGTTCACCAAGCCGGCCAGGATCAGGCCGATCAGACCCATGAACAGGAACTTGCCCCATCCCGACAGGTCGCGCTTGGTGGTGTAGCCGTAGAGGCTCAGCGCACCGAACGCGGCGGCCGTGATGAAGAAGGTCCGGGCGACCGAGGCGCCGGTGTAGCGGAACAGCAGCAGCGACAGGCTGACGCCCATCAATGCCGTGACCGCCCAGTAGACCGCCTGCACCGCCCCGAGGCTCATCGACGCGGCGCGGAACGAGACCAGCAGCAGCAGACCGAGCGGCGCCAAGATCGCGATCCAGCCCAACAGGTTGAGGCCGACCATGCGGCCACCCTGGAACTGGAAGAACAGGCTCGCGAGCGCAGACGAGCTGAACAGCGCGATGGCGACGATGCCCGACAACGCAAGGCCCGACGCCATGTAGTTGTAGACACGCACCATGTGGGCGCGCAGGCCGGCATCGAATGCGGCCTGGTCGGCAACGGTGCCGACGCGGTTGAAAGTATCGAAGTTGGGATTTGCCATATGTTTCCAGCCTCCACGGGGGCTCCGTCTCGAACCCCTTCGCCCGCCAATTTGGGCACTCAGATCGGGTGAATCAATAGGTTTAACGCCTCGAAATGCGAGGATTTACTTTCACAAACAGGGAATTTGTCGGTCTATTCATTGCGCAACAGAGCAAGCGGCCGTTGCCGCAGGGCAGCCAAAGTGCCGGCCAGGCCGAACGCCAGGGTGAGCGCCATGGCGCCGACGGCGACCGCGACAGCCACCACCGGCAGGAACGTCCATTCGAGGTTCATCAGCCGGCGCACCACCAGGAAGGCGCCGAGCGTGCCGACGCCGAGCGCCGCCACGGCGGTCGCCAGGCCAAGCGCTGCGAACTCCCAGGCGAAGATGCCGGCGATGCGGGCCCGCGTCGCGCCCAGCACCTTCATCACCACGGCCTCGTGCACGCGGCGCTGCTGGGTCGCCAGCATGGCGCCCGCCAGCACCAGCACGCCGGCGAGAATGCTCAACAGGCCGATCACCCGGCTGGCGAGCCCGATATTGGCCAGCACGCCCGCCGCCGTCTCGACGGCATCGCGGATGCGCACCACCGTGACGTTGGGGAACTGATCGGTCACCGTCTTGAAGATCGCGTCCTCGGCCTGCGGCGTGGATTTCACGGTGGCGAGGAAGGTGTGCGGCGCCTTGTCGAGCACGCCGGGCGAGAAGACGAACACGAAATTGATGGCAAGCGTCGTCCATTCGATCCGCCGCAGCGAGGTGATCTTGGCCTCGATGTCGCGGCCCAGCACGTTCACCGTGATCGAATCGCCCAGCCCCAGACCGAAGGCCCGGGCCAGCGCTTCGTCGAACGACACGAGCTGCGGCCCGCGATAGTCGGTCGGCCACCATTCGCCGGCCACCAGGCGCGAGCCCTCGGGCGGCCGGGCCGAATAGGTCACGCCGCGGTCGCCGTCGACCGCCCAGCGCACATCCGACGGCACGGCGATCTCGGCGACCGGCTTGCCGCCCAGAGCGACGATGCGGCCGCGCAGCGACGGCACCTTGTCGAGTGGTCCCGCTCCCGGAATGGCCGCGATCGCCTTCTCGAAGGCATCGATCTGGCTCGACTGGATGTCGACGAAGAAGAAGGCGGGCGCATCGGATGGGATGCGCCGCGTCAACTGCTCGTTGAGGTTGCCCTCGATCAGCGCCGTCGCCACCAGCACGGTGAGGCCAAGCCCCAGCGACAGCATGACGATCGGCGTCGGCGCGCCCGGCCGGTGCAGGTTGGCGAGCGCCAGACGGAGGCCGGCGAGCTTGGGCTTGCCGGCGCGCGCCGCCACCAGCATCAGGAGCCGCGCCAACAGCGGGAAGGCGATGAAGGCGCCGATCGCGCCCAGCACGAACCAGCCGGCGATGCGCCGGCTTTCGGCGGTGAAGATCGTGAAGGCGGCGAGCGCCAGCGCGACCGCCGCGATCAGCAGGGCATCGCGCCACACCAGACGCCCGCCCTCGACCACCGCGCCGCGCATCAGGGTGGCGGCCGACACGCGGCGGGCGCGCAACAGCGGCATCAGCGCGAACAGTAGCGAGACCAGCAGGCCGAAAGCCGCGGCAATGGCCAGCGGCCCGGCATAGAGCGCGACGCGGGCGCGCACCGGCAGGACGTCGGCGATGATCGACTGGGCGGCGAACGGCAGGCTCGCGCCCAGCACCAGGCCCGCCACCACGCCCAGCACGGCAAGTGCCGAGAGCTGGATGAGATAGGTCGAGAACACCAGGCGCTCGGGCGCGCCCAGGCACTTCAAGGTGGCGATGGTGCGCAGCCGGCCGGCGAGGAAGCTCGAAATCGCATTGCCGACCCCGACGCCGCCGACCAGCAGCGACGACAGCCCGATCAGGCCGATGAACTGCGTCAGCCGGTCGAGCCAGAAGCGGATGCCGCCGCCGGCTTCGGCCAGGCCGCGAACCCGCCAACCGGCATCGGGGAAACGGCTCTTCAGCTGCTCGACGACGGCGGCATCCGAGGCGCCCGGCGGCAGGCGCAGACGATACTCCCAGGTGAGCAGGCTGCCGGGCTGGGCGAGGCCCGAGGCCGCGATCGCGGCGAACGGCATCATCAGGCGTGGCCCCAGGCTCGCGAACGCATTCAGCCCGCGGTCGGGCTCGCGGGCGATGACGCCGCGCACTTCGACCTCGACATCGCCCACCTTCAGGCGATCGCCCAGGGCAAGGTTCATGCGGCGCAGCGCCGCTTCCTCGACCACCGCACCCCACACGCCGTCGCGCTCGGCCAGCGCATCGACCAGGCGGCCGCGGTCCACAAGCTCGACGCCGCCATAGAGAGGATAGGCGGGCTCGACCGCCTTCAACTGCACCAAGGTCGGCCGGCCGTCGGGCTTGACCGGGCGGGCCATGGCGCGGCTGTCGATCCAGCGCACGAACTGGCCGCGGCTTTTCATGAACTCGATCTGCTCGGGCGTCGCCTCGCGATAGAGCATCGACACCGCGACATCGCCGCTCAGGATCTCGCGGGCGTCGGCGCGCAGCCCCTCCTCGACGGCGCGGCTGAACGACAGGATGGCGGCGATCGCCGCCACACCCAGCGCCAGGCAGGCGATGAACAGGCGAAAGCCACCCAAGCCGCTGCGCATCTCGCGGCGGGCAAGGCGAAGCGCGAGCGTCATTGTGCGGCGAGCGCCGGCGCGGGTGCGGCCGTGCGCTCGTCGCCCACCACCAGCCCGTCGGCGATGCGCAGGATACGATCGCACCGCCCGGCCAGCCCCATGTCGTGGGTGATCAGGATCAGGGTGGCGCCGTCGGCGCGCGCCAGCTCGAACAACAGGTCCATGACCTGCCGGCCGGTGGCGCCGTCGAGATTGCCGGTCGGCTCGTCGGCGAGCAGAAGCTTGGGCCGGCTGACGAAAGCGCGGGCGACGGCGACCCGCTGCTGCTCGCCGCCCGACAGCTGCGCCGGATAGTGGCCGATGCGGTGGCCGAGCCCGACGCGGCCGAGCGCCGCCTCGGCAAGGGCAAAGGCATCGGGGCGGCCGGCGAACTCCAGGGGCAGCGCCACGTTCTCGTGCGCCGTCATGGTGGGAATGAGGTGGAAGCCCTGGAACACGATGCCGACATGGTCGCGCCGCAGCCGCGCCCGGGCATCGTCGTCGAGTGGTCCGAGATCCTGGCCGGCCACCTCGACGCGGCCCGACGTGGCGCGCTCCAGGCCGCCCGCCACCATCATCAGGCTCGACTTGCCCGCCCCCGAGGGGCCGACCACGGCCGCGACCTCGCCGGCTGCGATGTCGAGGTTGATGCCGCGCAGGATATTGACCGTGCCGGCATCGCTTGCCATGTCGAGATGGACGTCGCCGAGACGGACGATGGGCGGGTTGGTCAAGCGGGCTCCGAAAGACAAGGCATGATACTCGAGACTGGATATGGTCGTTTTGCGGCGGCGGTCAATTCGCTGCTGGTCACGATCCTGTTGTGCCTGCCGGCCGCCATGACGATGGCGCAGGCACAAACCGCGCCAACCAAGCTGGCCGTGCTGGGCGACTCCCTGGCGGCGGGCTATGGGCTCCGCCCCGCCCAGGCCTTCCCGGCGCGCCTCGAAGCGGCGCTGAAGGCCCAGGGCCGCAACGTCACGGTGGTCAATCACGGCGTGTCGGGCGACACCACGGCGGGCGGCCTCGAGCGCGTCGACTGGATGCTGGGCGACAAGCCGGCGATCGTGCTGGTCGAACTCGGCGCCAACGACGCCTTGCGCGCCATCGACCCGGCCGTGACCAAGCGCAATCTCGACGCCATCATCACCAAGCTGCAGCAGGCCGGCGTCACGGTGTGGCTGGCCGGCATGCTGGCGCCGCGCAATTTCGGGCCGGACTATGCAAGGCAGTTCGACGGGCTCTACCGGCGGCTGGCCGACAAGCACGGCGTGGTGCTCTATCCCTTCTTCCTCGACGGCGTGGCGCAGGAGCCGGCGCTCAATCAGGCCGACGGCATCCATCCCAACGCCAAGGGTGTCGACGTGATCGTCGCCCGCATCCTGCCCTTCGTGACGACCGCTCTCGACAAGCATGCCGCGCCTGTTCGTAGCCCTGCCCGTCCCTGACGAGATCGCCGACAGTCTGATGGCGCTGCAGTCGGGCGTGCCCGATGCGCGCTGGCAGCCGCCGGAGAACTTCCACGTCACGCTGTGCTTTGCCGGCGAGGTCCAGGGCGGCGCCATGCGCGACTTCGAGGAGGAGCTGTCGGACATCGCGGGCCCGCGCTTTGCCCTCACCCTTGCCGGCGTCGAGCAGTTCTCGAGCGGCAGGCAGCCGCGCGCCCTGGTCGCCACGGTCGAGAAGAGCGAGCGGCTCGACTGGCTGCAGCAGAAGGTGACGACCGTGGCGCGCAACTGCGGCATCGAGATCGAGCGACGCAAGTACCGCCCGCATGTCACGCTAGCCCGCTTCGCCAACGGCGCGGAGACCGGCCACCACCTCGCGCAGTTCATGGCGAGCTACGCCACCTTCAAGGCCGGCCCGTGGATCGCCGACCACTTCGCGCTCTATTCCAGCCGCCAGGGCCGCAACGGCTCGATCTATACCGAGGAGGCGGCGTACGGCCTGACGTTCTGAGCGGCAGCCGCGTCGAGCCCCGCCCGTTCGACGATGAAGCGGAAATCGGCGATCGATCGGCCCGCAAAACACTAGACGAAAAACCTTAGACGCCGGCCGATCGGCCGTGCCGGCAATGCCTGCAAGTGATGAAGAAGAACTCATGGGCCGATCCTTTCCTGAGCAAGGGTCGGCGGGCATACTCGCCTGAAACTCTCACGTAGGAGGGTCGAGTCCGTTCGAGGAGAACGGGCAAACGGCTATTGTCTCGCTCCCGTAGGTCACCTGGAGAATGTCGGGTCAAGTGCGTCGAGCCGGGCATTTCACCCCTGGGCCGGAACCGGCGCGACAACCACGGCAACCCGGAAGGAGACGCTCATGCGCAAGGTCGAGGACTTGAAGATCGGCTGCACCGCCGGCGGCACCACCCATCAGGACACCAACATCCCGCCGCCGCGCGAGAAGGTGAAGATGGTCAAGGAAGCCGGCGTCTTCGACTACATCGACCGCACGCCACCGCTCGAAGAGTTGGAGGAGTACGCCCGGGCAAGCCAGGATTTCGGCCTGCCGATCCTCTCCTGTGGCTGGTTCTATACGCTCGGGCGCGACGAGAAGCTGGCCGAACGCAACCTCTACTTCGCGCGCGAGCTGGGATCGGTCGTCCACAACATGCAGGTGATGACCAACCACGCCGATGGCCGCCCGGTCACCGACCAGCAGGTCGCCGACTTCTACTGCCGCACCGTCGATTTCGGCGGCAAGATGGGCGTGACGCCGTGCCTGGAAGTCCACGTCAACATGTGGTCCGAGCATTTCGGCCGCGTCGAGAGGGTGGCGCAACTGATCAGGAAGCGCGGCATCCCCTTCTACATGACGCTCGACCATTCCCACGTGATCTTCAAGATCGACAACCCGAAGGAGCAGGAAGTCCAGAACATGAAGGCCGACATCGACGCCGGCCTGCTCGAACTTCACCCCGACAAGCCGGGCAACGTAACCTCGGCCTGGATCGCCAACGACTACGTCAAGTTGATGCATGCCCGCGCCGCGGTGCCGAACAACCCGGTCAACGTCTGGAGCAAGCACCCGGACGGCCGGGTCGGGCGCGGCGTCCAGTATCCCTTCATCGAGCCGAAGCCGGGCGAGTGGCATTCGGAGTGGGACGAGAAGCGGTTGGAGCCGTGGAAGCAGGTGGTGCGCAACCTGCTCGCCCACCACGCCGCGCATGCGACGAGCCCGCTCGGTTTCATCTCCTGCGAATTCATCCCGCCGCCGGACTATGGCGGCGGTGCGAAGTACTCGATCTTCGAGCAGAACGTCGCCTGCGCGACGTGGCTCCGCGCGACGTGGGCCGACGCCGTCCGCAAGACCGCTGCCTGATCGCACGCGGCGCAGGGTGTGCCGCCGACACGGTCAAGCCGATGGGAAACTCCTCGGGTCGAATTGGTCCGACTGTGCCGAACGGCAGGTGTCGAGTCCGATGTCTGTCATCGGCAGGGTTTCCTTTTGCTGCGAGGCGGCCTAGGATTTCGCCAACAGGGAGTCGAGTAGCAGTCATCCGCGCGTAAACAAGCCGGTCCGTCGCGCTTGCGCAGGGCCCAACGACAACCGCGACGAGAGTGACGCGATATGGGCGAGCCGGTTCTCGAACTCGAGGACGTGACCGTGCGCTTTCGTCTCCGGCGAGGCGATCTCACGGCGGTGAACGGCGTGTCCTTTTCGATCGCCCGCGGCGAGACGTTCGGCCTGGTGGGCGAATCGGGCTCGGGCAAGTCGGTGACGGCACGGGCGATCATGCGCCTGATCCCCGATCCGCCGGGCGAGGTCCAGCGCGGCCGCATCCTGTTCGAAGGCGCGAACGTCCTCGACAAGAGCGACGCCGAGATGCGCAGCCTGCGCGGCCGCCAGATCGCCATGGTCTTCCAGGAGCCGATGAGCGCGCTCAACCCGGTATTCACCGTGTGCGACCAGATCTCCGACGCGCTGCGCACCAACCTCAAGATGGGCAAGCAGGAGGCGCGCGCGCGGGTGATCGAGCTCCTGTCACTGGTCGGCATCCCGTCGCCGCAGCGGCGCGTCGACTCCTACGTCCACGAATTCTCCGGCGGCATGCGCCAGCGCGTCATGCTGGCGATGGCGCTGAGCTGCAGCCCGAGCTTCCTGATCGCCGACGAGCCGACCACGGCGCTCGACGTGACAATCCAGGCGACCATCCTGGAGCTGATCACCAGCATGATCGACAAGCTCGGCATGTCGCTCCTGTTCATCACCCACAATCTCGGCGTGGTCGCCCATTCCTGCGACAAGATCGGGGTGATGTACGCCTCGCACCTGGTCGAGCTCGGCGACAAGCGCGAGATCTTCGCCAACCCGCAGCATCCCTACACGGTCGGCCTGCTCAACTCGATCCCGCGACTCGACACGCAGGCCAAGTACCTGACGCCGATCACCGGGTCGGTGTGCAACATGATGAGCCCGCCGCAAGGCTGCAAGTTCCACCCGCGCTGCGCCCACGCGATGGATGTCTGCCGCCGCGACGTGCCGCCGCTCAAGGAGATCGCGCCCGGCCACCTCGCCGCCTGCCACCTGCACGACCGGGGATGACCGCATGACCGCGACCGCCGCCGACACGCTGCTCGAGGTCAGGGATCTCACCAAGCACTTCACCCTGCACGGCGACATCTACTCGCGGCTGGCCGGCGAAAAGGCGCAGACGCTGAAGGCCGTCGACGGCATCGATTTCCACATCCGCCGCGGCGAGACGCTCGGGCTGGTCGGCGAATCGGGCTGCGGCAAGTCGACCACGGCGCGGCTGGTGACCCGGCTGATCGAGCCGACCAGCGGCGCGGTCAGGCTGAAAGGCGAGGACCTGCTCGCCTTCTCGGCCGAGCGCCTGAAACGGGCGCGCAAGGAGGTCCAGCTCGTCTTCCAGGATCCCTACAGCTCGCTCAACCCGCGCAAGACGATCATGCAGATCCTGAGCCGGCCGATGGAGATTCACGGCCTGGCGCGCAGCTGGACGGAGAAGCGCGAGCGCGTGCTCGACCTGCTGACCCGCGTCGGGCTGGGCGTCGAGCACATCGATCGCTATCCGCACGAATTCTCGGGCGGCCAGCGCCAGCGCATCGCCATCGCCCGCGCACTGTCGGTCGATCCCGAGCTGGTGATCGGCGACGAGCCGGTCTCGGCGCTCGACGTCTCGATCCAGGCCCAGATCCTCAACCTGTTCCGCGACCTGCAGGAGGAGTTCGGGCTGACCTACCTCTTCATCGCCCACGATCTCAGCGTCATCCGCCACATCAGCGACCGGGTGGCGGTGATGTATGTCGGCAAGATCGTCGAGACTGCGCCGGCGGGCGCGCTGTTCGGCAAGCCGCTGCACCCCTACACCAAGGCGCTGCTCGCCGCCGTTCCCGAGGCCGATCCGGCCAAGCCGCCGCCCCGGCTGACGCTGAAGGGCGAGGTGTCGACGCCGATCGACCCGCCGCCGGGTTGCCGGCTATGCCGCCGCTGCCCGAACGAAACCAAGATCTGCAGCGAGGTCGAGCCGCCCCTGGTCGATGTCGGCGGCGGCCGCCAGGTCGCCTGCCACAACCTCTGATCAGCGCTCGGCCAGTCGCGGATCGAGGATGTCGCGCAGGCCGTCGCCGAACAGGTTGAAGGCGAGCACGGTGTAGCAGATCGCGAGGCCCGGGAAGGCCGCGATCAGCGGATGGGTTTCCATGTAGTCGCGCGCGGCGCTGAGGTCGGAGCCCCAGTCGGGCGTCGGCGGCGGCGTGCCCAATCCGAGAAACGACAGGGCCGCGACGATCAGGATGACGAAACCGAAGCGGACGGTGGCCGTCACGATCAGAGGCGAAACGATGTTGGGCAGCACCTGGGCGAGCGCTATGCAGAACGAGGAATCGCCCATGGCGCGCGACGCCTCGACATATTCCTTCTGTTTCTCCGCCAGGACCGAGCCGCGCGCGAGCCGCGCTTTCTCGGGCATGCCGGCAAAGGCGAGCGCTCCGACCAGCACGACATCGACCATGAATCCTTCGAACTTCCAGGCCTGGGCCACCGTCACGAACAGGAGATAGAGCAGCAATCCCGGGAACGCGAGCAGCCCGTCGACGATGCGCATGCCTATGGTGTCGGCGAGCCCGCCGAAGTAACCGGTCAGCACACCGAACGGCACGCCGATCAGCAACGAGAGCGCGACCGCCACGACGGCGATGGTCACCAGCCGCCGCCCGCCATAGAGCAGCCGCGAGTAGATGTCGCGGCCCAGGCGATCGGTTCCCAGCAGGTGCTGCTCCGAGGGTGGCGCAAGCCGCGCGCGGTAATTCTGCTTGATCGGGTCATGCGTGGCGATCCACGGTGTGGCGATGCAGGCGCCGAACAGCAGCACGAGCATAACAGCGCCGATCGATGCCGTACGGCTCTTGCGCAATTCGTGCCAGGCGTTCGCGAGCGCGGTGGCGAGGCGCCTTCTCCGCGGCGGCACCGGCGGCGCGCGCCAGGCCAGGGTGCCGTCGACCAGCTTGTCGGCTTCCAGTTCGGACATGGCCGGTCCCCTAGGCGAATTTGACGCGCGGGTTGAGCAGCCTGTAGGTCAGGTCGACCAGCAGGTTCATGACGACGACGATGCAGCCCAGGACGAGCACGCCCGCCTGGATCAGCGGATAGTCGCGTTGCAGGATCGCCTCGAAGATGGCGCGGCCGATGCCCGGCCACGCGAAGATCGACTCGAGCACCACGGTGCCGCCGAGCAGGTTGGCGAGCTGCAGGCCCGAAATGGTAATGGTCGGGATCATGGCGTTGCGCAGCGTGTAGCGGAAGATCACCCGCCGCTCGGGCAGGCCCATCGAGCGCGCCGTGTCGACATACTCCTTGCTGAGCTCGTCGAGCATGGAGGAACGCGTGAGCCGTGTCGTGAACGCGGCCTGCCGGAAGCCGATCGCCGCCGCCGGCAGGATCAGGAACTGCAGGCTGCCCCAGAAATCCTCGAACGGGCTGACATAGCCCGAAGACGGCAGCCAGCCGAGATAGAGCGAGAACAGCAGCACGCAGAGGATCGCGAACCAGAACTCGGGGATCGAGATCCCGGCCAGGGACGACACCTGCGCCGTATAGTCGACACCGGAGTTGCGTCGTACGGCGGCGAAGGTGCCGAGCGGTATGGCGATCAGCATCGACAGTGATATGCCGACCACAGCCAGGTAGACCGTGGCAGGTATTCGACTGAGCAGTTCGAACGAGATCGGCCGGCGCGTCACCAGAGACTTGCCGAAGTCGAACTGGACAGCGCGATAGAGCCACTTGGCGTAACGGACATAGACCGGCTGATCGAGGCCGTACTCCTTTTCCAGGATCTTGCGCGCTTCCTCGATGTCGCCGCCTTCGGTGCCGACCAGCGTGTCGACGATGGAGCCCGGCAACGCCTCGACGAAGCCGAACACCGCCACGCTGAGCAACAGCAGGACGGGGACGAGCTGGGCGATGCGCCGCAGCGTGTAGGCGAGCAACGCCCTGTCCCCGTGTCAGCCGTCGATCCAGGTGCGCCGCATGCCGGCGCCCGTGTAGCTCCACGGTCCGGAGTAGGACACGTTGTAGCCCTTAACGCGCGCCCGGTTGCTGGCCATCATCAGCGGCACGAAGTGCGTATAAAGTATCGGCAGGTCGCGGTTCACCAGCGTCTCGACGTCCGCGTACATCAGACGGCGCTTGGCCGGGTCGCGCTCCTTGCGGGCAGCCAGGATGATCTGGTCCGCTTTCTCGTTCTTGTAGCCGTTGCGGCGGCGGTTCTCCGGCGCGGTCGACAGGATGTTGCGGCTAAACCAGCCGTCCGGGTCGAGGCGGTAGGAGTTGGCCGTCGAGTCGATGTGGTAGTCCCCCTTGCCCTGCTTCTCGAGCATCACCGGCCCCGGCAGGATCTCGAGCACGGCGTTGAAGCCGGCGTCCTTCAGCATGGCGTGCACGAGCTCGCCCGACTGCTGCATGTAGGGAAAGCTGTCGTTGGCGATGATGGAGAACTTCTCGTCGCCGCCCTTGGCCTTCTTGCGCAGCGCCTTGGCCTTGTCGGGATCGAACTTCGGCCAGCTCTCGATGTCCTTCGAGTGCCAGGGGCTGGCGCTGCTGTAGAAGCCCCGCGAGATCTCGCCGAGGCCGTTGAACACCGCCTGGTGGATGCCCTCGTGGTCGATGGCGTGGGCGATCGCCTGCCGCAGCAGGTGGGCGTCGGGATTGTCCTTCTCCGACAACAGGCCGTTCTTGAGGTTGAAGTACATCATCGCGGTGCCGACCTGGGGCACCGGCCAGGTGTCGAACGTCCTGCCATGGTCCTTCTTGAAGGCCGGCGCGTCGGCGTAGGCCACGTTGTCGATGAGGTCGAGCTCGCCGGTGCGCAACCCCGTCAGGCGGACGCGATCCTCCTTCTTCGGCCGCCCGACCAGCCCGTCGAGATAGGGCAGCGAGTTGCCTTCGGAGTCGGTCTCCCAGAAGTTCTCGAAGCGGACCAGCTCGCAAACATCGAAGCGACGCCACGACTTGAACTTGAACGGGCCGCAGTTGACCGGGTGCGTGTCGGCCGTATCGACCGCGCCCGGCGCCATCAGGTTCACTGGATAGTAGACGAGGTTGATGTCGAGCGCGGCATGCGGCTCCTTGAGGTGGAAGCGCACGGTCTGCTTGTCGTCGACCGTGACGCGCTCGACGTCGGACAGGACGGACCGAGTGAAGGCGTGGCTGGTCTTGGGATCCTTGATCCGCTCGACGTTCCACTTCACCGACTCGGCGTCGATCGTCTGGCCGTTGTGGTACTCGGCACCACGCCGGAGCTTGAAGGTCCAGGTCATCAGATCCGACGAGGAATCCCACGATTCGGCGACCGCCGGCTTGGGCTGCATCTTGTCGTCGAAATCGACCAGCCCGCCGGTGATGCCGGTCAGCGGATGGGAGACGAAGTAGATGATGTTGCGATGGGTATCGAGGGCGACCGAATCGTCGCGCGTGCCAAAGCGCAGCGTGCCGCCGCGTTTGGGGTGCTTCTTGCCCGCCATGGCCGTGCCCGGCAGACCGGCGAGTGCGGTGCCGGCAAGCACCGTCGTCGCCTTCAGGAACTCACGCCGTGTAGCTTCGACACCCCTGTTACGCGTTTTGTCGTTCATGGACGTCGCCTCCCAGATGCTTTTTTTGGGTCGAATGCGGCTATGTAAGTGGACGCTTACTCGATGGCTTTCTCCTCAGCGGCTGCGCACGCGGAAATCCCGCGCCGCACGCAGTGCGAAATAGCCTGACCGCATTCGACGGCTTGGTCAACCGCCGGCAGTCCGTCCAGGGATGTTATAGTTTGGTCGATGCTTGGAGATCGGACCCGTATGAGGCGGCGCCAGTTCATCGCGTCGGTTGGCGGCGCGGCGGCGACGTGGCCACTCGCCGTATCGGCGCAGCCGCCGGCGATCCCGGTGATCGGCTACCTGTCCAGCGCATCGGACGAAAGCCGGGTCGAAGCGTTTCGCCGCGGCCTCGCCGAGACCGGCTTCGCGGAGAACCGCACCGTTGCGATCGAGTACCGTTTTGCCGACGGTCACTACGATCGGCTTCCGTCGTTGGCGGCCGATCTGGTCCGCCGCCCGGTGTCGGTCCTCGCCACCAGCGGCATCACGGCGACCCGTGCCGCCAAGGCAGCGACCGCGACGATCCCGATCGTGTTCAACACCGGCGGCGATCCGGTCGAGCTCGGCTTGGTGGCGAGCCTCGCCAGACCCGGCGGCAATCTCACTGGCGTGGCGACCTTGGGAAAGGTGCTGGTCGCCAAGCAGATGGAGCTCTTGCACGAGCTGGTACCGGGCGCCGCCTCGCTCGCTTTCCTGGTCAATCCGAGCAATGCGGTGGCGCAGGCCGAGACCAGCGATGCGCAAGCGGTGGCGAGAGCGCGCGGGCTGGCGCTGCTGGTCGTCGAAGCCCGTAGCGAGCGCGAGCTGGAGCCGGCTTTTGCCGCCGTCCGGCGGCAGGGCGCCGGTGCGCTGCTCATGCAGGCCGATCCGTTCTTGAGCGGCGCGCGCGACGCGCTGGTGGCGCTGGCGGCGCGCTACGGCGTTGCCACCGTCTCTCCCTTCCTCGAATTCGCCCGCGGCGGCGGCCTTCTGAGCTATGGATCGAGCGTCACCGATGCGCTTCGCCTGGTCGGCACTTACAGCGGCCGCATCCTCAAGGCCGAAAAGCCGGCCGACCTGCCCGTGCAGCAAGCCGTGAAAGTCGAGCTGGTCGTCAACCTCGCGACCGCGAAGGCACTGGGACTGACGATTCCGACCGCTGTCGTGCTGCGTGCCGACGAAGTGGTCGAGTGAACGCAGGCGATCTGGGGGACTGACAGTCGACTGAACGCGCCGAGCCCGCGGCCGGCATCACTTGTCCTTGCACTCGGGCGGCGGCCAGGGTTCGGTGTCGACCACACGCCCAATGTCGTATTCGATCTCGAGGCCGCCCCAGTGCCACCGCAGGCAGACGATCTCCGCGACATGCTTGACCGAAATCCGCACGCCGCCGTTGGCACCGGGCGACAGCACAGGCTCGGCATCGGCGCTGCCGTCGTTCATGCGCTCGTACTTGAAAAGGAGTGTCTTGCCCCAAGCCCGATCGAAGCGCTTGGCGAAGACGCTGATTTCGCTCGGCCCCTTGGCGATTGTCGAGCAACTCTCCTCGATCACCCTGAAACTGTGCTGAGGCAACGTCATCGTCTGCTCGTATTCTCGAGTCAGGCATGTGTAGGGGCTCCACACCAGCTCGATCGACCCGAGCAGCAGATAAAAGTAGAGCGCGCCGCCGATGATGACGCCGCCGATCAGAAACCAGACGATGCCTTTCACTGCGTCCTCGACGGTCGACATCGTGCCACCGCCGATCACTGACCAGGCGGGCGGTCGTACAGGCCGCTTTCGCCGATTTCGTAACCGCGCTTGATGTAGTGCAAGGTCAGGGGATCCAGGCCGTACGGTTGGCGGGGATCGGCGTTGCTCGAAAACATCGACGCAAACTTGCCCGCTATGGACAATGTTTCCTCCAGGGTCAGTCCGGCTTGCTGCGAGAGTAGACCGACATTGATGTTCGAAATGGGGCGAAACTGTTGAAGGTGCGTGTAGCCGGTGATCCTGTTCCCGCGACGCTGGTAGTCGTAGGTGCCGGCATGGCCGAGATGAACACCCAGGGTCGTAAGCAGATGGACCGTCGCGGCACCTCCCGACTGAGAACGGGTCGACATGTCGCGATAATTACTATAGTAATTTAAAATTACTATGATTGTCAATCCTCCAATCGTCAAGCAGGCCAATTATTTCCCACCAAGCAGGGAAAAAATGGTCTCGCCTGCCAGCAGTTGTGGCAGGCCACCTCCTCGTCTCACCAGACCTGGAGGGTGACAGCACTGCCAGCATGCCGGAGTTCGTTCGGTCGTGCCCCCCTGAGGTGGTGTAGCTGTCGGTTGTCAATCGGCGTTCAAAGTTGACCCCGGATCGACGTCCAATTGACCCCGCTCTCTCGGTTCGCAAGAAGCGAAATCAAGGTGTTGCGCTTGATGACCCCTTGCCGATCGGGGGTCATCCTGGCACGCCGATTCACAGCTTCACCCGCTGGCGGCGCCATCCTTGCCCTCGATCCAATCGACCAAAACGCCGAATCCTATGGTTCAAATGGAATCTGCGCGGGCCAGTTCAATGGTTCTTGTGAGAAATGCGGGGCCAAGGCAGTCGGTTTGCTTGCCGATCGCATTCCCGAGACAATACTGCGTTCCGAATTTGCCGCTGTAGGACCTCGCCATGCTGCTGAATGCCCTCTTCCCGACCCGCGACATCGGCACCGACCCGGCCAAGATCCGCGACTGGGCGCAGGCCGTCGAGGGCCTGGGCTATCACTGCATCGAGGTCGCCGATCACGTGTTCGGCGCGGCGGCGCGCGGCGACTGGAAGCCGTTGTACAGCGAGAAGGATCCCTTCCACGAGACCTTCACCACCATGGCCTTCATCGCCGCCGTCACCAAGACCATCAAGCTGTGCAGCGGCGTGCTCATCCTGCCGCAGCGCCAGACCGGCGTGGTCGCCAAGCAGGCGGCCGAGGTCGACATCCTGAGCGGCGGGCGGCTCCGGCTGGGCGTCGGCGTCGGCTGGAACCATGTCGAGTACGAAGCGCTCGACAGCGAGTGGAAGACCCGCGGCGCCCGCCAGGCCGAGCAGATCGCGGTGATGCGCAAGCTGTGGACCGAGGATCTCGTGACGTTCGAGGGTCGCTTCCACAAGTACCAGGACGTCAACATCCTGCCGCTGCCGCACCAGCGGCCGATCCCGGTGTGGTTCGGCGGCTCATCGGACGCCGTGATCAAGCGCTGCGCCCGCATCGGCGACGGCTGGATGCCGATCCTGTCGCCCGCCGACGCCGAGCCCAAGCTCGCCCAGTTGCGCGGCCACCTGCAGGCGTTCGGCCGCAATCCCGCCGCCTTCGGGCTGGAAGGCTGGCTGCGCATGACCGAACCCGACCCTGAGCTGTGGGCCCGTGCGGCCGAGGGCTGGAAACGGCTCGGTGCGCAAATGGTGATGCTCTATCCGATGTACCGCATGCCCACCTTCGATCAGCAGATCGAGACCTTGCGGCGCTTCAAGGACATCGCCGCGTCGTGAAGCCGCTGAAGGTCGGCGCGCGACCATGACGGTTTCCAATCGCGCTTCCCTGCGCACCCAGCCGCGGCAGGCGACGTCGTCGCCAAGCCGCTCGACGTGACTGCGGGCGTCATCGACTGAGCGGCAGTCGATTGCCTGGGATGCAAGTTGCCTCCTCCAGCTATGCTGGGGAAGAGGATCGGCGCTTAAGCGCCCGCAGGTCGACGATCTCCGGCAGGCGGCGCGGATCGGTGCCGGCCGGGTAGATGTTGTGCTTCTGGATCTTCTGCGTTCCGGTCGTCGGCAGGCTTTGCACGACGTGGATCCAGCCCGGCGGCTTGTAGTAGGCGAGCCGTTCGTTGCAGTGCCGGAACAGCATCGTCGCCGCCGCGTCGGCGGGCATCGGGCGCTTCAGCACGATGCAGGCCAGCACCTCCTCGTCGCGCAGCTCGTCCTGCACCGCCATCACCGCCACCTGCTGCACGTCGGGGTGCGTCAGCAGCACCGCCTCGACCTCGGCGGCCGCGATGTTCTCGCCCGAGCGGCGGATGATGTTCTTCTTGCGCTCGACGAAGTGCAGCATGCCGTCGGCATCGCGGATCACGACATCGCCGGTGTGGAACCAGCCGCCCTTCCACGCCGCTTCGGTCGCGGCCTCGTCCTCGAGATAGCCCGAGAAGCAGCCGCGGCGCGGCGTCGCCGCCGAATGGCGCACCAGCATCTCGCCGGGCCGGCCGTCGGGAACGTCGCGGTCGGCGTCGTCGACGACACGCACCTCGACGCCCGGCACGGCGCGCCCGAAGGCGCGGGTGCCGACCTGGCGAGGCTCGACGGTGTCGCCCAGCACGCGCACCATCTCGGTCATGCCCCAGAGCTCGATCATGGGAAAGCCGAAGCGCTTCTCGAACGCGGCGTGCAGCTCGGGCTCGATGCCGGCGCCGATGCCGAAGCGCACGCGATGGCGCCGCTCGTGCTCGTCGGGCGCGAGCTTCAGCAATACCGGCGCGATCACGCCGAGATAGTGCACGACGGTGGCGCGGGTTTCGGCAACCTCGCGCCACCAGCGCTGCGGATGGAAGCGGTCGGGCTGGATCTGGCAGTTGCCGGTCAGGATCGCGCCCATCAGCGACACGACGCCGGCGTTGGCGTGATAGAGCGGCAACGGATTGTAGATGCGGTCCTGGCCGGGGCGCAGGCCGGCCGCGCCGCGCAGCGCGGCGTACCAGTCGCCACATGCGATCTCGTAGCCGTGGCTCAGCACGCAGCCCTTGGGCCGGCCGGTGGTGCCGGACGTGTAGAGAATGCTGGCCGGCGTCTCGGGCCGGGGCTCGGTGCCGAGCGCCGGCCGCGCGGCCTTCGGCAAAGTGTCCTCGAAAGCTTCGCACGCCACCACCGGCGGCCGATGCCCGCTCTGCGCTAGTGCTTCGGCAATCGACGCCTGGC
>Ga0194131_10004068_pt1 | contig 22401 bp, 10 predicted proteins | sample TA2KigO120mmetaG_FD_148631 | JGI IMG/M metagenome (GOLD analysis project Ga0194131, IMG submission 148631) | Freshwater microbial communities from Lake Tanganyika, Tanzania - TA2015053 Kigoma Offshore 120m | ecosystem: Environmental > Aquatic > Freshwater > Lake | place: Tanzania: Lake... | reverse complement strand
GGCGAGCCGCGTCGGCGACATCATCACCGTGTCAATCGACATCAAGGACAGCGCCAAGGTCTCGAACGAAACGAAGCGCAGCCGCGACAATTCGGATACCGCCACCTTGGGCGCGCTGTTCGGCCTCGAAGGCCCGATCAACCGCATCCTGCCCGGCGCGCCGGCCGGTGGAACCAACGGCGCCGTCAACCTCGCCACGACGCTCTCCAACGAGGGCAAGGGCAGCGTGGACCGCGCGGAAGAGATCAAGCTGCTGGTCGCCGCCGTGATCACGCAGGTGCTGCCCAACGGCAACCTCGTACTGCAGGGCCGCCAGGAGATCCGTATTAACTTCGAGGTGCGCGAGCTGCTGGTCAGCGGCATCATCCGCCCCGAGGACATCCTTCAGACCAACACGATCAGCTACGACAAGATCGCCGAGGCCCGCATCGCTTACGGCGGCCGCGGCCAGCTCACCGACGTCCAGCAGCCGCGCTACGGCGCCCAGTTCCTCGACGTCATCCTGCCCTTCTAGTCAGTACCTCCGTTCCTTTCCAAACTTGCGGCCGGCATGGGCAACCATGCCGGCCGATTTTCTTTGCCGCCGTCAGCCGCGGCCTGATCGATCTAGTTGCCGGTCGTCTGCAGCGCACCCTGCTGTCCGCCGGACACGGGCGAGCCGGCGGCGAGACGGGCAAAGAGCACGCCGTAGCCCTGCAGCACGACCACCTTTCGTTTCGGATCGGTGGCGAAGGCATGGCTGCCGAGCGGCGTCAGGGTCAGGTTCTCCACCGGCAAGGTCGCCGGCTTGTCGCTGAAATTGAATGCGGCGAGCACGCGCTCCTCGCCGAGCACCCGCTCGAACGACAGCAGCGAACCGTCGGCGCGCAGAGCGGTAAGCGTGCCGCGCACGAGCGAAGGATGAGCGCGGCGCCAGCGAAGGAAGTTGCGCCAGGCGCTGAGCAGCGACCGGGCGTCGCCGGCCTGCCGATCGACGGCGCGCTCGCGATGCGCGCGCGGCACCGGCAGCCAGGCATTGCGTGCGGAGCTGAAGCCCGCATGGCGCCCGGCGGCCGTCCACGGCATCGGCGTGCGCGACCCGTCGCGCCCGGTAAACACCGGGTAAAACGCCGTGCCGAACGGATCGCGCAAGCGTGATTCCGGGATCTCGGCCTGCGGCAGCCCGAGCTCCTCGCCTTGATAGAGGCAAACGGTGCCGGGGAGCGACAGCAGCAAGGCCATCAGCAGGCACGCGAAGTGCCCGCCGCCATGCGCCCCGCCCCACCGGCTGCATGCGCGCGCCACATCGTGGTTGCTGAACGCCCAGCAGTTGCCGATGCCGCTGGTGTGCTCGACGGCTGCCAGAGCGCGAGCGAACACCTCGGGCGTGAAGTCCTGCTTCATCATGCCCAGCGTGTAGGCGATATCGAGCGCCGTGCCGGCCGGGCTCGTGTAGGCCGCGCATCGCTCGAGCGCGCCTTCCTCGCTCGACAGCTCGCCCAGCGTCACGACGCCGTCATAGGCGCGCACGACGGCGCCCAGGCGGCAGAGAAAATCCCGGGTCTCCGTCCCCATCATGTCGTGCACGTGATGCTGCAGCCGGAACGGCCGCGGCGGGACCATGCCGTCGGCCGGCGGTCGCGGCGGGTTATCGCGCAGCTCCACGTCGTGAAACATGAAGTCGACGGCATCGAAACGGAAGCCGTCGACGCCGCGGTCGAGCCAGAAGCGCGCACAGGCGAACAGCGCGGCGACGACGACGTCGCTGCGCAGATTGAGCGCCGGCTGGCTCGACAGAAAGTGGTGCAGGTAGTATTGCCGGCGCACCGGGCTCCATGTCCACGCGCTGCCGCCGAACACCGAGAGCCAGTTGTTCGGCGGCGTGCCGTCCGGTCGCGGATCGGCCCAGACATAGCGCTCGCTTGCGGCACTCTCGCGCGCCATGCGGCTGTCCTGGAACCATGGGTGCTGGTCCGAAGTGTGGCTCCAGACCTGGTCGATCAGGACTTTGAGACCGAGCGTGTGGGCGCGCCGCACGATGGCATCGAAATCGTCGAGCGTTCCCATGGCCGGATGGACGTCGCAATGATCCGTGATGTCGTAGCCGAAGTCCTTCATCGGCGAGGGATAGAACGGCGAGATCCAGATTGCGTCGACGCCGAGCCCGGCGACGTAGTCAAGCCGGCTGAGCAGCCCCGGCAGGTCGCCGAAGCCATCGCCGTCGCTGTCGCTGAAGCTCAGCGGATAGACGTGATAGATGACGGCTCCGTGCCACCATGGCGTCGACATGAATCTCAACCTCGATGAACGTCGCGCCAAACGTCGATAGCCGCGCTCGTGACGTTGCGCTCGGCTCCGGGCCGCCGGACGCGAAAGACGCCCGGCCGGCAGCTCAGCCCCGCATTGCGACATTGATCATTGTGGATGTGCTGGAAGACTAGGCGAGCCGGCGCGGCGTGACAATGCTTCTGTCGGCGCAAGCGCGCAGTCACCCGGCGCGGGAATGGTCGTGGATCAGTCACGCTCGCGCACCAGCACGGCGACCGGAGCAACCTCGAGGAGCGCTGCCGCGCGAAGGGGTATGACCCCATCCTCTGCATGGAGCAGATGAATGGCCCCGGTCAGTGCATTGCACCACCGGCCGCGCAGATCCCCCGGCAGCAGGATCGCACTGTCGTCCCATGCCAGGCGGCCGTCATAGCTGCGGCTGTCCTGACCAAGCAGGCCGACGAAGAGGCGGCCGGTCACCACCAGAATGCATTGATCCAGATCGCGCCGGACATAAGCGATGAGATGGTCGGCGCGGCCGCCATCGACGGCGATCGGCTCGTAATCGCCGTCGCGGAAGAGGCTCGCCCGCTCGCGCCTCAGTTCGAGAATCCGGCGCATCAGGCAAAGCTTGATGCGCCCGTCTGGCCATTGGGCCATGCATCGGCGACGATGGTGCGCGTCATGCTCCGGCGCATCTGCTTCGGCTTCGCCCAGCTCGCGCAATCCGCGCGCGCGGCGTTCGAAGTCGACGGGCTGTCGATTGTCGGGGTCGACAAGGCTGAGATCCCACAACTCGCTTCCCTGATAGATGTCCGGCACACCGGGCACGGTCAGGCGCAGCGCGAGCTGTGACAGCGAGTTGAGCATGCCGAAGAAAGCGACCCGCCCGGCGAATTCGGCAAAGTCCGCGAGGAAGGGATTGGCCCGGCTGGCATCGAGGGCGCCGCGGGCAAAGGACGTACAGCCCTCTTCATAGGTTTCACGCGGGCTGTCCCAGCTGCTGTGCAGTTTCGCCTCGCGTACCGCCTTGATCAGGTAGCGCTCGATGCGTGCGGCGAAGCCGGCCAGCACGTCGCCCTGGGGCTGCCGTCCGATCAGCTCCGCTGGCCAGGCTCCGATCAGCGTCTGGTAAAGGAAATACTCGTCCTGACGCGACGGCGCTTCGCCGTCGCCTTGGCGCAGGAACTTGTTGAGCTCGCCCCATCGCGTCACGTGACGGTTCCATTCAGACGGAAGCTCGGACAGCACGTCGATGCGGGCGCGCGCATCCTCGCCGCGCTTGGTGTCGTGGGTCGTGCCGGCGAGCATGGTATGCGGCCAATGACGCGCCCGCTGGCGGTTGGCGCGGTGGAAGGCGGCGACCGACACGCCGAACTGGCGGGGATCGCCGCCCACTTCGTTGAGGGACACGAGCCGGGGAAAGCGATAGAACGCCGTGTCCTCGAAAGACTTCGCCATGATCGGGGCGGTGTACTGTTGGAACCGCATGGCAAACCGAAAGACCTCGGCGCGGCGAAAGGAAGGCGCACGCCTGACGAGATCGCCCGTCAACGCATCGTGCACGAAATCGAGGATCTCATGATCGGGGCCGCGCCATGACCGCCGGGCCTGGCTGACCGCCCATTCCAGATCCCTGCGGTCGTCGGCGCCGATCCTGCGGCTGGTGACATAGGTACGGTAGACCGGAAAATGCCGCACCACCTCCCGGAGCGCTTCGCGCAGGCGCTGCCACGTGAAATCGCGCGTGCTCCAGTGACGTTCGGAGATGCGGTCGAGCGCGCCGGCGAGCCCGCTGAGCTCGCCCGACAGCAGGTTCTCGATGACGAGATCCTTGGCGGCCAGCACGATGTCGTCGAACGATGCGGCCGAGCCGCAGAATTGGCGGAAAGCGGCGTCACATGCGGCCTCGCCCGACGGATCGACGAAGAGGCCGTTGACCAGCGCGGCAAAGTCGTAGCCGGTCGTGCCGGCGATCGGCCAGCTCGCGCGCAGCGTCTCATGGCGGGCGAGAATCTCCTCTGCGACGATGTAGAGCCGTCCCGGCTCGCCGGACCCGTCGCGCGGCCGTGACGCCTGCGCCAGCGATTGCAAGCGATGAAAATAGCCCTCGGGATCGGACAGGCCGTCGATGTGGTCGAGGCGCAACCCGTCGAGGCGTCCCTCGCCGATCAGGCGGCCGATCAGGCCGTGCGCGACGGTGAACAGCGCGCGGTTCTCCATGCGGATGCTCGCCAGGTCGCTGATGTCGAAGAAGCGGCGATAGTTCACCTCGTCGGCGGCGACCCGCCAATAAGCCAGGCGATAGTGCTGGCGCTCGAGCAGACCGTGCAGCGCGCCGGCGTTGCCGCCATAGACCGCTGCAGCATCGGCCATGAATTCCGCCGCACCGGCGCTGTCCCTGCAGAGCGCCGCCAGTTCGGATTTGAGATCGGCCACTTTGCGACGCGCTTCGTTGCGGCGACGCTGGCTCAAGCCGCGCAATCGATCGAAATCGCCGGCGATGCGTCCGAGCGAAGCGCGCAGCTCAGCCGAGACCGCCGCGTGTGCTGGGTCCGCGCGCCCGAGCTGCCGGCGAATCACCGTCGCATAGGAGCGCGGCCTGAGCGGCAGCCGGTGGTCGTGATACCAGATGCTGAACGTACCCTCGTCGGCCGCGAAACGCAGCATGAGCTCGTAGCGCTCGAGCACGACGCCATAGTGCTCACCGAGCAGCGGCAGCAGCACCTTGCCGCGCAGCTCCGGCTTGGCCGGCTCCCAGTCAATGTCGAAGAAGCCGCTGTAGATCGAATTGCGCCCCCACTCCAGCACATCGAGCCACCAGGCATTGTCCGCATGGCCGATGCCCATGTGATTGGGCACGAAGTCGAGCACGAGCCCCATCCTGCGCGCGCGCAACGCATCGCTCAACCGAACGACGTCGTGCCAAGTGCCGAGATCGGCGTTGAGCGTGCTGTGATCGGTGATGTCGTAGCCGTGCTCGCTGCCGGGGCGCGCCTTGAGCAGCGGTGACGAATAGACATGGCTGATGCCGAGTTCGGCCAGATAGGGAACGAGCGAGAGGGCGTCGTTCAGGCGGAAGCGCGGAGTGAATTGGATGCGGTAGGTGGATGACGGCACCGTCATCCCCTGGCTTTCCGCGGGAGAGCGGCCGGCCGCAGGCCGCACGCGGTTGAGCGCATCGAACAGCGTGGTCACGCGACTGTCCCGGAAGATCGTTGCGATGGCGACCGGGAGCCGCCGCCGCCAATTCGGGTGCTCATCGATCGTGCCGGGAATATTGATCTGCTCGAGGATCTCGAGCGGATCCTCGAGCTGAACCATCAGGATCGGGCTGGGCGAGCGCGCGAGAAAGCGGTAGGCGGCCTCGACTGGCGGTCGCTCGCAATGCTCCGCATCGGCCAATCCGTCGTCGCGCAGCGCTGCGTGCAGCGATGCGCAGATCGCGCGGCGGCGGCCGCGCTCGGCCTCGACCTGCGTGGCATCGCCGAGCAATCCGAGTTCAGCACGCAGGTCGATGTCGGCGCCGCGCCAGTATGCGGCCAGCGTCGGCAGGTCGTGACTGCCGACCGCCACCAGCGCCGATCGGGGATAATCGCGCGGCCGGACGAAGCGGTCGTGGTCGTCGTGCTCGAAATAGAGCAGCCGGCAACCGAGAATGTCCGCGCGCTCGAGTGCGGCGCGCAGCCCCTCCGGCACCGTCCCGAGATCCTCGCCGATGACGACGCAACGCGCGCGTTGGCTTTCCAGCGCGAGAATGCCCACGAGGTCCGCGAAGGGGTAGCGCACATAAGCGCCGCGAGCGGGCGTATCCCCGTGCCGGATCCAGAATGTCCGCCACAAGCCGAGAACATGGTCGATGCGCAAGGCCCCGGTGTCGCGCATGTTGGCGCGCAGCAGCTCGATGAACGGCTGATAACGCGCGCGGCGCAGGGCGACGGGGTTGATCGGAGACAAGCCCCAGTCCTGGCCCTTCGGGCTCCACAGATCGGGCGGCGCGCCGACACTCCAGCCACCGGCAAACATGTCCTGACCCGCCCACGCGTCGCCGGCCCCGGAGTCGATGCCGACCGCGAGGTCGCGATAGAGGCCGATCGGCATGCCGGCGCGACGCGCCGCCTCGCAGCACGCGGCGAGCTGCTCGGATGCCAGCCATTGCAGATAGTCGAAAAACTCCAGTTCGCGGACATGCCGCGCGGCGAAACGCCGGACCGCCGGCGAGCTCGGGTCGCGGAACTCCACTGGCCAGTTCGGCCAGTAGCGCTGCGCGGCATCGCGCTCGGCCAATGTCTGCCGCAGAAGCTGGAACTGGCTGAAGCGACGCAGCGCTTCGCCGTGCTGACGCTGGAACGCGCGGAAACGGCGCGCACGCCGCGTCTGCCTCGCCAGGTGAGTGCCGCGGAAGAAATCATAGAGCAGCTCCAGCACCGGCCGCTTGTGGCGCGCCACGCCGGCATAGTCGACCAGACTCGACTCGCGGAGCGCGCGCAGCCCCGCCTGAAACGCGGCTGCGGCGACGCGCGCGCGCGCGGCCTGGCATTCGGCGTACTCCGGAACGCCTTCGACATCGATGTAGAGCGGATTGACGAAGACCCGGCTGTTCGGCGAATAGGGGCTCGGACGCTCGGGCTCGTCGAAATACAGGGCATGCAGCGGATTGAGCCCCACCGCGCTGGCGCCGGCCGACGCGGCACGGCGAACGAATTCGGCAAGGTCGCCGAAATCGCCGATGCCCCAATTGAACGGCGAGCGAAGCGCGTAGAGCTGGATCGAGATGCCCCACACCCCGCCCGACTGGAATTGGGCTGGCAGATAGGCGCGCGCGGGCACCACAATGAGCAGCGTGTCGACGTCCGACGCGGCGGGTGCATCGGTTCGGACGACCAGGCCGTGATAGCCGAGAGAGAGCGCGGGCAGACACAAGCGCCGGCGCTCCCAGGATCGCCCTGCGACGTCGACCGTCTCGATCAGCTCGAGCGTGTCGAGCCGCACCGCGCCGCGATGATCGCCGCCGGCCTCCTCCGCAACGCGCCAGGAGATGCGGTCGACGCCGCCCGAGGCCGGGCGACTGAGCGTGACCGAGGGCGGCCCGTCCTCGGCGCGCCAGACCACGACCGGCTCGACGAGCCGCGGCGTCTCCTCCCGAGCTTCGCCGCTGCGCGCGACGCAACCCAGCACGGCCGCCAACGCGCTGATCGTGTCGGCCGGGACCTCGTGCCACACGCCGGACTGGTCGCTGTAGCTGCGCTCGATTCCGGCGCGTTCGCAAAGGTCGGTCAGCGCATCGTCCGGCATCAGGATCGATCCCCGGGAGCGTGCATGAACCAACCGGCAAACCATGGCGGCAGCTCGGCGGGCGGCGAGCCGCCATGGGGTAGCGACGACGTTACGAAGAGCGCGTGCCCGATCGTCTCGAGTTCGGCAACCATGGCCGGTACCCGCGAAAACGAGAGAATGGCCTGGAGCGTCGAGCCGCCCCCGAGCCGCCAGCGCACCTCGATGACGTCCCCCTGGTGGATGCGGCTGGTCGCGGCGCGGCCGCCGGCACCGGCCAACCGCGGGACGATCTCCCGGCGACGGACCGCGATCAACCTGCGGACAAGATCGAGCCAGTCGCGATGCGATCCCGCGCGCTCCGGCAAATCCCAGTCGAGGCACGAGGCCGCGAACGTCCCGGGATCGAGCGGATCGGGGATCGCCGCGCGCGCGCCTTCCGTCGCGAACTCCGGGAAGCGAGCGAATTCACGCAAGCGTCCTGTCCGCACGGCATCGGCGAGAGCCGGGCCGAAATCGCAGAAGAAGAGAAAGGGGTGCGGCGCGTTCCACTCGTCGCCCATGAAGAGCAAGGGAATCGAGGGTGCAAGCAGAACGACCGAAAGCGCGGCGCGCACCGCGTCGGCCGGCGCCAGAGCGCCAATGCGCTCACCCCTGGCGCGGTTGCCGATCTGGTCGTGATTCTGCAAGAAGGAAACGAAGGCAGTGCCAGGCAGATGCGCGCTCGGTTCGCCGCGCCTCCGACCGCCGCGGTGCGCCGATGCTTCTCCCTGATAGTCGAAACCTTCGGCCAGCGTGCGGGCCAGGCGGGCGTGCGGCCCGTCGACATAGTCGCCGTAGTAACCAGCCGCCTCGTCGGTCGCCAGGACATGGAGGACATGGTGCAGGTCATCGTTCCACTGCGCCGTGTAGCGGCGGGGTTCGCCATTGCTGCCGCGCTCGAGCAGCCGCGCTGAATTGTCGTCATTCTCGAGGACGAGATGAATGTGGCGGCCCGGCGGGGTCCCGGCGCGCACGGTGTGGGCCAGTTCCTCGAGCAAGCCGGGCTTGCTGTCGTCGACGATCGCATGGACGGCGTCGAGCCGAAGGCCGTCGATGTGGAACTCCTCGATCCAGTAGAGCGCGTTGTGGATGACGAAGTCGCGCACCGGGCCGCTGTCCGGTCCGTCGAAATTGATTGCGCCACCCCACGGGGTCTGGTGCTGGGCATTGAAGAATTGCGGCGCGTAGCGCTGCAGATAGTTGCCCTCCGGCCCGAAGTGGTTGTAGACCACGTCGAGAAACACCATCAGGCCCCGACGATGCGCGGCTTCAACGAAGCGCTTGAGCTCCTCGGGGCGGCCATAACGGTGCTCGGGCGCGAAGGGCAGGACGCCGTCATAGCCCCAGTTGCGCCCGCCCGGCGCTTCCGCCAGCGGCATGAGCTCGATGGCTGTGATGCCGAGATCGACCAGATGATCGAGTCGGCGCGCGGCGCTGGCATAGTCGCCTTCGCGCGTGAAGGTGCCGACATGCATCTCGTAGAGCACCGTCTCGTGCCACGGCCGGCCGTTCCAATCGGCATCCGACCACGCGAATGCCGCGGGATCGACGACTTCGCTCGGGCCGTGGACGTCCTGCGGCTGGAAGCGCGAGGCCGGGTCGGGCACCGCGATCTCGCCATCGATCACGAAGCGGTAGCGGGTGCCCGCACGCGCCTTCGCGGTCGCCAGCGCGTGCCACCCACCGGCACCGCGCACCATCGGCGGTGTCGTGCCCCCCTCCCTGCCGCCCCCATCAAGCTCGATCTCCACGCTGCGCGCGGCCGGCGCCCAGAGCCGGAAGCTCACGCTGCCGTCTTCGCGAACGGACGCGCCGAAGGGCATCGCATGGACACGCTTCATGGTCTGGCGGGGCCGCGTCGGCCGCACAGCACGACAACGGTGCGCGGCTCGACCTCGACCTTGGCATCCGGCGCCAGCGGCGCCTGACCGCCAGAGCCCGTGGCAAGCGCGGTATTGAGCAGGAATGTCCACTCGCCGATCCCCGCAATCGACGGCAGCTGATAGATCACGCGATCGAAATGCGCATTCAGCACGACGAACAGCGGCTCGTCGGCTTCTTCCGATTCCAGCTCGCTGCCGGCGTCGGCGAGCAGGAAGCACAGGCTGCGCGCATCGGGAAAATTCCAGTCGACTTCGGTCTTCTCGCTTCCGTCGGGCACCAGCCAGGTGACGTCCTTGAGCAGCCCGTCGTTGTCGATGAGCGTGCCGACCAGGAACCGACCGCGTCGAAACGCTCGGTAGGTCTTGCGCAGCCGGATCACGTGGCGCACGAACGACAGGAGATCGCGCGTCTCGCTCGCGGGCTCGGTCCAATCGACCCAGCCGATCTGATTGTCCTGGCAATAGGCATTGTTGTTGCCGCGCTGCGTGTTGGCGATCTCGTCGCCCGCCAGCAGCATGGGCACGCCTTGCGAGAGCAGCAGGGTGGCGAGCAGGTTGCGCTTCTGCCGCGCTCTCAGCGCAATGATCTTCTCGTCGTCGGTCTCGCCCTCCGCGCCGCAGTTCCAGCTGTTGTTGTTGTCGCTGCCGTCGCGGTTGCCCTCCTGGTTGGCCTCGTTGCGCTTCTGCTCGTAGCTGACCAGATCGTGCAGGGTGAAGCCGTCGTGGGCGGTCACGAAATTCAGGCTCGACCACGGCCGCCGCCCGGAATGGCCGAAGACGTCGCGCGAGGCACACACGCGCCCCGCGAGCTCGCGGATCAGCCCGCCTTCTCCCTTCCAGAAGCGCCGCACCGTGTCGCGGAACTTGTCGTTCCATTCCGCCCAGGCCGGCGGGAAGGCGCCGAGGCGATAGCCGTCCGGGCCGACGTCCCATGGCTCGGCGATCAGCTTGACGCGCGACAGCACGGGATCCTGGCGCACCACGTCGAGAAAGCCCGAATATGGATCGAAGCCGCCGGCCGCCTCGCGCGCGAGCGTCGTCGCCAGGTCGAAACGGAAGCCGTCGACATGCATCTCCTCGACCCAGTAACGCAGCGAATCGGTGACGAGCTGCAGGACGCGCGGATGATGCAGCCGCAGCGCATTGCCGCAGCCGGTGAAATCCTCGTAGTGACGCTCGTTGCCCGGGACGAGCCGATAGTAAGACTTGTTGTCGATGCCGCGGAAGGACAGCGTCGGACCGAGGTGGTTGCCTTCGGCGGTGTGGTTGTAGACGACATCGAGGATCACCTCGATGCCGTTGTCGTGCAGGTTGCGCACCATCGCCTTGAACTCGCCGATGTCGCCGCCGGCGAGATAGCGCGGCATCGGCGCAAAGAACCCGATCGAGTTGTAACCCCAAAAATTGTTGAGCTTGCGGTCGACCAGCGTACGGTCGTCGACGAAGGCGTGAATCGGCAGCAGCTCGATGGCCGTCACGCCGAGCGAGCGCAGATAACGCGTGACCGACGGCTGGGCGAGCCCGGCGAACGTGCCGCGCAGCGGCGCGGGAATGTCCTCGCGCTGCATGGTGAATCCGCGCACGTGGACCTCGTAGATGATCGTTCGGCTCCAGCGCGTGAACGGCCTCGTGTCGCGCCCCCACGTATGGGCCGGATCGATCACGACGCATTTCGGCATGCCGCGCGCGTTGTCGCGCCGGTCGAACGAAAGATCGGCCTGCTTGCTGCCGACGCGGTAGCCGAAATGGGCATCGTTCCAGGTCAGCCTTCCGTGCAGCGCACGGACATAGGGATCGATCAGCAGCTTGTTCGGATTGAAACGGTGCCCCGCCTTGGGATCGTAGGGGCCGTACACGCGATAGCCGTAAAGCCAGCCCGGCCGCGCCTCGGGGAGATAGCCGTGCCACACCTCGTGCGTATATTCGGGGAGATCGATGCGGCCGATTTCGCGATGTCCGGCGCCATCGAAGATGCACAGCTGCACCCGCTCGGCGTGGGCGGAGAACAAGGCGAAATTCACGCCCTTGCCGTCCCAGGTTGCACCCAGAGGATAGGGACTGCCCGCTTCCACCCGCATGCGCTCAGCTGGCATGCTGGTCTCAAACCGGTTTGGCGGCGAGAATCAGTCCGCCGAGCGGCGGCAGCGTAACGACGATCGAGCATGACCGGCCGTGCCACGGCGTCGGTTCGACCGCGATATGGCCGCCATTGCCGAGATTGCTGCCGCCATAGATCGCGGCATCCGAATTCAGCACCTCGCGATAGGAACCGCATTGCGGCACGCCGAGGCGGTAGCCATGCCGCGGAACGGGGGTGAAGTTGCACACGACGACGACGCCGGGATCATCGGCGCTGCATCGCCGGATGAAGGACAGCACGCTGTTGCCGCTGTCGTTGGCATCGATCCATTCGAAGCCGCTGGCCTCGCAGTCGCGCGCGTGGAGTGCCGGCAGATCGCAATAAAGCCTGTTCAGGTCGCGCACGAGGTTCTGCACGCCGGCGTGGGCCGGATCCCCGAGCAGGTGCCAGTCGAGGCTGATGTCGTGGCTCCATTCGCGCTCCTGAGCGAACTCTCCGCCCATGAACAGCAGCTTCTTGCCGGGGTGGCCGAACATGAAAGTGTAGTAGACGCGCAGATTTGCGAAGCGCTGCCATCGGTCGCCCGGCATCTTGCCGAGCAGCGAGCGCTTTCCGTGCACGACCTCGTCGTGGCTGAGCGGCAGGATGAAGTTCTCGCTGAATGCGTAGAGCAGCCCGAAGGTGAGCTGATTGTGGTGATGGGACCGATGGACCGAATCGCGGCTCATGTAGTCGAGCGTGTCGTGCATCCAGCCCATGTTCCACTTGTAACCGAAGCCGAGCCCGCCGAGATGGACCGGACGCGAGACCATCGGCCAGGCGGTCGATTCCTCGGCGATGGTGGCGATGCCAGGATGGCGACCGTAGGCGAGCTGGTTCAGCCGCTGCAGGAAATCGATCGCCTCCAGGTTCTCGCGTCCGCCGAACTTGTTGGGCACCCACTCGCCGGGCTTGCGGCTGTAGTCGAGGTAGAGCATCGAGGCGACGGCATCGACGCGCAGGCCGTCGACATGGAAGCGATCGAGCCAATAAAGGGCGCTGGCATGGAGAAAGTTCGCCACCTCGCGCCGCCCGAAATTGTAGATCAACGTATCCCAGTCCTTGTGCAGTCCCTGGCGCGGATCGGCATGCTCGTAGAGATGGGTCCCGTCGAATGCGCCGAGGCCGTGCGGGTCATTCGGGAAGTGGCCGGGCACCCAATCGAGGATGATGCCGAGGCCGGCGTCATGCGCAGCTTCGATGAGGAACCGGAAATCCTCGGGCGGACCGAACCGGCTGGTCGGCGCGAACATGCCGACCGGCTGATAGCCCCACGAGCCGTCGAAGGGGTGCTCGGTGATCGGCAGAAGCTCGATATGCGTGAAGCCCAGGTCCCTGACGTAGGGGACGAGCTGCTCGGCCAGCTCCCGGTAGCCGAGATAGGCATTGTCCTGCTCGATCTTGCGGCGCCATGAATCCGCGTGCACCTCATAGATCGATACCGGCGCGGCGCGGTCGATGCGGCGCTGGCGCTCGGCGAGCCAGGCCTCGTCAAGCCACGGCTGCTCTGATGCGGCGTGCACGATCGACGCGGTGTGCGGCGGCCGCTCGGCGGTGAATGCGTAGGGATCGGCCTTGAGCGGCAGCAGGGTGCCATCCGCGGCCTTGATCTCGAACTTGTAGCGCTCGCCCGCGCCGAGACCCGGCACGAATATCTCCCAGATGCCCGCGCCCGGATGAAGTCGCATCGGGTGGCGCCGTCCGTCCCAGTTGTTGAAGTCGCCGACCAGGCTGACGCGGCGCGCATTGGGCGCCCACAGCACGAAGACGACGCCGGTCGTCCCTTCGACTGCGGTCACATGGGCGCCCATCACGTCATAGGCCGCCGGATGCGTGCCCGCCGCCAGGAGCTGGAGATCATCCTCCCGCAGCCAGGGCCGGAACCGATACGGATCGTCGAGCTCGACCTGGCGGCCACCCCACTCGACGCTCAAGCGGTAGGCGAAACGGCGTGCGCGGTCGATGGTGCCGGCGAACAAGCCGGCTTCGTGCACGCGCTCGAGCGGCGCCACCACGCGCGACGACTTTGCATCGATGATCGCAGCACCGCGCGCCTCGGGCAGAAAGGCGCGCACGACCATGCCCTCGCCGGTCTTGTGCAGGCCGAGAAAGGCGAACGGGTCGGGATGATCGCCGCTGACGATCGCTCGCGCGTCGTCGAATCGCTGGCTGCCGTGACGCATGCGGATCCTCCTCACGCCGCGTGAGACAGGAGATCGTTGGCGCCCGCCAACGGTATCCACGCCCAGGCCGGACGATTGGCCAGCTCGTAGCCGATTTCGTAGAAGAGCTTTTCGAGCATGGCGAGCTTGAGCAGATTCTTCGCGACCGACTCGTCGGCCGGGTAGCTGGCGCAGCCGGCGATGGCAAGACGGTAGCCGGACAGGAACGCCTCGATGGCCTGATCGCGCCACGTAAGCACGAAGGGACGCATCACTGGGCGGCGTTCGGCGTTGTCGCGCGTTTCGTGATCGAGTGCGGCCCAGGCGGCGTAGTCGAAGGAGCGCACCATGCCGGCCACATCCTTGAGCGGCGTGTTCTTGCCGCGCCGTTCGCCAAGCGGACGGCGCGGCTCGCCTTCGAAATCGAGGATGTAGACGTCGTTCTGCGCCACGACGATCTGCCCGAGGTGGTAGTCGCCGTGATAGCGCGTCTTCGCGACACCGGACGGGACAGGGAACGGTACGGCGATCTGCTGCAGAATCTCGCGCTTGCGGGCCAGCAGCCGATCGGCGAAGTCTGCCGCTTCGCCGGTCAGCGTCTTGCGCTGGCGGGCGAGCGTGTCCAGCGCGGCGCGCGCTTCCTTGCCCAGCCGTTGCTGGAAGCGCCGCACGTCGGCGTCGGTCATCGGCTCCGGCTTGAAGGCCGGATCGGCCTCGGCCGGGCACAGAGCGCGATGCAACTCGGCGGTGCGCTCGCCGAGCTTGCGCATCAGCGCGAGGTTGACGGCATGGACATCCGGCCTGGCGGCGACGTCCTCGGCCGGCAGAACGGCCGCTTCATCGAGGAAGCGCTGCAAGTAGGCTTGCGTGTGCGCCCAGCCATCGCCCTGATTGCGGATGAAGGCATGCATGCAGCCGAGCGCGGTGCAACTGCCGTCGGTGCCGATCAGCTCGATGCCGCCCAACAGGGCCGGCGAGTTGGCGAAGCCCGCCTGCTCGGTCAGGAATCGGCCGATCTCGAGGTCGGGATGCGTGCCGGTCGCCAGCCGGCGGTAGAACTTCAGGATCAGATAGTCCTCGATCAGGACCGACGAATTGCTCTGTTCGACCCCGAGCGGTCGCACGGTGGGGCTTTCCGGCGCAGCCTGCGCGGCGAAGGCGCGGGTCGGGCGGAACTCGATGCGCCCGAGCGGGTGGTCGACATGGGCGCCGCGGCGCACCGCGTCCACGACGGCCAGAGCGAAGCGCTCGTCCTGCACGGCCTCGTAGAGCGCGCCGCTGCGCGGCCCTTTGCGCACCTTGGCGAGAGCCACGGCTATGCGATCCTGCGTCAGCGTGTGGACTTCCTTCCATTCGATCGCCAAGGGAAGGAAGTAGGTTTGCGGCGTCGTCTTGCCTTGGAAGCGTGCGTCGAGGAACGTCAGCAGCCAGCCTTCGCTGCCGGCGGCGAACGCCACCGACGACGTCACCTCCGCCTCGCGCAATGCCAGGTCCTTGGCGCCATACCAGCGCCGCATCGGCAGATAGCGCGGCAGCACATCGCGGTCGAAGATCGTCTTGTTGCGGCCGGTCAGCAGGGTTTGCCAGGCCTCGCCGACGACGAGCGTGACGAATTCGGGCAGCGACTCGGCGATCGCCGGCCTGCCGTCGACGACCTGGTTTGCCTGCGCCAGCAGGAACCAGAAGAACGAGTGGCCGGACAGGGTCAGCCGATAGAGTCCCTCGGCGATCGGGGGAAAATTGGTGCGGCTCAGCAGCTCGACCGGAATGCGCCCGCGATAGGGCGCGAGATCAAGATCGACCGCTTCGGCCGATCGCGCGAGATTGGCGACGCACAGCACCGTCTCCTCGCCGTGCTCGCGGATATAGGCAAAGATGCGGCGGTTCGACGGATAGAGGAAGCTCAGCGTTCCGCGTCCGAAGACCTTGCGGCCCTGGCGCGCCGCGATCAGACGCTTCGTCCAGTTGAGCAGCGAGGACGGATTGCGCATCTGCGCCTCGACGTTGACCGCCTGATATCCGTAGACCGGATCCATGAGCGCCGGCAGGAACAGGCGCGCCGGGTCAGCGCGCGAAAAGCCCCCATTGCGGTCGGGCGTCCACTGCATCGGCGTGCGCACGCCGTCCCGATCGCCCAGGAAGAAGTTGTCGCCCATGCCGATCTCGTCACCGTAGTAGACGACCGGCGTGCCCGGCATCGACATGAGCAGGCTGTTCATCAGCTCGATCTTGCGCCGGTCGTTGTCCATCAGCGGCGCCAGGCGGCGGCGGATGCCGAGGTTGAGACGCGCGCGCCGGTCGGCCGCGTAGGTCTTCCAGAGATAGTCGCGCTCGGAATCGCTGACCATTTCGAGCGTCAGCTCGTCGTGATTGCGCAGGAAGATCGCCCACTGGCACGACGCGGGGATTTCCGGCGTCTGGCGCATGATGTCGGTGATCGGGTGCCGGTCCTCCTGCGCGATCGCCATGTAGATGCGCGGCATGAGCGGAAAGTGGTAGGCCATGTGGCACTCGTCGCCCTGGCCGAAATAGGCTTGCACGTCCTCCGGCCACTGGTTGGCCTCGGCGAGGAACATGCGGTTCTTGTGTTTCCTGTCGAGCTCGGCACGCAGGTGCTTCAGCACCGCGTGCGTTGCGGTCAGGTTCTCGTTGTTGGTGCCCTCGCGCTCGCACAGATAAGGAATGGCGTCCAGCCGCATGCCGTCGACGCCGGCGTCGCACCAGTAGCGCATCGTGGCGATGACGGCGCGCACGACCTGGGGATTGTCGAAGTTGAGATCGGGCTGGTGCGGAAAGAAGCGGTGCCAATAGTAGGCCTGCGCGGTCGCGTCCCACGACCAGTTCGAGCTCAGCGTGTCGGTGAAGATGACGCGCGTGCCGTCGAACTTCTTGTCGGTGTCGCTCCAGACATACCAGTCGCGCAGACGCGAGCCCGCCTTGGCCCTGCGCGCGCGCTGGAACCAGGGATGCTGATCCGAGGTGTGGTTGACGACCAGCTCGGTGATGATGTGCAGGCCCCGCCGATGGGCCTGCCGGACGAACTCGCGGAAGTCCTTCATCGTGCCGTAGGAGGCATGAATCTCCCGGTAGTTGGCGATGTCATAGCCGTCGTCGCGCAGCGGCGAGGGATAGAACGGCAGCAGCCAGATCGCGGAAATGCCGAGATCCTGCAGGTAGTCGAGCCGCTGGGTCAGGCCCTGGAAGTCGCCGACGCCGTCGTCATTGGCGTCGAAGAACGCCTTGACGTGGGCTTCGTAGATCACGACGTCCTTGTACCAGAGCGGGTCGTCGGCCAGCATCAGAAGCAGGTCTCGCGGTAGTCGACGTAGCGGAACGGCGCGACGCGGAAGATCGCCGCCGGGTTGGCATGCGGTTCGAGGCGAATGCGATGCTGCGCGCCACGCCACAGGTGCCGCTCGCCGCCCAGCAGGTCCTGGAGCTCGAAGGCGTCGCCCTCGCTCAGGTTCATGTCGCCGAGCGGGAATTCGATCGTCGCTTCGTGAGCCTCGAAGGGATCGAGATTGACCGCAACGAAGATCATGTTCGAGCGGTCAGCCGTCATCTTGCTGTAGAACAGCACGGAGTCCGAGCTCGCCGGATGGAAGCGCAGATTGGTCAGCTGGTGGAGTGCCGGGTTGTCGCGCCGCGCGACGTTGACGCGCCGGATGTAGTCTTTGATGTTCCCGGCGCGATCCCAATCCCACACCTTGAATTGGTACTTTTCGGAATCGGCGTATTCCTCGGTCCCCGGCAGCGCCGTGGCCTCGCACAGCTCGAAGCCGTTGTAGATGCCGTAAAGACTCGACAGCGTGGCGGCCAGCACGAGGCGCATCTGGAACGCGGCGCGGCCGCCTCTCTGCAGCATGGGCGGCAGGATGTCCGGCGTGTTGGTGAAGAAGTTGGGCCGGAGGTAGTCGCGGCACTCCGTGGTCGTCAGCTCGACCAGGTAGTCGATGATCTCCTGCTTGAAGTTGCGCCAGGTGAAGTAGGTGTAGGACTGCGTGAAGCCGGCCTTGGCCAGCACCTTGAGCATCTTCGGCCGGGTGAACGCCTCCGATAGGAAGATCGCCTCGGGGTGCTTGGCCTGCACCTCGCGGATCAGCCACTCCCAGAACGGCACCGGCTTGGTGTGCGGGTTGTCGACCCGGAAGGTCTTGACGCCCTGGGCGATCCAGAACAGCACGATGTCCTTGAGCTCGTTCCAGAGTGCTGCACGATGCGCGCCGTAGAAATTGACGTTGACGATGTCCTGATACTTTTTCGGCGGGTTCTCGGCGTATTTGACGGTGCCGTCGGGCCGGAAGTTGAACCATTCCGGATGCTGCTTGATCCAGGGGTGGTCGGGCGCGCACTGCACGGCGAAATCGAGCGCCACTTCCATGCCGTGCTCGTGCGCGGCGGCGACGAGGCGGCGGAAATCGTCGAGCGTGCCGAGCTCAGGATGCACGGCGGTGTGCCCACCCTCGCGTGAGCCGATGGCATAGGGGCTGCCCGGCTCGCCCGCTGCAGCCACGACCGCGTTGTTGCGCCCCTTGCGATTGACCTCGCCGATCGGATGAATGGGCACGAAATAAAGCACGTCGAAGCCCATGTCGCGCACCTCGGGGAGCCGACGGATGCAGTCGTCGAAGTTGGAGCCCCGTCCGGGATCGCTTGCCTGCGAGCGCGGAAACATCTCGTACCAGGCTGCGAAGCGCGCGGCGGGGCGGTCGACGTAGAGCTCGAGTGTCCGGTGATAGAGCGTCTCGTCGGCGCGCGCGCCGATGCGGCCCATCAGCTCCCTCGTCGAATCGGAGAGCAGCAGGAGCAGGCGTTGCAGCTCGGCGGCGGCGTTGTCGACCTGGACCAGCAACTGGTGCGCCGCACCTGGGTCCTGGCGGGCAGCCTGGGCAGCCTTGTCGATCAGCGCGCGGCCCTCGCGAAGCTCCAGCGAGACGTCTTGGCCCGCGTCGCGCTTCTTGATCACGTCCTGACGCCAGGTCTGGAACGGGTCGGTCCACGCCCTGATGCGATAGAGATATCGCCCGATCACGCCGGGCGTGAAGCGGCCGACCCAGCGGTCGTTGTCGGCATGCGCCATCGGGGCGCGCCGCCATTGATCTTCCCCCGGCGCCAGGAATTCGAGTGCGGCGCCCAGCACGTCATGGCCGTCGCGAAAGATGTCCGCCGCCACCTCGAACTCGTCGCCGAGCACGCGCTTGACCGCATAGCGGCCGCCGTCGATCTCGGGGCTGACGCTTTCGATGACGACGCGGCTGAGCGCATCCCAGGCGGGATTGTGCTCTGGACGCAAGGTTTCGAGGTTTTCGTCTGCCGCGATTTCCGCGGCTCGCCGGTTTTTCCCCGAACGGGGTGCCATGGGGATGCTCCGCACGCCGGTCTGTCGAGCATATAAGGCCGGACGGGCCGCTTCGTTCCCTGCGAACGAGGCCAGGGGCAGCCAAGCCACGACAAGGCAGCCCGTCGGATACGATCCCCCGCGCGATTCGCGCGATTTCCCCTGAGCCGGATTCGAACGCACCAATCTGGCGACATTGTGGCGCCGGCTGCACGCGACGGTGATCGGGCGCCGGCCCCGGCCGCGACATTTGTGGGCGAAATAAATGACAAATCGAGGGCACGAATTTGCGGAGCCTGCGTTGGGAGGTCGGGTTTCGCGCTGCGAGCGCGCGCTCTGGGAGAAATGCGAGGAGGCCCTCGATGTCGAGACGGCGCGTGCTGATGGTTGCGTCCGAGGCCTATCCGCTGGCCAAGGCCGGCGGGCTGGCCGACTATGTCTCCGGCCTCGCCAAGGCACTGTTTCGCGAAGGCTGCGACGTCAAGATCCTGCTGCCCGCCTATCCAAGCGCGCTGGCCGCCATCAAGGGGCCGATCAGCCGGTTCCGCGTCGATGGCCTCGACGAATTCGGGGCGGTGTCGCTGATTGCCGGGCGGACGCCCGGCGATGTCGGGGCGTGGCTGGTCGACTGCCCTTCGCTCTATGCGCGCGACGGCGATCCCTACCAGGATGCGGACGGCAAGGACTGGCCAGACAATGCCCGCCGCTTTGCCCTCCTCAACCGCGTCGGCGCGCTGCTGGCGACCGGGAACGGTCCGCTCTCGTGGCGTCCGGATCTCGTCCATCTGAACGATTGGCCGACCGGACCGCTGGCCGCCATGCTGAAGCTGGCCAATGCGCCGGTGCCGCGCACCGTGTTCGTCATCCACAACATGGCATTTCTCGGCTTGTGCGCGGCCGACGTGCTTCCGCTGCTCGGCCTGCCGGGCGAGGTTCTCGGGGAATCCGGCCTGGAGTTCTACGGCCACGTCTCGTTCCTCAAGGCCGGGCTGAGCTATGCGGACCGCGTGGTCACGGTCAGCGAGTCCTATGCCCAGGAAATCCTCGCACCGGAATTCGGCTGCGGCCTCGACGGTGCGCTGCGCGCGCGCGGCGATCGCATCATCGGCATCCGCAACGGCGTCGACTACGATGAATGGGATTCCCGCGTCGACAACCGGATCGCGGCCGGCTATGGCGCGCACGACCTGGCGGGCAAGGCGCTTTGCCGCGCCGAGCTCGAGCAGCATTTCGGGTTACGGCCGCGCCGCGACGTGCCGATCTTCGCCTATATCAGCCGCCTGACCCACCAGAAGATGGCCGACGTGCTCGTCGCGGCGGCGCCGGAGATCGTGCGCCAAGGCGCGCAGCTCGCCATCCTCGGCCGCGGTGACCGCGACATCGAACGCGCGCTGTGCGAGCTCAGCCGCCAGTTTGACGACGAGGTGATCGTCCGTCCGGGCTACGACGAGTCCGCCGCGCATCGGCTGCTCGCCGGCGCCGACGCCCTTCTTGCCCCTGCCCGGTTCGAGCCGTGCGGTCTGATCCAGATCTACGCCCTGCGCTACGGCACCTTGCCGATCGTGTCGCGCGTCGGCGGATTGAAGGAGACCGTGGTCGACGCCGATCCCGAGACGCTGGCGGCCGGCACCGCCACCGGCTTCATGTTCGACGACCGATGCCTCGCCGGCTTGCTCGGCGCGGTGGAACGCGCCCTGGCCGTCTATCGCGATCGCAAGCGCTGGCGCGCCATGATGAGAAACGCGATCGGCCGGGACTTCTCATGGCAGCGCGCGGTGACGCGATATCTCGAGCTCTACGATGACATGGCGCCGGTCGCGGCCGAGCGCAGAGTGAGCGCACCCGTGACCAAAGTCGGCGACGACGCCAACGTCGTCTATCTCGGCAACCTGGCCGCCGCGAGCGATTAGATTGGACGTTGCCACTCCCTCCCCTCGCGCGAAGCGCGGAGGAGTTCGGACCGCGTTCCGGTTCGAACGGGTGGGCGCCCTTGCGGTCGGGCGTTTCCACCCCTTCGGGCCCCCTCCTCGATCCTCCCCCGCTTGCGGCGAGGGCGGAAGACTCGGCTCGACCAAAGCAGAAGCGTCTTTTTAAGACGCCAGAGACAAAATGAGGTGGCAGATAAACCGGCCGCAGCCGCGTCAATCGTCGCGGTGCGTGCGCTCGAGCCGCTCGTGGCGCTCTTGGGCCTCGAGCGTAAGAGTCGCGATCGGCCGCGCTTCGAGCCGTTTGAGGCCGATCGGCTCGTTGGTCTCCTCGCAGAAACCGTAAGTGCCGTCTTCGATGCGCTGAAGCGCGGAGTCGATCTTGGCGATCAGCTTGCGCTCGCGGTCGCGCGTGCGCAGCTCGATCGCGTGCTCGGTTTCGAGCGACGCGCGATCGGCCATGTCGGGCTGCTGGAGATTTTCTTCGGTGAGATGAGCGAGCGTTTCGTTCGCTTCGCGCAGAAGCTCCGCTTTCCACTTCAGCAGTTTCTGCCGGAAGTATTCGAGCTGCAGCGGATTCATGAAGGATTCTTTTTCGGTCGGCCGGTAATCCGGCGGCAGCAGGACCGAGGACGAAGAGGACGGTGCAGCAACTGAAGTCGACATCGAACACCATCGATCGTGGCAACGGGGGTCCAAAAGCGGCCGGGAGTATATGTATCGGCCCGACGCGCTTCAACCCCTCTGTGGGGGTAGAAGATGCCCTACGGATTTGACATTTCAGTGAAAAGAGGCGTGTCGGGACGCCGACTGAGCGGCCCGGATGGCGCCGGCCGGGTGTCTGCCGGCCGGGCGGTCGGCGCTAGGCCAACTGGTCGTATTTGGCCAGCTCGACCCGCGCGCGCAGCTCGATCTCGTCGAGCACTTCGGCCAGGCGGGCGTCGGTGACCGCGCCACGCTCGGCGCGCACCATCTCGCTGAGCTCCGCGAGGCGCTGGCGCGACAGCCCGCCGACCAGCAGGCCGTGGCGAATTTCCTCAAGCCGATCAAGGATATCGTAGCCGCGCTTGCGCGCGCGGCCGCCCCCCTGGTCGGTCACTTCCTGGGCGGCGATGACCGCCTCGACGCGCGCAACGGCCTGGGGCGCCTTGGCCTCCTCGGCGCCGGTCGCCTGTTCCAGTTCGCGTGCGAAGTCGGCGCCCCGCGCCTTGGACGACTTATCGACGCCGCGGCGGCCGGCAATGGATCGCGCAGATCCGGTCTGGTCGATTTTCATGCCAGAAATCCTCGTCTTATATAACGTTAGTCGGTCCGATCGTCACCAACTAACGGGGCGGCATGGGACGGGGACGCGCCGGCCGACATGCGGCAGAATTTGCCGGGCGAGCCGGTAGAAACGTCAGACTGCCGC
>Ga0194131_10004067_pt1 | contig 22407 bp, 24 predicted proteins | sample TA2KigO120mmetaG_FD_148631 | JGI IMG/M metagenome (GOLD analysis project Ga0194131, IMG submission 148631) | Freshwater microbial communities from Lake Tanganyika, Tanzania - TA2015053 Kigoma Offshore 120m | ecosystem: Environmental > Aquatic > Freshwater > Lake | place: Tanzania: Lake... | reverse complement strand
CTGCTGCCTTGCAGACAGTCAATGATCCCGAGATCAACCGCCCGATCACGGATCTCGGCATGGTCAAGGGCATCGACGTGAAGTCAGACGGGACCGTGGAGGTCGGCATCTACCTCACGGTCTCCACCTGTCCTATGCGCGGCGCCATCCAGGACCGGGTGTCGGACGCGGTCCTGAAAGTCCCGCACGTGACGCGCGTGGAGGTGCACCTCGACGTCATGAGCGACGAACAGCGCACCGCCCTCAAGACGACACTGCGTGGGGGCGCCGCGAAAGAGATCGTGTTCACGCAACCAGGCAACACGACCCGAGTGTTCGCCATCGCCTCAGGCAAGGGTGGTGTCGGCAAATCTTCGGTGACGGCCAACCTCGCCGTTGCTCTCGCCCAGCGTGGGCTCACCGTGGGACTTCTCGACGCCGACGTCTACGGCCACTCCATTCCGCGGATCCTCCAGATCACCACTCCGCCGACGATGGTGGAAGGCATGATCATGCCCCCGCAGGGCTACGGCGTTCGTGTGATCTCCATGCTCTCGTTCAAGCCGGGCGGCATCGAGACCCCCATCGCATTCCGAGGCCCGATGCTCCACCGCGCACTGGAGCAGTTCCTCTCCGACGTATGGTGGGGAGATCTCGACATCCTCCTGCTCGATCTCCCGCCCGGCACGGGAGACATTGCGATTTCCACCGCGCAACTCCTCCCCAAGGCGGAGATCATCGTCGTCACCACTCCGCAATTGGGTGCAGCAGATGTTGCTGTGCGCGCGGGCACTCTGGCGACTCAGACGCATCAGAAGGTGCTCGGTGTGGTGGAGAACATGTCCGGGTTCCCCTGCCCGCATTGCGGTGAGCCGCTGGATCTCTTTGGTGTCGGCGGTGGCGACCTCGTCGCGGAGCGCCTTTCACGTGCACTGGGCACTGAGGTCCCGGTTCTCGCTCGGATCCCCTTCGATCCGCGGCTCCGCGAGGGCGGCGACACCGGCCATCCACTCGTCGTCGATCACCCTGACGCACCCGCGGCTCAGTCTCTGACAGAACTCGCCCACACCCTCGCGGCACGTCCCCGCGGACTCAGCGGAATGAACCTGACGATCACTCCGGCCTAGGCGACATCCGGATCGAAGGGCACCGGACCAACCGCACCCGTCGACTTCTTCTTCGGTGCTTCGTCGTCGTCGAGGATGCCGGCCGCCCACCGCTTGGGGTGGAGGTCCCGGAGTTCCTTGACCGTCCCTATGGTGTCCGAGAGGTCGACACCGGCAGAGTCGGCGAGATCGCTCTTTGCGTTCGCGGCCATCACCTTGATCTGTCGAAGCCACCGTCCCGCGTCCGCGGCGGCCTTCGGGAGGCGATCGGGACCGAACACCAGGAGGCCCACGACGGCGAGCACGAGGATCTCGCCGATGCCGATGTCGAACATGCCGTCAGGGTACGCGCTCTAACTCAGCGAGTCGGTCGCACCCAGTGTCAGAGTGACCTGCTCCTCACGCCCATTCCGCACGAAGGTGAGGGTGACGTCGTCTCCCGGAGCGTAGCTGCGGATCGCCACGACGAGTTCCGTTGCGTCCCGAGTATCACGATCACCGATGCCGAGGATGACGTCACCCGGGCGGAGGCCCGCATTGTCGGCGGGTCCGTTCTCATTCACTTCGTTGATGCGCGCACCCTCACCGGTGTACGCGGTGTCCAGGGAGACACCGATGATCGGAGTCGAGGACTGGCCCGTGTCGATGATCTCGTCCGCAATCCGCTTTGCCGAATTGATCGGGATCGCAAAGCCGAGCCCGATGGAACCACCTTCACCGGTGAAGGACTGCACCACCGTCGCGATCGCGGAGTTGATGCCGATGACCTGTCCAGCGAGGTTGAGCAGTGGACCGCCAGAGTTGCCCGGATTGATTGCGGCGTCAGTTTGGATGGCGTTGATGTAGGAGAGGTCGCCGACACCCCCCGCGGTCACGGGTCGATCACGTGAACTGATGATGCCCGACGTCACGGTCCCTTCGAGTCCCAGCGGTGCCCCGATCGCGATGGCGGGATCGCCGACCGCGACCGAATCGGAATCACCCAGGTCGACGACGGGGAGGTTTTCCTCGTCGACCTTCAACACCGCAAGGTCATAGGACTGATTGCGGCCGACGATCGTGGCGGGGACACCTTCACCATCGTCGAAGTACACGGTCAACTTGCCGTTGTCCGCGACGGGGGCTGCAACATGGTTATTGGTCAGGATGTAGCCATCCGAGCGGATGATGAATCCGGAGCCGCTGCCCTCACCCTCGTCACCTACGACCTCGATGGACACGACGGTCGGGAGAACTCGGGCGACGATGTCACCGATCGAGGAGGCGACGACATCGGACACGACCGCAGGACGCGTCTCCGTCGCGACAGCCGCGGTCTCGGGTTCCGAACTGTCCACGGCGCTGCCGAGGAGATAACCGCCGAGACCCGCCACACCGCCGACGATCAGCGAGACAACGGTGGCCACGAGCACGACCGCCACCAGGCCCGGGCCACGCCGCTGTGGCGGCATCGGCGGAGGCGCGGCCGGCGTCACATACACCGGACGGGGAAGGAGCGGATCGGACATCCAGCCTCGCTTGCTCGTCGAGTCTGGTGATGATCCTGCTCAGCACCAGACCTCCACCGTAGAGGACGTTAGGCTCGCATCGCGCGGTGCCCACCCGACCAGATCACCCGAGGGGGAGAACATGAGCACTCCGATCACCGCTCAGGCCTGGACGTTCGCGGACACGTGGGTCGAGGAAGGCGACGTCCTGCGTCGTGCACGTGATCGTTCCGAGGACCTCGGCGTCGAGCCGGTCTCCCCCGCCGCGGCCGCCACCCTCCGACTCCTCGCGGCGGCCATCTCTGCGCAGGCGATCGTCGAGGTGGGAACCGGAGCAGGAGTCTCGGGTGCAGCACTGCTCGCCGGGATGACGCACGGTGGTGTGCTCACGAGCATCGACATCGAGGCGGAGGGGCAACGCGCAGCGCGCGAGACATTCACCGACCTCGGCCACAGCCCTTCACGTTCGCGGCTCATCGCGGGCCGTGCCCTTGACGTGCTCCCGCGCATGTCCGATGGTGCCTACGACCTCGTGGTGGTCGACGGGGATCGCACCGAGTATCCGGCGATCGTCACCCAGGCCACGCGCCTGCTGCGGATCGGTGGACTGGTCGTGCTCTGCGGGATGCTAGGGCCCACCGGGATGGCGGACCCGTCGCAGCGAGACATCGATACCACCGCACTGCGCGACGCCGCGGCCATGATCGAGAACGACGACGATTGGGTGCCCGCGTTGATGACGGTTGGGTCGGGGCTCCTCGTGGCGCTCCTGGCCCGACGATCCGAGGGCGTCTAGCCGGGAACGGCGGCGAGGAGGGCGTCACCGAGGTCCTTGACCTCGGTGGCATTGAGTTCGACCACGAGTCGGCCGCCACCCTCCAGGGGAACGCGCATGACGTAGCCGCGGCCCTCCTTGGTGACCTCGAGCGGACCATCGCCCGTTCTCGGCTTCATCGCGGCCATGTGAACCCCTTCCTGGCTGTCGGGCCCCGAGGGCCCCACAGCGAAGACGCCATTATCCCTTGTGCGAAAGGGGCGCGCTCGGCAGGGTCCCGGTCTCCACGAGGCGGGCGAAGGCGCGCAGGGACTTCAGAACTCCGGCCCGGAAGGCCGGGCGCACGAGCGGCCAGCCGACGGCACCCAGCGCGCCGAGGGGGATGACCAGGTCCTCCGACCAGATAAATCGTGAACGCCGACCGGGAAGCGCCAGCACCTCCATGTACCCGGTGCCGCGCACCACCGAACCGGTGTGCAGTACGTCGACCCGGGCGGGCGGCTCCCACCGGGTGATGACCATGGTGTCCCAGAATCCGACCCGACCCACCCCCGTCCACGCGGAGAGTTCGGACCCGACGGAAACGCCATCGCCGCGTGTGACCGAGACCCGGGTCCCGAGCATCCAGCGCCCCTGCTCAGCCCACTGGGTCAGGGCAGCGAACACCGCCTCGGGTGGTGCAGCCACGACAACGTCGAGGCTCAGATGCGAGGTGTGCGGCTGGCGGGTCATCGCCCCTCCAGGTCCCGAACACGCGCCTGCAGGGCAGCGATCTCGGCGTCGACCTCGTCCATCCGATAGCCGCGCAGCACCACATCGAAGCCCTCGGGCCGTTGGTCGCGGTCGGGTGGGGTGACGGCGTCGGACCACCGGGTGCGCGTCCACCACCAGAAAGCTGCGCCGATGACCGCGATGGCGAGCAGGACGAAGACGATCGGCACCGGAACATTAAACCGGGTTGGACACGGCCACGCAGGGCGGCTAGTCTTCTGTTGAACATTCAACTACTTTGGAAGGACGCACCATGCCGGTCCTCTCGGCAACGACCGGAACCTGGGTCATCGACCAGTCCCACACCACGATCGGCTTCACCGTTCGGCACGCGATGATCGCGAAGGTGCGCGGTGAGTTCGCGGACTTCTCCGGGTCCATGACCCTCGATGGTGCGAATCCAGCCAACAGCTCGGCGGAATTGGTCGCGCAGACCGCGAGCATCTCGACCGGTAACGCCGATCGCGACGGCCACCTCGTCTCCCCTGACTTCCTCGACGTGGCGAAGTTTCCGACGCTCACGTTCACCAGTACGAATGTGAAGGCGGACGGCGATGACTTCATCGTGACCGGTGACTTCACCATCCACGGGGTTACGAAGTCCATTCCGGTGGAGTTCGAACTCGTCGGTATCAGCCAAGATCCGTTCGGCAACACCCGCATCGGTTTCGAGGGTGAGGCCACCATCAATCGCAAGGACTTCGGTCTGGTGTGGAACGCCGCGCTCGAGACGGGTGGCGTTCTCGTCAGCGACGAGGTCACGATCACCCTGGACGTCGAGGCGATCAAGCAGGCGTAGTGGCGAGCCAGGTGCGCAGGCGTTCCTCGACCTCGCGCACCTGGCTCACCGGCACGCACTCGTCCGCGCGGTGCGCACGAGCCGGATCCCCAGCTCCGAAGTTGAGCGCCGGAATCCCCAGGGCGGCGAACCGGGCGACATCCGTCCACCCATACTTCGCGTGCGGTGGCACGCCCATCGCGGCGACGAAGCTAGCGATCACTGGATCATCGAGCCCGGGCCGGGCACCCGGCGCGGAATCCACGACCTCGAGCACCGCATCGGCGAGGCCAGCCTCGGCGACAAAAGACCTCACGACGTCCTGGGCTTCGCCTTCCGAGCGATGCGGGGCGAATCGGTAGTTGAGAGTCACGACGCAGGAATCCGGGATCACGTTTCCCGCGACTCCCCCGCGGATTCCCACGGCGTTGAGACCCTCGCGATAGGTCAACCCGTCGACGATCGGCTGCTCGGGCTCGAAGGAGTCCAGTGCGCCCAGGAGCCGATGCGTACCGTGAATCGCGTTACTCCCCATCCACGAACGCGCACTGTGGGCGCGCTGACCTGCGATGGTCACCTCGACCCGCATCGTGCCCTGGCACCCCGCCTCGATTCCACCGTTGCTGGGCTCCATGAGGATCGCGACATCACATGCCAGCAGCTCTGGTCGCTCACGCACGACGCGGAGCAGTCCATTGCGTTCGGCCTCCACCTCTTCGCACTCGTAGAACACGTAGGTCACGTCGTAGCCGGGCTCGGTGATGTCGATCGCCGCTCGGAGCGCGATCGCGACATTGGCCTTCATGTCCACAGAACCCAGGCCGTGCAGGAATCCACCATCGACACGACCCTGCGCATTGCCGTGTGCAGGCACGGTGTCGAGATGGCCACCGATCACCACGCGTCGTGGCCGTGAGCGATGTGTGCGGGCGATCACGGTGTTTCCGATGCGGTCGACAGCGAGGTGCGGCGCCATGCGCAATGTGGCTTCGACGGCGTCCGCGATCACCTGTTCGTCGCCGGAGACGCTCGGGATGTCGATCAATTGACGGGCGAGATCGATCACGTCACCGCTGGTATCGAGCCCCACATCGCTACGGTAGTGCGATGCGCTCGGCATCCGGCCTGGGACTGGCCACCCTGTTCGAAGGCGTGGTCCTCGATGTCTGGTACCCGGCGCCGACCCTGGGCGTGACTCCGGAGGACGTACCGGGTCTCGAATCGGGCATCGCCCATGACGAGTTGCGCGGGGTGGAGGTCCAGACACTGCGCACCGTGATCGAGGACCTCGACTCGGCACCGGAGAGCACCGCGGATGCGTACCTGCGGTTGCACCTGCTCTCCGCGCGCCTGGCTGCGCCCCGCAGCGTCAACCTGGATGGAATCTTCGGGCTCCTTCCCCTCGTCGCGTGGACGAACCTCGGACCGGTTGCGGTCGAGCGCATCGCCCACGTGCGCCTGCGGGCTCGCTCCCGGGGTATCCACCTGATCGTCGTCGGCCTCGATCGCTTCCCCAGGATGATCGACTACGTCGTGCCCAGCGGGGTGCGGATCGCGGATGCGGATCGTGTGCGGCTCGGTGCCCACCTCGCGGAAGGGACCGTCGTGATGCACGAGGGATTCGTGAACTTCAACGCCGGAACCCTCGGGACGTCGATGGTCGAGGGCCGCATCTCCGCCGGAGTCGTGGTGGGCAATGGCTCGGACATCGGCGGCGGGGCCTCGATCATGGGCACTCTCTCCGGCGGAGGCACCGAGGTGATCAGCATCGGAAGTGGCTGCCTCATCGGCGCGAACGCCGGGGTGGGAATCTCCCTAGGGGACGACTGCATCGTCGAGGCGGGCCTGTACGTCACCGCCGGTTCGAAGGTGCTCCTGCCGGATGGCACCACCGTCAAGGCGCGCGACGTGTCCGGGGCGAGCGGGCTCCTCTTCCGACGCAACTCCAGCACCGGGGCGATCGAGGTGTCACCGCGGTCGGGTCAGTGGCAGGGCTTGAACCCGTCGCTGCACGCGACCGACTGATCAGCGGTCACCGAGCGGGGTGTAGTCCCGCAGCACCTCGCCCACGTACACCTGGCGCGGCCGACCGATCTTGGTCGTGGGGTCGTTGATCATCTCGTTCCACTGGGCGATCCAGCCTGGCAGACGCCCGAGTGCGAACATCACCGTGAACATGCGGGTGGGGAATCCCATCGCCTTGTAGATGAGGCCGGTGTAGAAGTCCACATTCGGGTAGAGCTTGCGCCCGATGAAGAAGTCGTCGGCGAGGGCGACCTCCTCCAGCCTCAACGCGATCTCGAGGAGAGGATCGTCGACCTTCATTTGGTCGAACACCTCGTAGGCAGTCTTCTTCACAATGGCGGCCCGAGGGTCGTAGTTCTTGTACACGCGATGACCGAAACCCATCAGGCGGATTCCATCCTCACGGTTCTTCACCCGTCGGATGAATCCTTCGACCCCCTCGTCGGATGCGTGGATCTCCGCCAGCATCTCGAGAACTGCCTGGTTGGCACCCCCGTGCAGGGGGCCGAAGAGGGCGTTGATCCCGGCCGAGACCGAGGCAAACAGATTCGCGTGCGACGACCCCACCATGCGCACCGTCGAGGTTGAACAGTTCTGCTCATGATCGGCATGGAGTATGAAGAGTTGATCGAGTGCGCGCACCACGATGGGATCAGGGATGTACGCCTCCGCGGGCACACCGAAGGTCATGCGCAGGAAGTTCGCGATGAAGCCGAGGTTGTTGTCCGGGTAGAGATAGGGCTGACCCACGGACTTCTTGTAGGCGTAGGCCGCGATGGTGGGCACCTTCGCAAGAAGGCGAATCATCGAGATATGCACTTGGCGGGGGTCGAAGGGGTCGAGTGAGTCCTGATAGAAGGTCGAGAGGGCCGACACCGCCGAGGACAGGACGGGCATGGGATGTGCGTCGCGCGGGAAACCGTCGAAAAACATGCGCAGTTCCTCATGCAACATCGTGTGCTTCGTCATCGAGGACTCGAACTCGGCAAACTCCTGCACTGTGGGCAGATTGCCGTAGTTCAGGAGGTAGGCAACCTCGAGGAACGTGGACTTCTCGGCCAATTGCTCGATCGGGTACCCGCGGTACCGAAGGATTCCGGCGTCACCATCGATGTACGTGATCGCGGATGAACACGCCGCCGTGTTCAAGAATCCATGATCGAGGGTGACGTGACCGGTGTCCTTGAGCAGCGGCGAGATATCGATGCCGCGCTCACCCACCGTCGCCGGGATCTCCGTCAGAGGCAACTCGCCCCCGGGGTAGTTCAGTATGTAGTCGCTCACGCACTCCTCCTCCGCCGAGCGTACCCACGCGTCACGCAGCAGAGGGGGGTAGCCCCGGTCCGTGACCGGGCTCACACCGCGAGACGTTCCACGGCCAAGTCCACAGCCGTGTCCGTTGCGGTGAGTGCCACCCGCACATGTCGCGCGCCACGAGGCCCGTAGAAGTCTCCCGGCGCCACCAGGATGCCCCGTGCGGCGAACCAATCCACGACATCCCAACAGGATTCATCACGTGTTATCCATAGATACAACCCCGCGTCACTGTGGTCGATGGTGAAACCGGCGGATTCGACCGCCGCGTGCAACTGGGCACGCCTCCGGGCGTAGCGGGTGCGCTGGAGTTCGACATGAGCGTCGTCCGAGTAGGCCGCCGCCGCCGCGTGCTGCACGGGTCCCGGAACCATCTCGCCGAGGTGCTTGCGACGCTCGAGGAGGTCGCCGACGATGCGTGGGTCGCCCGCCAGGAAACCGAATCGGTAACCGGCCATGGTGGATCGCTTCGACAGGGAGTGCACGGCCACGATTCCCGTCAGGTCTCCCCCGTTCACATCCGGGTGCAGCACAGATATCGGCTGCGCGGACCATCCCAACTCGACGTAGCACTCGTCACTCAGGACTGGAATGCCGAGTCCGCGCGCATAGGTGACGATCTCTGCCAGACGCTGCGCGGAGAGGACCCGACCGGTGGGATTCGACGGCGAATTCACCCAGATGGCGCTCGCGTGGCCGATGTCCTCGGGTCGATCGCTGGCGATGTATTCCAGGCCGGCCGCAACAGCGCCGACGGCGTAGGTGGGATACGCAATCTCGGGGATGACGACAGGGCCGGTCAATCCCAGGACCCAGGGCAGCGTCGCGATCGCCTCCTTAGATCCGATCGTCGGCAGAATTGCCGCCCCGGACACTCCGCCGAGTCGTCGATCGATCCAGCCGCGGATCGCTGCGTGGAGTTCCGGCGTTCCCGCCGTGGTGGGATACCCGGGCGCATTCGCGTGCGCGATCAATGCGTCCGTGATGACCGACGGAGTGGGATCGACAGGTGTCCCCACCGAGAGATCGACAACGCCACCGGGATAGGCGGCTGCGCGTTCACGCGCAGGCGCGAGGGTGTCCCAGGGAAAATCTGGGAGCCGCGCCCAATTCAAGGTCAGTGATCGTGCTGTTGCGGCGGCACGTTCGCGAGGATGCCAGCGTCAATCGACTGCGGCCCCAACTTGGCCGCACCCCCCGGTGAACCGAGGTCGGCGAAGAACTCCGCGTTCGCCGCGGTGTAGTCAGACCACTCGTCCGGAACATCGTCCTCGTAGAAGATCGCCTCGACCGGGCACACCGGCTCGCATGCACCGCAGTCCACGCACTCATCGGGCTGGATGTAGAGCATCCGGTCACCCTCGTAGATGCAGTCGACCGGACATTCCTCGATACACGCCCTGTCCTTGAGATCCACACACGGGAATGTGATGACGTACGTCATCGCGAGCCTCCGAAAGTCCCAACCAAGGCAGGTCCGCCCTGCGGCTCTCACCGTACACGGCGGGTGCGCCGTGGGCCGCTTAGGCTGACCTGGTGCGCCTGTACGACACCGTTGCGCGCGCCGCCGTGACAATCGAGCCGATCACCCCCGGGGTGCTGCGCGTCTACGCCTGCGGACCCACGGTCTATCGCGATGCCCACGTGGGGAACATGCGCACCTTCCTCGTCACGGACCTGATCACCCGCGTGGCGCAGGACGAGGGTGTGCGCACCCAGGTCGTCCAGAACATCACCGACGTCGGGCACATGGCCGACGACACCGGCCTCGGCGGTGTGGACGAAGGGCAGGGTGGTGCGGAGGATCGAGTCGTCCGCGAGGCCGAGACCACCGGCTCCTCCGCCTACGACGTGGCACGACGCTACGAAGCCTCGTTCCACCGGGACCTGTCGGCACTCAATATCCATCCTGCCGACGAGTACCCCCGTGCGAGCGACTGGATCGACGCAATGATCGAACTCATCGGTCAATTGATCGCTTCCGGTCACGCCTACGTCGGTGACGACGGTTCGGTGTATTTCGACGTCCGATCGGTCCCCGACTACGGACGCATCAGTGGCAACCGGATCGAGGACCTGCGCGCTGGCCACAAGTTCGACGCCGACGCACCGACGGCCAAGCGCTTCCACGCGGACTGGGCTCTCTGGAAGCACGCCGGTGACACTCGGACACAGATGGTCTGGGACACCCCCTGGGGCCGCGGATTCCCGGGCTGGCACATCGAGTGCAGCGCGATGAGTGTGCGTCTCCTGGGACCGAGCATCGACATCCATACCGGTGGCATCGACCTCCGATTCCCGCACCACGAGGACGAACGTGCGCAGAGCAATGCATCCGTGGGCCATGAGGTCGTCAACACCTGGGTGCACGCCGAGCACCTTCTGTTCGACGGCCGCAAGATGAGTAAGTCCGCCGGGAATGTGGTGCTCGTGGACGACGTCGTCGAGAGGGGCATCGATCCGCTCGCGCTCCGGTTGGCGTTCCTCCAGCACCGGTACCGCCAGCAGATGAACCTGACCTGGTCCGTCATCGAGGGGGCAGCCACCACGCTGTCGCGCTGGCGCGTGCGCGTAGCGGAGTGGGCCACTTCACCCTCGCGACCGATCCCCGATGCATGGCGCGACGAGTTCCGCTCGGCAGTGGCCGATGATCTCGATACGCCGCGGGCGCTCCAGGTGCTCCATCAGGTGGAACGCGACCCGGAAGACGCGGGGGCGAAGTTCGAGTTCTTCGTGTGGGCGGATCGGATCTTGGGCCTCGATATGGCCCGCGATGTGGGACGCACACGTGAGGTGCCCGAGGAAATCCTGGACCTTCTCGAGGACCGTGCGCGTGCGCGCGCCGCCAAGGACTGGACGGAGTCGGATGCGATCCGTATCCGGATCCTCGAACTCGGATACCAGGTGACCGATGGCCCCGAGGGTCAGACGGTGCAGCCGCGCTAGGCAGCCGGAGTGTTCACGAATTCACTCCCCGGAAGGGGTGGGGCGCCCGGGGTTGTCGGTGTTCCCGGTGGAAACTCATCCAGCGGTAACTCGTCGTCGTCCTTCCCCTTCTTCACGCCGCACTTGACCTCGGGGGCCGGCCGATAGGAGGTGGTGAAGGTTTCCCGCTTCACCTCGGCGCCGTCCTTGTAGAAGACGCGATCCACATTGATGTTGAAGCCATTGATGCCGGCCTGCTCCATGCAGCCTTCCTTGACCTTCTTCTTCTTCTCGATGAGTATGAAGGGGCGAATGTCGGTCTTGGGTCCGAATTCCGCGGCGATTTCGTCATACTCGCGCGTCCCCCAGAACGTGACCCGGAGTGACGTGTTCGTCATCTTCGTCGTGATGAAGACCGCATTGGCTGTGGTGTTGCGGAACTGCATGTCGAAGAGAGCCCAGGCGACCGTCGCCTCCAGACCCGGCTGATAGCGACTGATGTAGATGGAGTGTGCACGCGTACTCACCTGCTCCATGCCCGCGAAGAACGCGGCAGTCCACACGGCGGTCGCCGATGCCGAGACACCTCCGCCCTGTTGCTCCTCGAACACGCCACCGGGGCCGATGACGATTCCCCGGGTGTAGCCGTTCTCGGGTGTGCGCTCCTTGATGACCTCGTTCATCGAGAAGACTTCCCCGGGCATCAACAGTGTCCCGTTGATGTACTCGGCCGCTTGCCCGATGTTCTGAACGCGGTACGCGGCGTAAGGGAAGTTCTGGGTGAATGTCGAGAGCTTCTCCGTGACCCCGAGTGCCTTGGCCTCATCCGTGGTCAGTTCCGGTGCGCGAACGCCGAAGGACACGGTGACGTTCCGAGCATCCCCGGATGCCCCGAGGACTCCCGCCACCGCGGTCGCCAACTCCTGGTCCTCGATGCCCCTCCCCACCAGGGAGGGGACCACAACGGGAACGCCCTTGGTGATCTGGAAGGTGGCGTCACGACCCGGGGTCTCCACCTCGGATAGTTGATCGGCAATCGACTCATGGAGTACGGCCCCGTCGAGGCGCGGCACCAACTCACCGTCCTCCCGGACAAAACTCAGGGCCTTGACGATCGCGGAGGGCGGGATGGTTGCCGAGACTCCGCCGGCCTGGACAGTCACCGGTTCCGCGATCGCCGCCTTCGCAAGCGCGCGAGCCCGCTGAGCTGCCTCGTCGGTCACGGCTGGTGCGACGGTGAGCAGTGGCAGGGTGAGTGACTCGCGCGGTTCCAGGAGCCGATTAACCACGAGATCTCGGGTCGCCTGCTGGTCGAGTTCGACACCCGGGACTCCCGGCGTCAGTGTCGCCTTGCCTCCCGAGACGCTGAGCGTGGGCTCGACCGGCGTCGTATCGATCGTCTGCGCAAGTCGCGCGAACCCTTGATCCAGGACAGCGTCGTCGATGGCCACCACGGGGGTGAGTTCCGCGGTCCCGAATCTGTTCTGCAGGGCGATGGTGGGGTTCCAACTGCGGCCGATGGCCTGGTCGACCGTCGCGGGCAGCCGAAGCCGGATACCCATGTCCTTGGGGCTGACCCGGAATTGTTCCTCCCCAGCCACCAGGGTGAAGTGCTTGCGCGCATCCGACCCGATCCGCCGCTGCAGGGTCTCGATCGCCTCCTCCCGCGACATCCCCCCGATGGGGATCCCGGAGACGGTCGTGCCCGGGTGGACGCTCGTGCCCGTGGAGAGGACCAGCCAGAGGTAGCCTGCCGTGGCGACGCCGAGGAAGGCTAGGCCCGCCCCCAGGGCTATCAGGGTCCGGCGAGCCGCTTCGGGATTACGCGCCCGATGCTCCGACACTCCTGATCCCTCCGTTTAGGTCGAACTCCGATGGTAAGTGCTCGTCTACGCGTACGTGCGTCAGGCTCCGACGTCCGTACTCGTCCGCGGGTTCCGCAGCCGGGGCGGCAGCGTGGCCATGGTGGAGCCGATGATCACCGTGGCGAAAAGGTAGACCATCTGCCGCGCACCGGATGAGATTGCGATATCCCCCGACGGTGACTCCGCGGCGAGGGCGAGGCTCACGCCGAGCCAGCCGAGAATCACACCCCACCCGGCCCAGCGGGTTCCCGTTCCGACCACGGCGCCGCGGATCACAATCAACGTCCCGATGCTGGCAACGATCGCACCCCAGGGGATCGCCACGCCCCAGCCTTCGAAGACGATCCGCTGTGCCTGCAGGAACGCGCCGACGAGACCGAGGAGTGCGCCTACGAACACACCGAGCAGCGCGGAGGCCGATCTCACGCGGTACTGATCCCCGCGAACAGATCGGTCTCGGGATTCGCGAGGGAGTAGCTGCCCCCATCGCCACCGCGCACGAGTCGGAAGTACTCGACACCGAACCCCTTCGACCCGAGGTTGTTGGACAGCGCGAAGAATCCTTCCTGAACATTGACCTGCGTCGCATGGGCAGCGAGAGCAGCCATCTTGCGAGGCAACTTGTCGCGTCCGTCAATCATCGTTGTGACGACATCGTCAGGGCACGCGAAGTCGATGTCCTCGGGATTCATCGCGGTGAACTCGTCATCCATCCCCATCGCCTTGAGTTCCTCGATTCCCGCGAGGATGACACTGCGCGGCATCGCGGTCCAGTAGAGCTTGTCCACCGACCACGCGGGTCCGAGATCGGGTCGGAAGGTGGGACTCTCCGCGAGGCTCACCGCATAGTGGGTGACCCGATGCGCCTGGATGTGATCCGGGTGGCCGTAGAGGCCGAAATCGTCATAGGTCACGGCCACCTGCGGGCGGATCTCGCGGATGATCCCCACGAGTTCCGTTGCTGCTTCGAGCAGGTCGGTGCGCCAGAAGGCCTTGGGGTTGTCGTTCGAAGGAGTGCCGACCATGCCTGAGTCTCGGAAACGACCGATTCCCCCGAGGATGCGGAAGTCGCTCACCCCCAACTCGCCCATCGCCGCGGTCAATTCCTGAATCCGATGCTCTCCGAGCCGGTCCTCCTGATCCGCCGCCAGGTGGGACAGTTCCGGTGTCAGGATCTCGCCTTCCTCGCCCAAGGTGCAGGTCACGAGCGTGACCTGGGCACCCTCGTCGACGTACTTAGCCAGCGTCACGCCCGTCCCGATGCTCTCGTCGTCGGGATGCGCATGGACGATGAGAAGGCGGCGATCGGAGGACGTCACGGCAGCAGATTAGATGCGGCAGCATGGGCGCGTGGAGACCTACCCGAGACAGAAGGCGCTGACGCGCAACTTCCGACTGGGGATTCCTCGCTCGTTCCGCGTCGCCGCGGATCGGGTGATCTTCGTCCGCAGTGCCGGGTCGCGTGTCCCCGCGGGTGATCTGTGGGTGATGCGTGAGTCGGATGGGTGGCGCGAGGAGCGCCTGGTCGACTGCGCGGCTCTGGCTTCGACGACCCAGGGTATGGATCCCCGTGAGGCAGCACGCCGGGAACGTCTTCGCGAAGTGACGACCGGCATCACCGACTTCTCATCCGATGTGGGCGCACAGATGGTGGCGTTCGCCCTCGATGGATCCCTCTACCGAGTCGACACCACCACCGGGGACGTCCACCATGTGGCGCACGAGGGTGCGGTGATCGACCCGCGCATAGCCCCCGACGGCTCGTCGATCGCCTTCGTCTCCGGCAACGCATTGCACCTGTCCAACGGAATGTGCCTCGCCGAACCGGAATCGGAGACTGTCACCTACGGACTCGCCGACTTCATTGCCGCCGAGGAACTCGATCGCCATCGCGGCACATGGTGGTTCTCCGACTCGACCACGCTGTTGGTTGAGCGCAGTGATGAGGCGCCTTTGCCGATTCGGTGGATCGGGGATCCCGCGCAACCCGAGCGTGATCCACGTCCGCACCGCTACCCCCAGGCTGGGTGCGCGAACCCCCAGGTCAGCCTGCACGTGATCACCCTCGACGGTCAGCGCACCGAGGTACCGTGGGATCACGATGCGTTCCCGTATCTCGCCAGCGTGCACCCGACGGAGAAGGCGACCGCCATCGTGAGCCTGCTCTCCCGGGACCAGCGAACGCAACTGATTCTCTCCGTGGACACGCAGGGACGTGTCGTGGAGCGCGGCCGCCGGACGTGTGAACCCTGGGTCACGCTGATTCCCGGCGTTCCCCGCGAGGATTGCGATGGGAGCCTGCTCGAAGTGCTCCCAGGTGACGGCGAGTTCCGACTATGCCGGGATGGCACACCACTCACCCCCGTGGGTATTCAGGTCGACTCACTGCAGTGCGCGGACGACGGCGGCTACGTGGTTGGTGCGCACCCGGCATCCACGACCCGCGCGGTGGCACACATCACTCCCGGTGGCCATCTCACCTGGCTGACTCCCACGGACGGATGGTGCGCCGCCGTCACGAGTGGCAGCGCAGCGCTCCCGCGGGTCACCGTGAGCACGACGCTCGGTGAGACCCGTTCCCAGGCGCGCCTCTTGGTGGAGGGCGGCGGGCATCCGATCACCTCGCACGCCGAGCAGCCGCGTGTGACACCCGCCGTGCATATGCATGTTCCCGAGGATTCCCGGATCCGCTGCGCCGTACTCCTGCCCCGCGATCACGTCGCGGGGATGCGCGTGCCGGTCATCTGCTCGCCCTACGGCGGCCCGCATGCGCAACGCGTGGTGCGTAACGGAGCCGCCTTCCTCACCGAGCAGTGGCTTGCGGATCAGGGGTTCGCGGTGGTGGTGGTGGACGGCCGCGGCACACCGGGTGTGGGACCGGAGTGGGAACACGCGGTCGCTGGGGATCTGGCCACGGGGGTACTCGCCGACCAGGTCGCCGGCCTGGAATCCGTTCTCACCGCATTCCCGGATCTCGATGGCAGTCGCGTGGGCATCCGGGGCTGGTCCTTCGGCGGGTATCTGGCAGCGCTCGCGGTGCTCGATCGTCCCGACATCTTCCACGCTGCTGTCGCGGGTGCCCCAGTGACGGACTGGCGGCTCTACGACACCGCCTACACGGAGCGCTACCTCGGACTCCCCCAGGAGAACGAAGGTGCGTACGACTCCACGTCCCTTCTGACGCGCGCCCATCACCTCACCCGACCACTCCTCCTCATCCACGGGCTGGCGGATGACAACGTCCTCGCCGCTCACACTCTGCAGTTGTCGAGTGCGCTGCTGGCCGCTGGTCGGACCCACTCGGTGCTCCCACTCTCCGGCGTCACGCATATGACGCCGCAGGAGATCGTTGCGGAGAACCTGCTGCTCACCGAGGTGGAGTTCTTCCGAACCCACTTACGCGATTAGGACTTCCGTCCCCGCGATGCTTTGACGCGATCCGTCGCGGTCAGGATCACCTTGCGCAAACGCACGGCCGAGGGAGTTACTTCTACGCACTCATCCTCGCGACAGAACTCCAGGGCCTGCTCCAGCGATAGTTGCTTGTGCGGAATCAGGGGAACAAGGACGTCACCCGTGGAGGCGCGCATGTTCGTCAGCTTCTTCTCTTTCGTGGGATTGACGTCCATATCGTCCGCGCGCGAGTTCTCGCCGACGATCATCCCCTCGTACACCTCGGTGCCGGGCCCGACGAACATGGTGCCGCGCTCCTGAAGGTTGGCGAGGGCGAAGCCCGTGGTCTGCCCTGATCGATCAGCGACCAGCGAACCCGTGGGCCGGGTGCGCAACTCACCGTGCCAGGGTTCGTACCTATCGAAGACGTGGTGCAGCAGCCCCGTTCCTCGAGTTTCGGTCAGAAACTCGGTGCGGAAGCCGATCAATCCGCGCGCCGGCACCAAGTACTCCATGCGGACCCACCCCGTACCGTGGTTGACCATCTGCTCCATTCGCCCCTTGCGCAGGGCCATCAACTGCGTCACCACTCCCAAGTAGTCCTCGGGAATGTCCACGCTGAGGCGCTCGATCGGCTCATGCACCTTGCCGTCGATCATCCGCGTGACCACCTGCGGCTTACCCACGGTGAGTTCAAATCCCTCGCGCTTCATCAACTCCACCAGGATGGCCAACTGCAACTCACCGCGACCCTGCACCTCCCAGGTGTCCGGGCGCTCGGTGGGAACGACGCGGATGGACACATTGCCCACAATCTCGGCTTCCAACCGGGACTTGACCATGGATGCGGTCAGCTTGCTTCCCCCACTGCGTCCGGCAAGCGGTGAAGTGTTGATTCCGATCGTCATGGAGATCGATGGCTCGTCCACGGATATCACCGGCAAGGCGATCGGATTCTCCACGTCGGCCAGGGTGTCTCCAATGGTGATCTCGGGGATTCCCGCGACCGCGATGATGTCGCCCGGGCCTGCAGATTCTGCGGGAACGCGATCGAGTGCCTCGGTCATCAGCAACTCGACGACCTTGACCCTGTCCACCCGGCCGTCACTACGCAGCCACGCAACCTGTTGGCCCTTGCGGATGGTTCCCTCGTGCACCCGACACAGCGCCAGGCGGCCTAGGTAGGGCGACGCATCGAGGTTCGTCACGTGCGCCTGCAGCGGAGCACCTTCCACGAACTCCGGGGCTGGGATGGTGTCGAGAAGCGTGCGGAAGAGGGGCTCCAGATTGTCCTCGGCAGGCATACCCCCGTCGGCCGGCTTCTCCAGCGAGGCGCGCCCGGCCTTGGCCGATGCGTAGACGATCGGGAAGTCGATCTGGGATTCGTCGGCGTCGAGATCGAGGAAGAGTTCGTACGTCTCATCGACCACGGCTCTGATGCGGGCGTCGGAACGATCGACCTTGTTGATCACAAGCACGACGGGCAGGCGTTTGGCCAGTGCCTTACGGAGGACGAAGCGGGTCTGCGGCAGCGGTCCCTCGGACGCGTCGACCAAGAGGACGACTCCGTCGACCATCTCGAGTCCACGCTCCACCTCGCCACCGAAATCAGCATGACCTGGTGTGTCGATGATGTTGAAGGTGACGCCACCCTCAGGTGCGGAAGGTCCGACGTAGTGGACCGAGGTGTTCTTGGCCAGGATCGTGATGCCCTTCTCACGCTCCAGATCCATCGAGTCCATCACGCGCTCGGCGACATCCTGGTTCTCGCGGAAAGCACCGGACTGCCACAGCATCGCGTCGACGAGAGTCGTCTTCCCGTGATCGACGTGCGCGACGATGGCGAAGTTACGGAGATCAGAACGTGTGGGCACCGCCTGACCCTATGTCCTACGGCTCTGCGGACTCAGCGGGCCGCTCTGCACCGGCGGCGCGCCACACTTTGACCGCCGCGTCCGCGTTGAGCGCGATGATGACCGCACCCAAGACGACGTCGGGCCAGATGGACAGCCACGCGAGGGTCAGCAGAGCTCCGGCGATCATGGCCACATTGACCACCGCATCATTACGTGCAGATAGCCATGCAGCCTTCGACAGGCTCCCTTCCGAGTTGCGACGCGACACGAGCAGGTAGGCGCAGAAGAGGTTGACGACCAGGGCGCCGATGCTCGTGATCCCCCACTCAAACGGAGCGGGAGGCTCGGGATTCATCACCTTGCTCACCAGAACCCAGAGCGCGGTGATGGCCGGGAAGAGAAGTAGGACTGCCAGGAATCGACCGAGGGTCGCCCGCCGGGCTGCCGTCCAGCCGATCCCGAGGATCAAAAGAACATTGAGACTCGCATCCTCGAGGAAGTCGATGCTGTCCGCGAAAAGCGATACCGAACCGGATCGACTCGCCATCAGGAACTCGACCACGAAGTAGAGACCATTGAGGATGGCCACGATGATGACGGCTCGTCGGAGACTCATGCGCGCGAACATGTGGCCCTACTCCGTAACCGTCATACCCGACTCGCGCCAAGAATTGATGGCCGCGCGACGGGACGCCTGAGGTACGAGGATGTAATCGGTATCGAAGGTCGAAAGGCTGAAGATGCTGATGCGAGCGGCAGCGAGTGGGGCGAGGAGCCGATGCAGGACCCCGGTCAACGCGAATTCGAGCGCTCCCGCGACACGGAAGATGACCCAGGGTCCCTCTACTGTGGCGTCGGGAAGAGAGTCGCTGCACACGATGCTGATTTCATCGGCAGTTCGCGTCAGGCTCCAGAACCCCTCTGTTGCGGGTACGGGCATCGAGGATGCCGGGGAGAGTCGATTAACGTAGTACTCGCCGGGGATGTGAAAGAGCTGTAGATCCTGCATGGAATCGGCAGTCTTGCACGTGGACTCCACCGGACAGCCGCGTCGTGGCATCCTCAGGGCGTGTTGCGCACCGTGGGTCGGATCGTCCTGGGGGCCCTGCTGTGTGGCACAGGGATCAGACATTTCTCGAACGCCGAAGCGTTCCTCGCCCAAGTTCCACCGTGGATGCCGGCACCAGAGGTGGTGGTGTGTCAGCGATCACTGAAAAGCGGGCCGGTTTCGACCTCTCTTCGCCATTGCGCGACCACCTCTCCTGATGACGGGTGTTGCGAGGACCGTCAGAACTCACACTACGAAGCGCAGACAAGAATTCCTAAACCTTGTGTCGGCAGTTCGATTCTGCCCAGAGCCACAGGCGAAAGACGTTGTGCCGCAACGGAATCTGCCATTCCCAATACCTTGAATGCACGGACTGAATTGGTGCCAGTCACTTCTGAGTCACTTTCTGGATCACGGAATGCCTCGTCCATCTTGTCTGCAGCGTCGTCCAATTGGCTATCGAATAGGCCCGCGAGCGGTCCAAGGTCATCTGGGCTGAGGCAGCTACAATCCGCTGATGATCTGGCTGCGCCGCGGGGCTGGACTCGTGATTGTCGTCGGGCTCCTCGCCGCGGGGCTCCTCGCTTCTCCCCCTGCCCAGGCCGATTCCCCCAACGCGATCTCCGCATTCCTCCAACCCATGTCCGGATGCCAAGTCGGGCGCACGGGAGCAATGTTCTGCAACGGCAACATCTCGGCACCCACTTCGATCACTGCCGATCCGGCGTCAAACAGTCCCTTGGCCGCGAACACCGGATACGCCATCTGCTGGACGACGGCCGCAGGGGCGACTCTTCCCGCGGGGGCGTCGTGCTCGGCCTCCGGGAACGCCACCTCGTCAGGGACCAACTTCACGTACGCCACGCCCGCAACCTTCCCGGTGACCTTCAATGGTTCGGGTGGTTCGGGGTGCACGGCGTACCCGAATAACAACGGCAACAGCTTCTACTTCTTCGTCCAGTCCCTCGGCACGTGCGTCATCACCGTGACGGCCCCTGCAGCCACCGGATTCACCGCCACGACATCAACGTTCACCCTGACCTCCGCGGAGTCCCCGGTTCCCGCGCTCGCCGGGCCCGTCGCGGCAGCATCTGGCACGTTCCCCGTCGGCGCATCGTCTCCCCTGCAGACAATCACGTGTCAGCAGCCACAGACCAACCTCTGGTCTCCATGCCCGGGTGTCACGTTGACCTGGTCCGTCCTCACCGGGTCTCGCGCATGCGCGATCGCGGTGAACAAGAAGAGGAACTCACCGAGTCAGGGATCCATCAGCGTCAGCTTCCGCAAGCCGGGGACGTGCACGGTGCAGGGGTCCTACCCTGCCGTTCCCGGGAAGTCCTCGGCCTACACCTCACCCGTCTTCACCTTCACCGTCACGAAGAAGTAAGGACCACGCACGCACCAGTCGGCGGTGGGGCAGCACCTACGAGACCGTGATCGCCTTCGTGCCGGTCACGCCCGGGGCACCCCTCCGCTGAGGCACGTTTAACTCCGTCAACGAAGGATCGACCCCCCTCATCAGGTGCCTGTGCTGTTTGCGGTCCGTGGCTTCCCCCAAATCAACCATGCCACGGAGGCTACGACGACGGGGGTCAGCACAGCGATTCCTACAAAAGCGACCGTAAACGCCGATAAAAATGTTGCCCGACAATCTTCATCGCCGCACAATGCCCATATGGCAACCGCGATCAGGGCTGCGCTCACGGGCAACCCGCACACCGCCAGGATCCACGCCGCGATCGCGCCCCTCACCGGTCCGCGCTGCTTGGAGCGCCCTGCCCCAAGGAGGGCAATTCCAAGAAACCACAGTGGGGCCAGGAGCACGAGAGAGTAGAACAAGAGGACTAGGTGGATCCCCTCCCCACCCTCCATGACCCCTCTCATGACGTCAAGCAGGTACCTCAGGGCAAAAACGAGTACGGCGACTACCGGGATGAGGTAAAGCCCCACGAGGATCGCACCTGCGGTTATCAGGCCGCGACCCCGAGTTGGGATGGGCACCTGGGCTGGGACAGTGCTGTCTACCTACCCATCATCACAGACAACGTGCCCTGAGGGAGGCACCGTTGGTCAGGTGCGAGGCCGTGTCCAGGTTGGCTTGGGCTTGCGGGGAGTGCCCTTGGTTGACCATGGGTACGACGACATACTCCCCGAAGGCGAGCAAACCTACGGACCGAAAGTCGAGTGAATCGACAAGAACCCCTAGTTGACCCTGAGGTGGGCTAGACCGCCGCCGCCGCCGCCACGCCCGCTCCGATTCCGACTGCGATGCCGAGGTTTTCGCCCACACTGTTCCCGCCAAGGTGCCCGCCCGCGATCGCTGCTAGCTGCTCCTCGGACAGATCTGCGCCGAACGCCTCCACGAATGCCTCGCGGATCTCCTCCGGTGTCGCATCGAAACCTTCCGCGACGACGAGGGCGTGCGCCGCAGCGGGGTCACCCTTAAGTGCGGACAGCCGCTCAGCGAACTCTGGATCTTCCTGAACCCGGGCGATGAACGCCTCGGCCTGCTGCTGGGACATAGGGACTCTCTCTCAACGAAGAACACCGGGAGGACCAGGCACCTGCTCGGCTCGTGGCGTTCACGAGCGTAATCAGGTGGAACGTAACAGAACCGGGCGAGGCCGTCCAGGGCCCAGAATCAACACCACACGAACTTAAGGAAGCACTCGCTCACGCCTACCGCAACTCAATCACGAAGCCAGCGGTGAGGTGAACGAGAATTACATCGCGGCCGATGCAGCCACCCACGCCCCCGCAAACGCCACGGCGGCGCCGCCCACTCCGCCTCCGACTACGATGCCGACCGCTTCGCCTGTACTCAACCCGCCCGCGATCGCTGCTAGCTGCTCTTCGGACAACTCTGCGCCGAACGCCTCCAGGAACGCCTCACGGATCTCCTCCGGTGTCGCATCGAAACCTTCCGCGACGACGAGGGCGTGCGCCGCAGCGGGGTCATCCTTAAGTGCGGACAGCCGCTCAGCGAACTCTGGATCTTCCTGAACCCGGGCGATGAACGCCTCGGCCTGCTGCTGGGACATAGGGACTCTCTCTCAACGAAGGACACCGGGAGGACCAGGCACCT
>Ga0194131_10004066_pt1 | contig 22410 bp, 13 predicted proteins | sample TA2KigO120mmetaG_FD_148631 | JGI IMG/M metagenome (GOLD analysis project Ga0194131, IMG submission 148631) | Freshwater microbial communities from Lake Tanganyika, Tanzania - TA2015053 Kigoma Offshore 120m | ecosystem: Environmental > Aquatic > Freshwater > Lake | place: Tanzania: Lake... | reverse complement strand
AGTGGAGCGGTCTCGGTCGGCAGGGTGGGAATGGGACCCAGGGCAACCGCGTCGCCGATCACGGCGGGTTCCAGGACAGCCGGCTGCGCCTCGCGCGGGTGCACGGGAAGGGTCGGGGGCAACAGGTTGTTGGACAGGCGGACCGGATCCATGCCGCGCACCTCTTGCTGATTGCACACTAGTATAGCATGCAGGTCAAGAACTACGCCCCGAACGCCTCCGAAGCCGCGATGGGCGCGCGGAAGCGCTGCACCATGTTGTAGATCACGCGCCGCTCGTAGTCGGTCAGGTCGAGGAAGCTCATCATCGGCCCGCGGCCGCCGTAGCCGACCTGCCCCGGCTCCATCACGGTCTGCACGACCGCTTTCAGTTCGAGCACGTGCGGCCCGGAAACGACCTTCAAGCGAAGGACTTCGCCCGGCTGGACGTTTGCCCGGGTGAAATACTCGAACTGGCTGGTGGAGAGGCACTGGGTGGTGACCACGAACCCCTCGTCGTGGTCGTTGCGCCGCGCCAGGAAGTGCAGAATACACGACAGGCGGGTCATCTCCTCGGAGTCGCTGGTGCGAGGTCCTTTACGAAAGTGACTGACGGGCCACACGGCAATTCAGTTCCTTGCTGTCTCGGCGTCCGCTCGAATTTTCTGTAACCGCGGCTCGCCGGACGTCCTTGTCCTCTGTGCGTCTATGTTCTCTATTTTGCGCTAACCCGAGGAACTTCGGACTCCTGCACGTGGCCTATTTTAGGAGGGCAGTACGTAGTTCCCTGAGTCCCGACAAGACCATTGTACCCGAAGGTCTTCCACCGCGCCTCCGACCCGGGTTGGCCGCTAATTGCGACCCAGGTCGCATGTTCATGCGTCCATCATGAGGATGTTTCGGCCGGCCGATCGGTCCTCAAGGCCCTCAAAAGGACTAGAGCCTGTTGCAGACAGGCGGTAATACGGCTGGAAGCAGGCGATGCCGACCCCTGACTACTGCTGTTGCTGGGCGGCCTGCGCGCTCTGCACGGCGTACCGCTCCACCCGCCGGCGGGCGAGAACCCGGTGGTTGGGCCGCCGGGTAAGATCATCCCCGCTGGCGCGCAATTCAATGGAGACGTCGAGGTGCTGGTCGGCCAGTCCGAAGTACACGCCCTTGAGCGGCGCCACGTCGTCGTAGTCGCGCCCCACCGCCACGCGGATGCGGCGCTCGGGATGGTTCTCGCCGTTGGTCGGATCCAGCTCCAGCACGCCGCCGTTGGGCCACACGACTTCCACCCAGGCATGGCTGGCCGGCGTGCTGCTCAGCTCCTCGGTGGCCAGGTATCCGCTCACGTACTGCACCGGGATGCCCGCCGCGCGCGCCACCCCGCAGAAATAGTGCGCATAGTCCTGGCACACCCCGCGGCCGTCCTCCAGGAGCTGGCGGGTGGTGCGGCCCACGTAGGTCGCGGTGGTATCGTACACGAATCGGGTGCGGATCTGCAGGGCCAGCGCGCGGGCCGCGTCGGCCGGCCGGGGATGGCGCCGCAGCGCGCGGGCCGTGGCCGCGTCCACCCGGGAGTCCACGTAGCGGCTGGGCAGGGTCAGCTCGTACCAGGGACCCTCGGCGCGCAGGCGATCGAGCGTCTCCCAATCCGGCCCCTCGTCCACGGGGATGGGCTGCGAGACTTCCACCGACGAGCGGGTGCGAACGTGCAGCCGGCTGTGCGGAGTTGAAATGCTGAAGCTCTCCACGAGGTTTCCGAACGCATCGGTGTGGCGCAGCGGCGTGGCCATCGGGTCGATGCTGATGTCGTAGCGCAGCAGCCGCTGGGTGGGCGTGTCGAGCGGGCGCAGGTGCACTTGATTGTAGCTGCGCGCGACCTCGCCGCCGTAGGTGAGCCTGGTTGAGTGCTCGACTTCAAAGCGCACTGTTGTATTCCCGGCTCATCAGCACCGGCTCCAATCCGAAGATTTCCTCTTGAAGGTCGGAGTGAACGGCGTCCAGTCCGCGCAGCAATTGCTTGAGCAGCGTGTCGGGACGCGCGGTCACCTGGCTGGGATTGAGGAAATCCAGCTCGGCGTGCAGGCGCATGAGGCGGCGCGCGGCGCGGGTTTCCTGGTGGCCGGCCGCCTTGAGGGCGGCGTGCGCTTCCTTCACCGAGTACGCCAGGGACCTTGGGAACACCGGCGAGCGCATCACAAAGGCGATGATGTCGGTGGCGCGCGGCGTTCCGCTGGACACCCGGCGGAACGCGTGGCTGCCGGACACGAAGCGGAGCAGCGTCAGCCAGTTGTGCATGGTGCGCTCGTCGGGCTCGATCAGCCCGCCCATCATCACCAGCAGGGTGCGGGCGGCCATGTTGGTCCGCTCGATCTGGCGCCCCACCGACAGCCACGCCCAGCCCTCGTCGCGGACCAGGGTGTTGTCGATGGTGCCCCAGATCAGGTCGCAGCGCTCGCGGATCCAGTCGTAGAGGATGTCCGGCGTGCCCAGGTCGGCGCGCGGCGCGCGGCGCTCCAATCCCAGGTAAAACCCGTTGATGGCGGTCCACACCTCGAGGGTGAGCCGATCGCGCACCACCCGCGCGTTTTCCCGGGCCATGCGCACGCACGTCCGCAAAGAGTGCGAGCCATCGCCGCGCACCAGCACTTCGATGACGTCCCCGCGCCGCTTGCCCTGGTGGTCCACTCCGCTGACCTGGAAGACGTCCGACCAGGGGCGCGCGTCGGCCTCGCTGGCGGTTTCCTCCTGCACCTCAAGGAGGCGCAGCGTGTCGTCGACGCGCTCGATGTAGCGGCCCAGCCAGTAGATGTTTTCAGCAATTCGTGCGAGCATTAACAGGATGACCGCCAACGCTGGCGGGCCTTTCTGACCGCCAGCCGGCGATCCGAATGATGGAAGCCCTTGGATTGGCTCATTTTTCCAAAACCCAGGTGTCTTTCGATCCGCCGCCCTGCGACGAGTTGACCACCAGCGATCCTTCGACCAGCGCCACCCGGGTGAGGCCGCCGCTGAGCACGAACGAGCCGTGCGCGCCGGTCACCACGAACGGACGCAGGTCGACGTGCGCCGGATACACGCGCCCCTCGTTGTAGACCGGCGCGCGCGATAATTTCACGACTTCCTGCGCGATGTAATTGCGCGGATCTTGCTGCACGCGCTTCCTGAAATCCACGATCTCTTTTTCGGTGGCGCGCGGACCGATCAGCATTCCGTAGCCGCCGGCCTCGCCGACCGCCTTGACGACGAGCTGGTCCATGCGCTTGAGGGCAGTGTCGCGCTCTTCCTGATTTTCCAGCAGGTAGGTGGTGACGTTTTTGAGGATGGGCTGCTCGCCCAGGTAATACCGGATCAGCGCCGGGACGAACGGATAAATCGCCTTGTCGTCGGCCACGCCGGTGCCGATGGCGTTGGCCATGGTGACGTTGCCGGCCCGCACCGCGGACAAGAGCCCGGGAACCCCCAGCATGCTGTCGTGGCGAAATACCACCGAATCGACAAATTCGTCGTCGATGCGTCGGTAAATCACGTCCACCCGCTGCAAACCATGCGTGGTGTGCATGAACAGGGAATGGTCAAGCACCACGAGATCCCGTCCCTCGACCAGCTCGACGCCCATCTGGCGTGCCAGGAAGGCGTGCTCGAAATACGCCGAGTTGAAAATCCCCGGCGTCAGCACGACCACCGTGGGGTCAGTGATGCCGCGCGGCGAGATGCTGGCCAGCGCGCGGCGCAGCGCGGTGGGATAGGTGTCCACCGAGCGCACCCGATAGCCGTCGGAGAACAGGCGGGGGAAGACGCGGCTCATGGCGCCGCGATTTTCCAGCACGTAGGAGACGCCGGAGGGCACGCGGAGATTATCCTCCAGGACGCAGTACTCGCCGTTCTCGTCGCGCACCAGGTCGATGCCGGCCACGTGGGCCCACACCCCCGAGGGCGGCGAGTAGCCGGCCATGGGCCGCCGATATCCCTTCGCGGAGAGCACCAGCGACCACGGGACGATGCCGTCGTGCAGCGCGTGCCGCTCGTTGTAGACGTCGTCCACGAAGGCGTTGAGCGCGCGCACCCGCTGCACCAGCCCGCGCTCCAGGCGGGCCCACTCGCGGGCCGGAATGATGCGCGGAATCAGGTCGAGCGGGAAGGGGCGCTCCAGGTCGTTGGCCAGGGTGAAGGTGATGCCCAGGGTGGCGAACGACTCGTCGCGCAGTCGCCCGCGCTCGTTCATGTCTTCCTCGGAGAGGTCGGTGAAGCGGCGCACCAGGGCGCGGTAATGGGGCCGCGGCTGCCCGGTCTCGTCAAAGACTTCGTCGTAGAACGCCTTGTGGTCGTACGCCAGATTCAAGCGCGGTCGCCCTCCAACATTGGAAGCCTTTCACTTCGAATGGGCACAGGGGAGTCCCTGCGGGGCCGCCGAAGTCCCCGAGCCCCGAGCCTGAACGAGGAGTTTACAAAGTGAAGTTTGACGCCGTTTTTCATGGGACCACCGGCCACGTGGTCGAGGCCGCGAAGCGCACCGAAGGCATTGGCCTGCACGGGATGTGGACGCTCGACACCGGGCACAATCCCTTCTTCCCGCTGCTGCTGGCCGCCGAGCACACGCAGCGCCTGGAGCTGGGGACGGGCGTGGCCGTGGCCCTGGCGCGCAGCCCGATGACCCTGGCCCAGGAGGCCTGGGACCTGGCGGCCTACTCCAAAGGACGTTTCATTCTGGGCCTGGGCAGTCAAGTGGCCGCCCACATCACGAAACGGTTCTCCATGCCGTGGGACAAGCCGGTCGAGCAGATGCGGGAGATGATGCTCGCGCTGCGCGCCATCTGGGCCGCCTTCCAGGGAGGCGACCGCCTGCGCTTCGAGGGGAAGTATTACCGGCTCACGCTGCTGACGCCTTTTTTCAATCCGGGTCCCATCGAGCATCCGGAGATTCCCATCGTCCTGGCCGGGGTGGGTCCGAAAATGACCGAGCTGGCCGGCGAGCTGGCCAACGGTTTCATGATGCACCCCTTCACCAATCGCGCGTATTTCGAGCAGGTCACGCGGCCGGCGATTGAGCGCGGCCTGAAAACCTCCGGCCGCACCCGCGCGGATTTCAACGTGATCGCGCCGGTCTTCATCATCACCGGTGACGAGAAGTCGCAGCGCGCCCTGGAGGGAAAGGTGCGCCAGCAGATCGCCTTCTACGGATCGACGCCGGCCTACGGCGAAGTCCTGGCGATTCTCGGCCACGAGGAGCTGCACAAGGAGCTGCACCGCCTGTCGCGCGAGAACCAGTGGGAGGAGATGGCGCGCCTGATTCCCGACGAGGTGGTGGACGCGTTTGCCGTGCGCGCGCCGTTCGAGCGCCTCGCGGACACCCTGCTTGAGCGCTACGGCGGCGTGTACGACCGGGTCCTGGCGCACTTCCCGATGCCGGTGGCCGAGCCCGACGCCGTGCGGCAGTTCGTGGCGGCTCTCGAGCCCGCCAGAGCGTTGTCATGAACGCCGACGTGCAAACGCTGGCCCACGATTACTGGGAGTGGCTGCTCCGCGCCGAGCCGACGTACGCGACCTATCTCGCGGATTTCCGCTACAACGATCGCCTGCCCGACGTGTCGGTGAGGGGACGCCATCAACAGATCGCCGAGCTGAATGCGCTGGGCACCCGCGTGGCGCAACTGCAAGCCGCGGTGGAGACGGGCCGGGTTATTCTTGGCGATGAGGAAGCGATCACCGTCTTGATTCTCCGCCGCGCTCTTGAGGACCAGCTTGGCGAGCGCATTCATCACTTCGAGCAGTGGGCGCTCGACCAGCTGATGGGGCCGCAAGTGTGGCTCCAGGAGCTGATCAATTACCATCCTCTGAAGTCCGCGAAGGATTTCGAGGACCTTGCCGTGCGCTACCGGTCGTTCACGAAGTACATGGACGACTATCTCGAGAACCTGCGGGCCGGCGTGGCCGCCGGGCGGACGGCGCCGGCCGTGGCGGCGGAGCGCGTGCGCGGGCAATTGCGAGATCTGCTGGCTATCGCGGTCGCGGAGTCCCCGCTGCTGCCGCCTTCCGCGGATCCGGAGGACGCGCCTCCCGTGCCAGACCGCGCGCGGTTGCGCGAGGCGGTGGAGGCCGCGATTCGAGAGTCGGTGTATCCGGCGTTCGAGCGCTTTCTCACGTTCTTGCAGGCGGATTATCCGGCGCGTGAAGCGGTCGGGCTTTCGAGCCTGCCCGGCGGACCGGAGGCGTATGCCTTCCGAGTGCGGCGCCACACCACGACCGCGCTGACGCCGCAGGAGATCCACGACCTCGGAATGGCGATGCTGCGCGACGTGCAGGGCGAGATGAAAGCGGTGGCGCGCCGCCTGGGGCACGACGGCGACCTCCCGGTGTTTCTGGAGAATATCCGCAAGGATCCGGCCAACTGCCCGACCTCGCGCGAGGACCTGCTCAACGGCTATCGGGAAATTCTCGACGAGGCGCAGGCCTTGTTGCCTAAGTATTTCGGCCGCCTGCCCCGGGTGGGCTGCATCGTGAAGCCCATCGAGGAATACCGGGAGCGGGATTGCGTGGCCGCGTATTATTACAGCCCGCCGGACGACTTCAGCCGGCCCGGCACGTACTACGCGAACACCTACCAGCCGGAGAGCCGCCCGCGCTACCAGATGACGGCGCTCACGCTGCACGAAGCCGTGCCCGGGCACCATCTGCAGATTGCCCTGGCGATGGAGCAGACGGAATTGCCCGATTTTCGCCGGCACAGCGACTTCAACGCCTACATCGAGGGCTGGGCGCTGTACACCGAGCGCCTCGGCGTCGAGATGGGCATGTACAAGAACGACCTGTCGTATTTTGGCATGCTGATTTTCCAGGCGTGGCGAATTTGCCGGCTGGTCGTGGACACCGGCATGCATGCGTTGGGCTGGACGCGGGATAGCGCGTTTTCCTTCTTCAAGGAGAACAGCGGACTGACCGAGCCGGAGATCTACAACGAGATCGATCGGTACATCATCTGGCCCGGCCAGGCGCTGTCGTATGCGGTGGGCATGCGCGAGATTCTGCGCCTGCGGGATCACGCTGAGAAAACCCTGGGCGCGAGATTCGACCTGCGCGCGTTCCACGACGAGGTGCTGCGTCACGGCGCGCTGCCCCTGGCGACTCTGGAGAAAGTGGTTTCCGACTTTGTCGAGCGACGCGTCGCGGCTCATCCTGTTTGACATCGACCAGACGCTGATCTTCACCGCGGGGGCGGGGTTGCGCTGCATGGCGCAGGCGATCCTGGAGGTGGCCGGCATTGACATGACGGCCATCCGGGTGAATCCCGGCGGGAAGACCGACCCGGCCATCCTGTACGAGATTTTCGACGCGGCCGGTGTTTCGACGAACGGCCAGCGGGCCCGGGTGGAAGCCGAGGTCTGGCGCCGCTATGCGGAGTGTCTCGGCGAGGAGATGGAGCGCGCCGACGAGCGCCGCGCGGTGAAGCCGGGGATTCCCTCACTGCTGGACGCGCTGCAGCCCCACGCCAGCCTGGGATTATTGACCGGAAACCTGGAAGTCACCGCCCGCATCAAGCTGGCGGCCTTTGACCTCAACCGCTATTTCCCGATCGGCGCCTACGGCTCTGACAGCCACGATCGCAATGCCCTGGGCGCCCTCGCCCTGGCCCGCGCGGCCGCGCACTACGGGCGCGCGTTCGCGGCGCGGGACACCTGGGTGGTGGGGGACACCGACCGAGACATCGCCTGCGCGAAGGCCATCGGCGCCCGCGTCCTGGCGGTGGCGACCGGCCACCAGGACGTTGAAACCCTGCGCGCCCACGCGCCCGACGTGGTGCTGGAGGACATGGCGGACGTGGAGTCCGTCAAGCGGGTGCTGCTAACATTTTGAAATTCCGACACCTTCAAGCTCGGAAGTCCGCAGCCCCTAATAGGAGAAAAAGTCGCGGATCTTCTTGAGCATCAGCGTGCGTGACGACTCCTTCTCCGCCTGCAGCCGCTGGGTCTGGCCTCGGTTGGCGGCCGCGTCCTTCTCCTGGGCAAGCTCCTGGCGGCGGGCGATGACCTGGGTAATCAGCTCGTCGGCCTTGGGATTGTCCTGGAAGACCTTGCGGAAGGCTTCCTTGTCCAGCCGCAGCAGCTCGCACTCTTCGAGCGCCACCACGGTGGCCGTGCGCGGCTCTCCGGTCAGCAAGGAGAATTCCCCGAAGAATTCGCCGCCGCCCATGTCCTTGGTGAAAAACAGCTTGCCGTCTTCGTCGCGGGCCTGAATCTGCACCTTGCCGTATTTAATCACGTAGAATGACTTGCCGCGCTCGCCCTGGCGGATGATGGGCTCGCCTCCGGCATAAGTGAGCAGCTTCAAGCGGGAAGCCAGGTAGCGCAACTCCTCGTCGGAAAACTCGCTCATCCAGTCGATGCGCTTGAGCAGCGCGATGTGGGCCGCTTCCGGCTCGGCCACTTCGTTTTCGTAATGATGGATTTCCACCTGGTGCGGGTAGGGGATCTCGACATCCTGGCGCTTGAAATTGTACCAGACGCGCTCCATTACGTTGGCGCAGATGTTCGGGTGGTCCTCGTAGTCGGTGATCCAGAACTTCAGCTCGAAGTTTACCGAGAAGTTTCCGTATTCGATAATCCTGGCCACCGGACGCGGCTCGGCGTGTATCTTCTGGGTTTGCAGCGCGCATTCGATGAGAATCTTCTTGATCTTGGCCGGGTTGTGCTTGTAATGCACGCCCACCAGCACGCGCCGCGCGGTGAGTCGGGTAGGGGCGGAGTAGTTGACGATGACTTCCTTGGCCATGACCGAGTTGGGCAGAATCACGTAGTCGCCGTAATTCGTGCGAATCGCGGTGGACCGCCAGTCGACCTTCTCCACGGCGCCCTCGCGGTCACCGATGCGGATCCAGTCGCCGCGTGCAAACGGTTTGGAGCCGTGCAAGAAAATGCCGCTGAAGAGATTGCCCAGCGACTCTTGCAGCGCGAGACCGATGACCACCGAAATGATCGCGGACCCGGTCAGCAGGGGCGTGATGTCAACGTTCAGCACGAAGTTCAGCACGACCAGGAGGCCCGCGATGTACAACACGATCCGGGTGAGATCGCGGAAGATCGTGGGCACGTCGATCTGCTTGCGCTCGGTGAGAATGAAGTCGAAGAAGATCGAGGTGGCCGCTTCGATGGCCACCACGCCCATCGAGATCTTGAACAGGATGCTCAGCCAGTGCCAGAGCGGCCCGTGAATATACGCATTGGGGATAAACGCCAGGATCCAGAGCGCGAACAGCACCAGCGACACGTACACCGACGGGCGGGTGTGCACGATGAACGATACGACCGCGGGCGACTCCCACTTCTTGACCTTGTAGACCTGGCGATACATCAGCCACAGCGTGATGTACGTGACCATGAACAAGATGGCGCTCAATGCCACGCTCGCCCAGTCCACGATTGCGCCGCCCGTCGTAAACAATTCTTGCCGAACCTCTCAAAAATGGTCCAGGCGAAAACGCCTGGACCACTTCACGTCGCGATCAACGTCGGACGATCAGTCGTCGTAGCCGCGTTCGTCGTATTCCGCGCCGCTCATCTGCGCCTCGAACTCGTCGTCTTCCTCACGCCACTCGGCGATGCCGCCGTCGTCGCCGGTATAATACGGCTCGGGCTCGACGTGGTCCATCTCGATCTCCACGTTGCGGTAGCGGGGCATGCCCGTGCCCGCGGGGATCAGCTTGCCGATGATCACGTTCTCCTTGAGGCCCAGCAGCGGATCCTTGCGGCCGTTGATGGCAGCCTCGGTGAGCACGCGCGTCGTCTCCTGGAAGGAGGCGGCGGAGAGGAACGAGTCGGTGGCCAGCGACGCCTTGGTGACGCCCATCAGCACCGGCTTGTAGGTCGGCACCGCGACCTCTTCACCGGTCGTGCGGCGCTCCTGCAGCTTGCGGGTTTCCTCGCGGACTACCGCAAGGTCCACCAGCGCGCCGGGCAGCATCTTGGTGTCGCCCGCGTCGTCCAGCCGCACCTTGCGGAGCATCTGGCGCACGATCACCTCGACGTGCTTGTCGTTGATGTCCACGCCCTGCGAGCGGTACACGCGCTGCACCTCGTTGACGAGGTACTTCTGCACGTCGTCGACGCCGCGCACGCGGAGCACGTCGTGGGGATTGAGCGCGCCGTCGACCAACTGCTCTCCGGCGTCGACGTGGTCGCCGGGTTCCACCAGCCGGCGGGACGAGAATGGCACCGGGTGCGCCGTTTCCTGTCCCGTGGCGGTCGACTTGACCACGATCTTGCGCATGCGCTTCTCTTCGGTGATGCTGACGATGCCCTCGTGCTCGGCGATCGGGGACGAGCCCTTCGGCTTGCGTGCCTCGAACAGCTCCTCGACGCGCGGAAGACCGCTGATGATGTCCTCCGAGGCCACGCCGCCCGTGTGGAAGGTGCGCAGGGTGAGCTGGGTGCCCGGCTCGCCGATCGACTGCGCCGCGATGATCCCCACCGTCTCGCCGATCTCGATCGGCTTGCCGGTGGCAAGGTTGCGGCCGTAGCACTTGGTGCAGATGCCGAAGCGGGCGTCGCAGGTGAGCACCGAGCGAATCGCCACCGACTTCACACGCACGTGGCTGATGCCGGCGTTGATGATCTCTTTCGCCGATTCCTCGCTGATGCGCTCGCCTTCGCGGACGATCAGCTCGGACTCTTTGCGCGGCACGGGGACGTTGCGCGCCGACACGCGGCCGCGGATGACGTCCGCGCGCGCCTCGACCAGGATGCCACCGGCCTTCTCGACCAGGTCGCCGACCTCGTCGGAGCACTCCTCGCCGATCGGGCACAGCACCTCGCCGGTCTCGTCGACCACGATGTCCTCGGCCGCCACGCGACCGGAGATGCGCTCCCCGAGGCGGACCATCACGTCGCCGCCTTCCTCGACGGCCTCGATGCGGATGCCCTTCTCGGTGTGGCAGTCGGTCTCACGGATGATGACGTCCTGCGACACGTCGATGAGGCGGCGCGTCAGGTAGCCCGAGTCGGCGGTGCGCAGCGCCGTGTCGGCGAGGCCTTTGCGGGCGCCGTGGGTGGAGATGAAGTACTCCAGCACCGACAGACCCTCGCGCAGGTTCGCGCGAATCGGCACGGTGATGATCTTGCCCGAAGGGTCGGCCATCAGTCCGCGCATGCCGGCGATCTGCTTTACCTGGGCCGGGTTGCCGCGAGCGCCCGAGGTGGCCATCATGTACACCGGGTTGAGGCGGTCGAGGTGGCGCATCATCGCCTCCTCGACCTGGTTGGTGGCGGCCAGCCAGATCCCCGTCAAGAGGCGGCGCTGCTCCTCGGTCGTGAGCAGGCCCTTGCGGTAGAAGTACTCGGCCTCTTCGACCTTCTTGTCGGCGGCCCGCAGAATCTCCGGCTTCTCCGGTGGCACCTGGATGTCGTCCACGCCGATGGTGTTGCCTGAACGGGTCGCGTAGCCGAAGCCCAGGTCCTTGATCTGGTCGAGCAAGCGCGCCGTGACGGCGTTGCCGAAGCGGCGGTGGATGCGGCTCACGAGCCGCATCATCGCCTTCTTGTTCACCGTGTCGTTCAGGAACGGCTCATTGAGCACGCGGTACAGGAACTTCTCGATGATCTCGTCGGTGTCGGCGCCCTTCTCCGCGTTGCGCGCGGCGTTTACGGCGTCGCGAATGGCGCGGGTGACCCCGCTCTCCTGCTTGTCGCCCACCTCCGGTTGCTCTGGCATCTCGGGCTGGTGCGCATATTGCGTCCTGGCGTCCTCGATGGCCCGCTCGATGGTGGGGCGGATTGCATCCTGGATGTGCTGGTTGAGAATGAGCCGGCCGATGGTCGTCTCGCGGATCAGGTTACTGGGCTCCGTGGGCAGCGCATAGCGCACGCGGATGGGCGCCTGCAGCTCGACCTCGCCGGCCCAGTAAGCCATCAGACTCTCGTTCAAATTGGAGAAGCGCTTGCCCTGGCCCTTGGAGTCGTGCTTGTCGATGGTGAGGTAATAGACGCCGAGCACCATGTCCTGGGTGGGCACCATGGCCGGGTTTCCGAACGACGGCAAGAGGATGTTGTTGGCGGAGAGCATCAAGATGCGGGCTTCGGCCTGCGCGCCCGCGGAGAGCGGAAGGTGCACGGCCATCTGGTCGCCGTCGAAGTCCGCGTTGTACGGGGTGCAGACCAGCGGGTGGATCTGGATCGCCTTGCCCTCAACCAGCACCGGCTCGAAGGCCTGAATGCCCAGGCGGTGCAGGGTCGGGGCGCGGTTGAGCAGCACCGGATGGTCCTTGATGACCTCCTCGAGGACGTCCCACACCTCGGGACGCACGCGCTCCACCATGCGCTTGGCGCTCTTGATGTTGTGCACGAGGTTGTGGTCGACGAGCTTCTTCATCACGAACGGCTTGAAGAGCTCGAGCGCCATTTCCTTGGGCAGGCCGCACTGGTGGAGCTTCAGGTTGGGACCGACGACGATCACCGAGCGGCCCGAGTAGTCCACGCGCTTTCCGAGGAGGTTCTGGCGAAAGCGTCCCTGCTTGCCCTTCAACATATCCGACAGCGACTTCAGCGGACGGTTATTAGGGCCGGTGACCGGGCGGCCGCGGCGGCCGTTGTCGATGAGCGCGTCCACGGCCTCTTGCAGCATGCGCTTCTCGTTTTTCACGATGATCTCCGGCGCGCCCAGGTCCAGCAGCCGCTTCAAGCGGTTGTTGCGGTTGATGACGCGGCGATACAGATCGTTAAGATCCGACGTGGCGAAGCGGCCACCGTCGAGCTGCACCATGGGGCGAAGCTCCGGCGGGATCACCGGAATCACGTCGAGGATCATCCACTCGGGACGGTTGCCCGATTTGCGGAACGCTTCCACCACCTCCAGGCGCTTGATGGCCTTCGTGCGCTTCTGGCCGGTGACGGTCTTGACGTCCTCACGCAGCTTTTCGTATTCGGCGTCCAGCTGCAGCGCGGAAAGCAATTCGCGGATGGCCTCGGCGCCCATGCCGGCGCGGAACGAATTCCCGTACTTCTCGCGCGCCTCGCGGTACTCCATTTCCGAGAGCAGCGTGTTCTTGGCGAGCGGCGTGTCGCCGGCGTCGATGAGGACGTACGACGCGAAATAAATGATTTTCTCCAGGGTGCGCGGCGACATATCCAGCAGAAGTCCGATGCGCGAGGGCACGCCCTTGAAGTACCAGATGTGCGACACCGGCGAGGCCAGCTCGATGTGGCCCATGCGCTCTCGGCGCACCTTGGAGCGGGTGACTTCCACGCCGCACTTGTCGCAGATGATGCCCTTGAAGCGGATGCGCTTGTACTTGCCGCAGTGGCACTCCCAGTCCTTGATGGGACCGAAGATCTTCTCACAGAAGAGGCCGTCGCGCTCCGGCTTCAGCGTGCGATAGTTGATCGTCTCCGGCTTCTTGACCTCACCGTACGACCACTCTTTGATCTGCTGGGGGGACGCCAGCCCGATCTGCATCGCATCGAAATTGTTCACGTCAATCATGTTTTCAGAGATCCTTCCTCAAAAGCGAAAAACCGAAAAGACCGGGAAAAGGCCCGCGCCGGCCGAGCCCGCCAGGGCGATAAACCCGGCGGGCCGACGCGGGCAAAACCCGTTTACGACGACGGCGTGAGCAGGGTGGCTTCCTCGCCAATGTCGAGGCCAAGCTCCTTGGCGGTGGCGCGGACGTCCTGCTCCTCGACGCCCTTCAGCTCGATGGGCTTGAGGCGGCCGGCCTCGTCCCCGGACAGGATCTTCACGTCCAGGCAGAGGCTCTGCAGCTCCTTTATGAGCACCTTGAACGACTCGGGCACGCCCGGCTCCAGCACGTTCTCGCCCTTGACGATGGCCTCGTAGGTCTTCACGCGACCCACCACGTCGTCGGACTTCACCGTAAGGAGCTCCTGCAGCGTGTAGGCCGCGCCGTAGGCTTCCAGCGCCCAGACTTCCATTTCTCCGAAACGCTGGCCGCCAAATTGCGCCTTGCCGCCCAACGGCTGCTGAGTAATAAGGGAATAGGGGCCCGTCGACCGTGCGTGGATCTTGTCGTCAACCAGGTGCGCCAGTTTCAGCATGTAGATCTGGCCCACCGTGATGCGGTTGTCGAACGGCTCGCCGGTCTTGCCGTTGTACAGCACCGTCTTGCCGTCCTCGGGCATCTTCTTCCAGCGCTCGACGTAGTCGGCCAGCGCCTCGATCTCCTCGTTGGTGCGCTTGAGTCGTCGTGCGGCGAGGATTTCGCGGAGTCGCTCCTCAACGCCCGGCGGGTGAACGAGCTTCTCGACCTCGTCGGCGACGAACTTGTCGTGTCCCTTGAGCGCCTTCTTCACCTGTTCGAGCGGCTTCGGGCTGGCGAGCATCTGCTCGACGTCGCCGGTGGTGACCGGCACGCCCTTCTTGTTGAGGTATTCGCGCAGCGCGTCGGCGGGATTGATGTTGCCCACCAGCCGCTCCATGTCGTCGGCCGAGAAGTCAAGATCGCGCAATTTCAGCACGCGCTTGAGGCGCGCGATCTTCATGTAGTTCTTGACTTCTTCTTCCGACCCGCCGTCGAAGACCGGGCACTCGACGCGCAGGCCGAGCGTCGCCGCCGCGCCGCCGAGGTGCGTCTCGAGCACCTGTCCGATGTTCATGCGGGAGGGCACGCCCAGCGGATTGAGCACGATCTGCACGGGACGGCCATCCGGCATGAACGGCATGTCCTCGACCGGCAGGATCTTGGCGATGACGCCCTTGTTCCCGTGACGGCCGGCCATCTTGTCGCCCTGCAGAATCTTGCGCTTCTGCGCGATGTAGACGCGGACCAGCTGATTGACGCCGGGGGCGAGGTCGTCGCCCTTGTCGCGGCTGAACACCTTGACGTCGATGACCTTGCCCTTTTCGCCGTGCGGCACCTTCAGCGAGGTGTCGCGGACGTCCCGGGCCTTTTCACCGAAGATGGCGCGCAGCAGGCGCTCCTCGGCGGTCAGCTCGGTCTCGCCCTTGGGGGTGACCTTGCCCACGAGGATGTCTTCCGGCCGCACTTCCGCGCCGATGCGGATGATGCCGCGCTCGTCGAGGTCCTTGAGCGCGTCCTCACCGACGTTGGGAATGTCGCGCGTGATTTCCTCGGCGCCCAGCTTGGTGTCGCGGGCCTCGCACTCGTAGTCCTCGATGTGGATCGAGGTGAACACGTCTTCACTCACCAGCTCTTCGCTGAGCAGGATGGCGTCTTCGTAGTTGTAGCCTTCCCAGGGCATGAACGCAACCAGCACGTTGCGGCCCAGCGCGAGCTCGCCGCCCGCCGAGGACGCGCCGTCGGCCAGCACGTCGCCGGCTTCCACGATCTGACCCTTGCGGGCCAGCGGGCGCTGGTTGATGCACGTGCCGCTGTTGGAGCGCTTGAACTTGTTCAGCTTGTAGAGGCGGCGCTGGCCGTCGGCGGTCTTCACCTCGACCTTGTCGGCCGCGGCGGCCACCACCACGCCGTCCTCCTCGGCCACGACCAGCGCGCCCGAGTCCTTCGCGGAGCGGAACTCCATGCCGGTGCCCACGATCGGGGGATCGGGGCGCAGCAGGGGAACCGCCTGGCGCTGCATGTTCGCGCCCATCAGCGCGCGGTTGGCGTCGTCGTGCTCCAGGAACGGGATGAGCGCGGTGGCGATCGACACGATCTGCTTGGGCGACACGTCCATGAAGTCGACCTGGTCGCGGCTCACGATCTGGGTCTCGTGGCGGGCGCGCACGACCACGCGCTCGTCGATGATGTTGCCGTTCTCGTCGAGTCGGGTGTTGGCCTGGGCGATGACGTGGTCGTCTTCCTCGTCGGCGCCCAGATACTCGATCTCGCCGGTGACGCGCGCATCCACGACGGCCTGGTAAGGCGTCTGGATGAAGCCGAACTCGTTGACGCGGCCATAGGTCGCAAGCGAGCCGATCAACCCGATGTTGGGACCTTCAGGCGTCTCAATCGGGCAGATGCGGCCGTAGTGCGAATAGTGCACGTCGCGGACCTCGAAGCCCGCTCTTTCTCTGGAAAGTCCGCCCGGCCCCAGCGCGGAGAGGCGGCGCTTGTGGGTCAGCTCGGCCAGCGAGTTGGTCTGGTCCATGAACTGCGAGAGCTGGCTGGACCCGAAGAACTCCTTGATAGCCGCGACTACGGGGCGGATGTTGATGAGGGCCTGGGGCGTCACCGTCTCCATGTCCTGCACCGACATGCGCTCGCGCACCACGCGCTCCAGGCGCAGCAAGCCGACGCGGAATTGATTTTGCAACAATTCACCCACCGCGCGGACGCGGCGGTTGCCCAGGTGGTCGATGTCATCCGGCTGGACGGGCACGTTGAAGCGGCTGTCGTCGGCTGCGACCATGACGCTCTCGCCCTTGATGAGGCCGACCATGTACTTCACGGTGGCCACGATGTCGCGCGGCTCGAGCACCTGCGGATATTCGATGACCTGGCCGCAGTCCGGGCAGTCGTGCACGCCGGGCTTGTGCAGGGTGCCGCAGTGGTTGCACGGCACCTTGTTGCCCAGCTTCTTGGACAGCTTGTAGCGGCCGACCTTGGCCATGTTGTAGCGCTTGGGATCGAAGAACAGGTTGCCCAGCAGCGTGCGCGCGGAATCCACCGAAGGCGGATCGCCAGGACGCAGTTTGCGGTAAATCTCGATGAGGGCGTCGCCCTTGTTGTCCACGCCGTCCTTCGCCATCGTGTTCACGATGATCGGGTCGCCGTCGAACAGGCCCAGCACGTCGGCGTCGGAATCGCCCCAGCCGGTCTGCTCGAAGGCCGACAGCGCGCGGATGAGCACGGTGGCCGGCAGCTTGCGTGTCTTGTCGATGCGCACGACGATCTGGTCGGAGACGTCGCTCTCGAACTCCAGCCAGGCGCCGCGGTTGGGGATGACCTGGGCCTTGTAGGTGACGCGCGAGGTGGCGGGGTCGGTGACCTCCTCGAAGTAGATGCCGGGGGAGCGGACCAGCTGCGAGACGATGACGCGCTCGGCGCCGTTGATGATGAACGTCCCCTTACCGGTCATGTAGGGGAAGTCGCCCATGAAGATGTCCTGTTCCTTGACTTCCTTGACCTCGCCCTGCTCCTTGGTGATCAGGCGGACGCGCACCTTGAGCGGCCGCGCGTAGGTCATGTCGCGGTCGCGGCACTCTTCCTCGCTGTAGGTGGGCTCGTCGAGCGAATGATCGAGGAACTCGAGCACCAGGTTCCCGGTGAAGTCCTCGATGGGTGAGATGTCTCGGAAGGCCTCACGCATTCCGTCCTCAAGAAAGTTCTTGTAGGAGTCTCTTTGCAGCTCGATCAAATTCGGGATGTCGAGCACGCTCTTGATCTTCTGGAACGACACGCGGCCTGTCTTCGGATGCACCGAGAGAGCACGGGTGGGCATGTTCTTCCTCCTTCAAATAGCCGGACCTGAGAATCTGGCGCGCATGCGCGCAATCTTGTCTGTTTGACTACGGGAGCGCCGCTTATCTCAAGTGTCTGCTGGCGCTCAGCGGGTCGCCGGGCGAAAAAAGCACAAAAAAGCCAGGTTGGCCGTCAACCTCGCTCGCTCACGGGGAGATCAAAACCTTCTGAAACCTCGCTGGTGTTCGCAACTTCTGCCGCTATCGGTCCCGCTCCGAGCAAGGGCCGTGACGCGGCAGCCCTCCTCACCTGGATAAACGCCCTCCGGCCGCGGGCCGGTGGCTGGTTCGCAGACTTCCCCCAGGGCAAGGCACAGAGGGGGGGGAGTCTCAAACGTAGAGAATAGTCTACCACAGGTCCATGTGCCATGTCAACGATTTTCCGAAACATTTTTTCAGGTCGGCGGGCCGTTTGATTCCCTCGACGCCCGCAAAAAAACCACCTCCGAAGGGGCCTGACCTGTTCCCGGGGAAGACTGTCGGGACTCTCCCTCAACCCCTCAACCCCAAGTAAGGATATGCGCCCCATGATCGACGCTGGCTCGACCCAGATCGGACGTCTCATTCAAGACCTCGAACGTGCCCTGACCTCCCAGGACTGCGCCACGGACCAGGTGCATTGCGTCGCCCACCTGCTCGAAGACTTCCTCGGGCGGCCGAACTTGCTGGAACCCCGCTGGACGGCGACCCGCGAGGACCATTACGCGCGCCACCGGGTGTTCGTGGACCCTGAGGACCGCTTCTGCGTGGTGGCCATGGTGTGGGGCCCGGGCCAGGGCACCGTCATCCATGATCACGGGGGCGTGTGGTGCGTCGAGGGCGTGTACCAGGGCAAGATGCACATCGTCCGCTACAACCTGGACCACCGTGACGGCGACCGCTGCCATTTCAAGCGCGTGGAAGAAATCACCGCGGGCGTGGGGGAGGTGGGCAACCTCATCCCCCCCTACGAGTACCACGTGATGGAGAACCTCACCGAGCAGCCCGCGGTCACGCTGCACGTGTACGGGCGCGAGCTGAAGTCGTGCCGCCGCTATCTCCCCAGCGAGGACGGGCAGTGCCACGTGCCCTTCGAAAGCCCGCTGCGATACGATGGAGAGTGACATGGAAGTGCAGGTCGGGGGCGCCCAGATTCGCGAGGAGGTCGGCCACTACCGGGAAAACGCGCGCAAGAGGGGCTGGCGCTGGGTGCGCCGCGGCGAGTGGTTCGACGCGTGGATGCGGCCGGTGCTGCTGGAAGGCCCCGCCACCCCGCCGGAAAATCTTGAGAAGCGGATCAAGGTGGGCCAGTCGCGCATCGCCTCGGCCGCCACCGGCGAGCTGGAGAACCAGGACACCGACACCATCGAGGACGCCGTCTCGCTCAACGGCGACGACATGGAGATTCCCGAGGTGTTTCACCGAGCGGCCGGCCGCGCGATTTTCGTGGCCCGCGAGCACGTGCGCCTCATTCGCGATTGCCTGCTGGCCTTTGAGCACGTCCCCCGGGAAGAGGACGTGCCCGCGGCGTGGGAGCTGATGGCTTCCGTCATGGGCGTTACGCCCGAAGAGTTTATCGAGGCGGACGAAGACGACCTGCCGGACGCGCCGCTGCCGGCTTCAAGGTTCGCCGACTTCGGAATCAAGGTCCCCAGCCTGGAGCTCGCGCACCGGGTGGGCGCCCGCGTCATCCGCCACGCCGTCTGGCAGACCGCCGTGCCAGGCGTGGGACGCGCGGTGTGGGCCGGCTGGAACGACCTCGCCGCGCGCCAGGTCGCCCAGATGGGTGTCGCCCTGGCCCAGGGCGTGGCCGACATGAACGCGCTCCTGCTCCAGGCGCGCCGCGACTTCGCAACGGCGTCGCGGCTCATCGTCCTCGGCATGTGGAGCATGGCCACCAGCGACGCCAGCCTGCACCATTCCGATCTGGAAACCATTGACAAATTGTGCGTGGCGCTCGACATCCCCGGCGACTGGATGAAGCGGCTGCGCTCCCGCTCCGACGTGGCCGAGGACGAATTCCTCAACGAACTGGAGCGCGTGACCCAGCACGAGGCGCGGCAACTTGTGCACGACGCCGTGGTTTCCGCGGCCCTGGCGGACGGTCGGCTGGAGGGCGCCGAGATGGAGTATCTCAAGCGCATCAGCGAGCGCCTCGGCCAGCCCTTCGACGAGCAGATCATGCGCACCAGGCTGGCCGCGCTGCAGGGCCACCGCGCTTCGTGAGCAATCGCGACCTCTCCGTCGCGAGATCCTATCACGCGCGCACCAGCCACAGCCACTTCAGCGTCCACACCTCGGGGCACTACCTGAATTTTGAAATCCAGCCCCTGCCCTTCAAGGTGTACGAGGATCTCCCCGGCATTCCGCTGCCGCGCGAGTGGACGCCGCTGGAAGTGTCCGCGCTGGATGCCCTTATGGGGGTGCCGGGCGGTGGCGAGCGGATCCCTTCGCTGAGCGACCTCGCGCGGCTGCTGCACCACAGCGCGGGAATCACCAAGAAGCTCGTCTACCCCGGCGGTCGCGCGCAGTATTTCCGCGCGGCCGCGAATACTGGCGCGCTGTATGAAATTGATCTGTACGTGGCTTGCGGCGACCTGGAGGGATTGCCGGCCGGCCTCTATCACTTCTCGCCCCACGATTATTCGCTGCGCCGCCTGCGCGAGGGAGATTGGCGCGGCACCGTGGTTCGCGCCACCGCCGACGAAGGGATATCTCACGCGCCGGTCATCCTCTTGTGCAGCGGCACCTACTGGCGAAATTCCTGGAAATACCAGGCGCGCGCCTATCGCCACTTCGGCTGGGACAACGGCACCATGCTGGCCAACACCCTTGCGATGTGCGCCGCGCTCGACTGGCCCGCGCGACTGGTGATGGGATTTCAGGACGATCTCCCCAACCGCTTGCTGGACTTGAATGTGGAGAAAGAAGTCGTCTTCTCGCTGGTTTCCGTGGGCCGTCAGGACGCCGCGGTGCTCCCCCGCGATGACGATCCACCGCCGTTGAATCATCGGGTGCGGCCGCTCTCGTCGGAAGAAGTGGATTATCCGCTGATGTGGGAAATGCACGCGGCGTCTTCACTGGAATCGTCGGAGGCGGTGCGCGCGTGGCGTGACGGCGCGTCTCCACCGCCACGCCCGGCGCCTGAGGGGCAGCGCGTTCCGCTGGGGCCGCGCGCCGAGTCCTCCGCCCGCATCGAAGACGTCATCACGCGCCGCGGCTCGTCGCGCCGCTTCACCCAGGATGCCATCTCGCGGGAAGCCGCGAGCGCCATGCTGCGCGCCGCGACGAACGTGGCGGCCGATTTCGGACGGCTCAACGAGCTGTACGTCATTGTCAACGCCGTGGAAGGAATTCCCTCCGGAAAATATTTCTGCGCGGCCGACGGCCTCGTGTCCCTTGGCGAAGGCAATTTCCGCGGCGACGCCGGCCACCTGGACCTGGGCCAGCCACTGGCCGCGGACGCGGCGCTCAACGTCTACTACATGGCTGATCTCCAGGGCGCCTTGCAGCGCTATGGAAACCGCGGCTACCGCGCGGCGCAGATCGAAGCCGGCATCCTGGGCGGCAGGCTCTACCTGGCCGCCTACGCGCTGGGCCTGGGCGCGACCGGCCTCACCTTTTACGACGACGACGTGGTGGATTTCTTCTCGCCGGCCGCCGCGGGCCTCTCCACGATTTTCTTGATGGCGGCGGGCGTGCCCGCGCGGCGGCGATGAACAGCAACACCACACGGCTGCTGCTGGCCAGTTTTCTCTCACTGTTTATCGAGCTGCTGCTGATTCGCTGGATTGCCACCGAAGTGCGTCTCTTCGCGCACTTGAAGAATCTTGCGTTGATTGCGTGCTTCGCCGGGCTCGGCATTGGCTACGGCCTCCGGCAGCGCGTCGTGACGCCGATGATAACCTTCCTGGGGATGGCCGCCCTGGTTCTGCTCGCCTTGCCGCCCGACCTGATCGGGGTGTTTTCACTCAAGCACCTGTCGCGCTACGTCCTTTTCACCACGCTGTACTCGTGGACTCCGGAGCAGCCCTGGCCGGTGGTGCTGGGCGGTCTGTTGGGCTTGCTGGTGGCATTCAGCACCATGGTCTTCATGTTCATTCCCCTGGGACAGATACTCGGCGACTGCTTCCGAGCCTCGTCTAACCAGCTTCGCGACTACACGCTCAACGTAATCGCCAGCCTTGCGGGGATTTTGTTTTTCACCGCGCTGAGCGTCCTGGGCACCTCGCCGTGGCTGTGGTTCGCCTGCGGCTTCCTCCCCCTGCTGCTCTTGCTGCCCTCGCGCCGCGACCAGTGGATCGGCGCCGTGTTGAGTCTGGCCATTATTTTTGGGGCGCCCTTGCTGCTTCCCAGATATCCTGGAATGGCGGCGGTGGAGTGGTCGCCCTATCAGAAGATCGTGGTGTGGAAGGTGGAAGCGCGACCCACCCAGACCACCACCCAGACCACCACCCAGACCGGCTGGAGGCTGGGCGCGGCTGGTTTTCGTCCGGATGGCCCGGTGATGTACATGTTCGACGTGAACGACACCGCGATGATGTGGCTGCTGGACATGTCGTCGAACGCCCTGCAGAAACATCCCTGGTTGACGCGGCCGGAAAAAATCGAATGGTACGACTTTCCCTACCACATCTATCCGGCTCCGAAGCGAGTCCTGGTTATCGGCTCCGGAGGAGGAAACGACGTGGCTGCCGCGCTGCGCCACCGCGCCGGACAGGTGGACGCGGTGGAGATCGATCCCAAGATCGCGCAGCTCGGCAAGCGTTTCCATCCCGAGCGGCCCTATGAGGATCCTCGCGTGACGGTGCATGTGCAGGATGCGCGGCGCTATCTCGGCGCGAGTCACGAAAAATTCGACCTCATCGACTTCGCGCAGCTCGACAACACCGATTACAATTCCATGTCGAGCCTCTCGAACATCCGCATGGACAGTTACGTCTACACCCGCGAGTGTTTCGAGCAGGCCTACAAGCTGCTCAAGCCGGACGGGGTCATGGTGGTGAATTTCGGCGCCGACGAATACTGGGGGCGGCGCAGTGTCCGCACCCTGAAGGATGCCACCGGGGTAATCCCCCGCTCATTCAAGAACGATCTGCAA
>Ga0194131_10004062_pt1 | contig 22428 bp, 25 predicted proteins | sample TA2KigO120mmetaG_FD_148631 | JGI IMG/M metagenome (GOLD analysis project Ga0194131, IMG submission 148631) | Freshwater microbial communities from Lake Tanganyika, Tanzania - TA2015053 Kigoma Offshore 120m | ecosystem: Environmental > Aquatic > Freshwater > Lake | place: Tanzania: Lake... | reverse complement strand
AGCGCTCAAAGTCACGCGCGACGCCGTCAAGAAGATCGATCCCGCCACCAAGGTCAAGGCCGGCCCCGACATCGCACGCCTGATCGTCAGCGGCATCGGCATGCGCACCCACACCGGCGTCGCCAGCCGTATGTTCGGCGCCCTTGCGGAGCACGGCATCAACATTGCGATGATCAACACCAGCGAAGTGCGCATCAGCGTCGTCGTCGACCGCGCCAAGGGCAAAAAGGCGCTGACCGTGCTTCGCGATGCGTTTGACCTGTAACCCGCCGCTTGCGAGCTACTGGCTGTCGCCGCGCCGCGGCTGACACAGCATAGCGACCTATGACAACCTTGAAAGATGTTGTTACGCGGCGGGCGGGTAACCCCAACTCATAGCAGCCGCGACGCGACGTCCTTCGGTTTGATTCTGGCACGCCAAGAAAGTCGACGCCCGAGCGGCGACTTCGTCATCCCGTTCTGGTTCTTACGCGGGACTCGGTCGCGGAGACGAACTGTCCGGCGCCGGAATGAGCCGCATGAGATAAATCCCCAGCGCCATGTGAAAGGCGGCCAGATAGAGACCCAGAATTAGCGGCGACCAGTACGGTACGAAACGCATGATGAAGGCCGCGATCACGAGGCCGACGCCGACCAAATAGCATCCACCCCAAAATATCGACCCCTGGACAAAGTAATTGACGGCACAGATCAAGGCCATGATCGGAAAGAGCGATGGTCGATACTCCGTCAACTCGACACCCTGTGCCTGCCGGTAAATGAAGGGAAGAATGAGCAGAGCGGAAGTGTTGCCGATCATTAACGCCAAGCCCTGCCGATCCCCGTCGCAGAACTGACAATGCCGCAGCGAATGCCAATATATCACGAGCATCAGCGCGATGATCGCATAGCTATTGCAAACCAAGATCCACGGCGGTTGTTCTGACCAGATCACCCAGGTCTTCACGATATTGCCGACGGCAATGACAATGCCAGAACAAGAACAACGGCCAACCCCAGACCGTGGCGTTGTTGTATTTCGAACGCCAGAGGATGCCGTTGACCCAGTCGCTGACGCCGGGCGGCCGTGCCTCGATGGCTTCATCGTTCAGGAACCGTTCGAGGTCCGCGGCAAGCTCGCCCGCCGAGGCGTATCGTTTTTCCGGGTCTTTCTCCAGGCACTTCAGGCAGATCGTCTCGAGGTCGGTCGGCACGGAGGGCTGTAACCGTGCGGGAGGGATCGGGGCAAGCTCTTTGACCTGGTTGAGCCTGTCTTGCACGGAGATGCCCTTGAACGGAGGCCGTCCCGTCAGCAAGTGATACAAGATCGCCCCGAGGGCATAGACGTCCGCCAGAGTGCCCACCTCCGCCACCAAGCCGGACGCCTGTTCGGGCGCCATGTAGCTTGGCGTTCCAACGACCGCGCCGAGCCGCGTGAGGCTGGAATCCTGGCTTTGGTCGCGCGCCAGGCCAAAGTCGGTGACTTTCGGAATTGCCGAATGGAATGTGCCGGACGCTGACACTGGCAAGGCGCCGTCGATCGGCGGTCTGCCTACGGGATTGTTCAGGAGGATGTTGGCCGGCTTCAGATCGCGATGAATGATGCCGCGCTCGTGGGCGGACTGCACGGCGAGAGCGATTTGCCGAACGATGTTTGCCGACGTTTTGGGATCCTGGGGATCGCCGGCGATGAGTTGGTCGAGGCTCCCGCCGCCCACGTACTCCATCGAAAAATAGGGGCAGCCGCCCTCTTCGCCGATGTCGTGGATTTGCACGATGTTGGCATGGTGCAGGGCGGCGACGGCCTCCGCCTCGCGGCGAAAACGCGCTTTCTGCTCCCGGTCGGCATGCGCGCCGGCGCGGATCATTTTCAGGGCGACGATTCGCTTCAGCCCGATCTGCCGGGCCTTGTAGACCACGCCCATGGCGCCCTGCCCCAGGATTCCGAGAATCTCGTAGCCGGGAATCGCCGGCCAATCGTCTGACCGCGACGCGACGTCCGTGTCTTTATCGTGGGTCAGCGTGTTGTCCCAGGAAGCGATCGGGTTTGGCCTGCCGCTGCCGCCCGCCGGCCAGGGCGGCGGCACTTGCGCGCAGTGAGCGTGAAACATGGCGACCTGCTCTGCCAATCCGGGATGATCGTGCAGGATTTGGCGTGCCGCCTCGACGTCGCCCGTTTCCTGTGCTTGAAGAAAGGCGGCAAACGCATCTTCCAGCGCCACGTCGCCGGCGGACGTCGAATTCATGATCTACTCCCGATTTTTCAATAGCCGAACCAAAGCTTCCAGGCCTCGACGCAGAAGTCCGCCCGCGGCGCCCGGCGTGATGCCGAGTCGACTCGCGATCTCATCCAGCTTCAGCTGATGCAGTCGATGAAGGATGACCACTTCCTGCTGCTGGGTCGGCAGTGTCGCAAGTGCTTCCGCCAGACGTACGAGTTCCTCGTTGTTCGCCGCCCGTTGGCTGGGGCTGGACTGATCCGCGACAAGAAGCGCGTCAAGTCGAACGGATGAGTACTCCAGGGCGACTTCGAGATCGACATTGGCCTTTTGAGCCGTCATCCGGTCCAAAAAATCCTTGAGATGATTGAGCAGGATGCGCCGCAGCCAAGCCTTGCGGGATTCCGCGCACTCGTCCCATTTCTCCAGTGCCTTACGAAAGACGTCTTGTACGACGTCCTCCGGATCGATGCGAGATCGCAGCCGAAAATCGAGGTGCATGCGAGCGATCACGTGCAAATACGGGCGGAGCCGTTCCAGTTCGGCTCCGCTTTCGTTGCTTTCGTCGATCATGCCGCTCCCCATATGGCCTCGACGGGATCTTCGCGGCTTTTTTGCGCGCGGAATCGCAAATGCGGTAGTTTTTTTCTATACAGGTCGCTTGACATGATATGGCGACGCCCGGCGGATTCCAGACGGGGGAGCGAGGCTGCGAATCGCAGACGAGCGGACCGCGTGTGGCCACAAACGGGTGATGGGCGATGATGTTGTCTTCGCCGTTTGCCACGTTGTCGAAATGAAACATCAACCCATGCCGATGATCCTCGACGTCATCTCGATGTATTCGGCTTTCCAACGCGTTGGCCAAGCCCCCAGTTTGCTGCGCGCCAAGCCAGAGGGGCGGAACTCTGCGCCATAAGGGAACAGAGCGAAGGTTGCTAGCCGCATTGCGCTCGCCATCTCAACCAATGATCGACCAGCACCAGGGCCAACATCGCTTCGCCCATCGGCACGAACCTTGGCAAGAGGCAGGGATCATGCCGGCCCTTCGTCGCGATCGTCGTCGGTTCGCCGGCCGTTGTCACCGTCTTCTGCGGTTGCGGCAAACTGCTCGTCGGTTTGATTGCGACTCGGCATATGATCGGTTCGCCGCTGGAGATGCCGCCAAGAATGCCGCCGTGGTGATTGGTTTCGGTGCCGATGCGGCGGCCTCCGGTCGCTGACGCTCCTGGCTCGCCGAGCGGGACGAACGCGTCGTTGTTTTGGCTGCCGCGCATAGTGGCGACGCCGAAGCCGGCGCCGTATTCGAACGCCATCACCGCAGGCAAGGATAGGAGCGCCTTGGCGAGGTCGGCCTTCAGCTTGTCGAACACCGGTTCGCCGAGGCCGGCCGGAACGCCGACCGCAACGAGCTCGCACACACCGCCGATCGAATCGCGCTCCTTGCGCATTTCCTCGATCAACGTCTTCATCTCGGCTGCTTTTTCCGGATCAGGACAGCGCACCTCGTTGGCTTCGACTTGCGCCAGCGTCACGGCGGTCGGATCAGGAATCGCAGCGACGACTGAGCCGACCTGTTTGACGTAGCCGAGCACGCGCATGCCGGCCTGGGCAAGCAGCTTCTTGGCGATGGCGCCGGCGGCGACTCGGCACACCGTCTCGCGGGCACTGGAACGACCCCCGCCGCGATAATCGCGAAACCCGTACTTGGCGTCGAACGTGAAGTCGGCATGGCCGGGGCGGTATTTGTCCTTGATATCCGAGTAGTCGTGGCTGCGTTGATCGTTGTTGCGAAAGAGGATTCCGATGGACGTGCCGTCGGTTTTGCCTTCGAAGACGCCGGACCATATCTCGGGCACGTCGTCCTCATTGCGTTGTGTGACGATGCTCGATTGTCCGGGCCGACGGCGGCGCAGATCGGGGAGCAGATCGTCGATAGACAGAGGCAATCCCGGCGGACAGCCGTCGACGATGCACAGGTAGCCGGGGCCATGGCTGACGCCCGCGGTGGTCACACGAAACAGTTGTCCGAAGGTGTTGCCTGCCATCTCGTATTCTCCGGTCGTTTACGCTTCCAGCTCGCCTTTTGCCTGTCAACGCCGACCCATGAATGATATTCTAACTCAATATCGCGTTCCACGCGAGAGGCAGTTACCGTAGACCTCACGCTCCGCGTGACGATCTCATCACGCGGAGCGTGATGCCTACGGTGGAGAACCAGCATGCGCCACGCAGCACGAGCTCTTGGAGTCTTCGCTTTCGCCCTGTTGCTCGCGCTGTCCCCGGCACATGGCGACGCCAAGAAAAAGTCTGAGCGCCGCTTCGGCTTCGATGTCGATCAGGAGACGTACCCGCAAGGATCGCCCGAGGCAACGATCAAGTCGATCGTCAAGGCGCTCAACGGCGGCAGGGTTGATTATCTGCTCGCTCACATGGCCGACCCGGCGTTTGTGGATTACTGGGTCGATCGCTATCAGAGAGACTTCACGCAAGGCAAGGAAGAAGGAAAACGCCTGCTCGCTTTTGATCGACTCGTGCGCGAGACGATGATGTATTTCGAGAACGACCCGCTCCTCGTCAAGGACCTGCGCACTTTCGCCAAGGAAGCGAAATGGTCCGAGGAAGGCGATGTGGCCGTCGGCGTCGTAGAAGCGAACCCTGATCGCAAGATCGACCCGATTGCTCGCAAGGTATTCTTGAAGAAGATCGGCGAGCGCTGGTTTTTGGAAAACAAGCAACAATGACGGCCGCATGAGGCGTAGCGGTAGCTCCTGCTACGCCTCAAGCGGCAAAGGAAATCGCAATGATCGACCTACGCAGCGACACCGTTACGCGCCCAAGCCCCGGCATGCGCGCCGCCATGGCGAATGCCGAGGTGGGCGATGATGTCTTCGGCGACGATCCGACCGTCCGTCGACTCGAAGAGCGCGTCGCCGATTTGCTGGGCAAAGACGCGGCAATCTACGTGCCCTCGGGAACGATGTCGAATCAACTTGCAGTCAACGTGCACACGCAACCCGGCGATGAGCTTCTGTGCGACGTCAATTGCCACATCTACAACTACGAAGCCGGCGGTCCGGCGATCCTGTCCGGCGTCACCTGCCGAACCATCGACGGCGACTTCGGCATTCTCGATTTGAGCCAACTCGAAGACAAGATTCGCAATCCCGACGACGTGCACCTCGTCAAGACGCGCATGGTTGCCCTCGAGAACACGCACAATCGCGGCGGTGGGCGAATCTATCCGATCGAGAAGATCGAAGCGATCAGCCAATGGGCACGGAAGAATGGCCTCATCATGCATCTCGATGGCGCTCGCCTATGGAACGCCATGGTCGCCACGGGCATTGCCGCGAAGGAATGGGGCAGGCACTTCGACACCGTGTCGGTCTGCTTCAGCAAAGGTCTCGGCGCCCCCGTCGGCTCGGCTCTCGCTGGGCCGAAGGCGGTCATCGCCAAGGCGCGGCGAACGCGCAAGCTGTTCGGCGGCGGCATGCGGCAGGCTGGGATCATCGCCGCCGGCTGCCTCTACGCCCTCGATCACAACATCGATCGCCTCGCTGACGATCATCGCAACGCTCAGATCATCGCCCAAGCTGTTGGCGACGCGCCGGGGCTGCGCCTGGAACCACCCGAGGTCGATACGAATCTCGTCTGGTTCCGTGTCGATCCCGCCGTCGGCACGGCCAAAGAAATCGCGGGGAGGTTGAAAGAGCGTGGCATTCTCGTCAGTGCCACCGGCCCGCAAAAGATTCGGGCCTGCACGCATCTGGACGTCAGCGGCGCCCAGGCTGAGCGCGTCGCGGAGACTATCCGCCAAGTCGTCGCCAAACCGGTCCATGTTTAGCGTTCGCGCGGTGCCACCCGAACGCCAGACGAAACCACTAGTGGCCCCATGCTCACGGCCAAGTCGGGTCGATGAATTTCAAGCCGCTCCATTCCTGGGACTTGACGCCGCGCGAGGCGATTGCGCTACAGAAGAAGTTGGCGGTGCGAATCGACGTTGATCGGCCGCTCAAGCGATGCGAGTTGGTTGCCGGCACCGACTGCTCGTACAATCGCTGGTCGCCGAAGTTCTACGCAGCCGTCGTTGTCATGCGGGCCGACGATTGCACGATTGTGGAAACGCAAGGCGTGATCGGCGAAAGCCCGTTTCCGTATATCCCGGGCCTCTTGTCGTTTCGCGAAGCGCCGATCGTGTTGCAAGCCTTCGCCAAGCTCAAAACCCGACCTGACGTCGTCATGTTCGATGGCCAAGGCTACGCTCACCCGCGCCGTTTCGGCCTGGCGTGCCACATCGGCCTTTGGCTGGGCATCCCGTGCTTCGGCTGCGCCAAGACTCGGCTCACCGGCGAACACGATGAGCCCGGCCCGAATGCCGGCGACTCGACGCCGCTGGTGGACAACGGCGAGTTGATCGGATGCGTCCTGCGAACGAAGAACAAGACAAAGCCGCTTTACGTGTCAGTTGGGCATCGCATCGATCTGGCTAGCGCCGTCAAGGTGACGCTGGCGAATTGCCGGGGATATCGCATTCCGGAAGCGACGCGGCAAGCCCATCTCGAAGTCAACCGCATGCGCCTTTCGGACGGCAAGGAATGAATTCGTTTAGCACTTGCAAGGCCCCGAGGGAGCGCTAAACGAAAAGGGAACCTACCGCACTTCGACCTCAACTGGGAGGACGTGATTGATCATGTAGTTGCGGCGATCCGTGTCACGCTGCATCGGCTGGACATTGCCGCGCGCGTCGGTCGCGCGCGCCATGAGCGTGACGCGACCTGCTTGCGCGGGCGTGCGCCAGACGTGGTCCCACCTGCGCCATGCATGTGTACCGGCGCCAATTTCCAGACGTGCGTCCGCCCAGGTTCGACCGCCGTCCACGCTGATCTCGACGCGGCGAACTGCCGACTCACCGGCCCAAGCGACACCCTGAACGCGGTGTTCTGAGTTCGGCGCGACGCGGTGTCTCGCCACTGGGCTGATGATCAGTGATTTCACTTGCATCTCGGTCAGCGGCGTTACGGTGACGATGCCCTGCTGGCGTTCGAAGATGCTGTAGTCGAGCGACTGGAAATAGCCGTTGTAGGCCCGATCGGTGACGACAATGCGGGTGAGCCATTTGATGGAAGACATGCCGTACCATCCGGGGACGATGGCACGCAACGGAAAGCCGTGGTTGACCGGCAGTTCGGCGTTGCGCATGCGGTAGGCGAGCAGTACATCCTGCTGGCGAGCCTTGGCGATGGGTAGGCTGCGGGCGAATTGGATGACGCCCGGCGTGCGTGGTTCGGCTGTGATCTCGCCGCGGTCGGCCCCTTCGAGCACGACATCGACGGCATTGCCGCGCAACCCGGCGCGGTTGAGAACATCGATGAGCGAAACTCCGGTCCATTCGCTGGTGCTGACGGCTCCATTGCCCCATTGGACGCCGCGGACGGACGGCTCGAGCGAGGCGCGTGAGTTGCCCGCGCATTCGAGTGTAATGGTCACGGTGCGCGACGTCATGCGGCGAAGATCGTCAAGCGATAACTCCAGCTCCCGCTCGACGGCGCCGCTGACGCGAAGTCGCCAAGTCCTCCCATCCAACATGGGTGTGGGAAAGTGATTGCGGACATAGTGCAACTCATTCGGCGTGATCGGCTGAGCCAGGGCGGCGATCGGCGTTTCCAGCAACACGGGGCTTGCTGAGCGTTCAATGCGACGCATCGGCTCGTTGGCCAGGAGCGATACCCCGTCGCCAAAGAGCAAGGGCGTCGATGTGGCGGTCGCTGCGGTCAGAAAGCTTCGACGAGTGAGCATGTTTTCACCGAAAGTACAAGTGTATTATCCTGGCCGAGCACCCGTCTCGACGAATTCGGCGTCGCCTGCGGGCAGTTCAGCCTCGGCGCTCAAGTGGTCGTCCGTCGGTTCGCCGAAGCCTTCCGGCCAGATGTGGAACCCGCCGCGCTGGAGTTTGCCGATCTCCCAGACGCCCCAGATGCCTTTGCCTTCGTTGAATCCCTGGTAGAAGACATCGTGCTTGCCGACGTAGCGATTGGTCCAATGGCACTTTCCGTCAGCGAGGCTGTACTGTCCGCGCACAGTGAATTCGCCGACGCGATCGCGGCCTTCGCCGGTCATGGCGCCGGCCTGGAACGTGAGCCGCAACTCCATCATATGCTTGCCTGGAAACTCTTTTTGCAAGAAATAACCCATCCACGGTCCGGACGGAAAACGCGGATCAGTTTCGAGTTGTGAGCCGGAGTTTTGGTCATCCGACATGCGTTCCCTCCGCGGCGAGAGCGAGTCGGGGTTCGTCAAGTGTCGAGATAATCCTTGAGGTATTTCCCAGCGGAGAGGTTCTTGCTGCCGGTGTTCTTGGGCGCCGGCGCCTCGGCGGAGTCTGAGGCGGTGGCCTCCATGTCGCGATCGGCGACGTCGATCATCGCAGTGGTGACGCCCGGATCGAGCACGTCGGAGTCGTCGGATTCGCCCATAAGCCAGAGGACCAGGTCTTTGCGAAGGTCGGATTGCGGCGAACTAGGATCGCGGCTGATCTGAAAGGTGAAGCGAAGATCGCCCACACTTAGGACATCGCCGTCTTGCACTTCGACTTGCTGAGTGATTTTTTCGTTGTTAAGGAACGTGCCATTGGCGCTCTTTAGGTCCCGAACCAACACGCGCCCGCCCCAGCATGCGATGGCGCAATGGCGACGACTCACCAAGCTGCTGTGGGGACGGAGATGACAGAGCGGATCGCGACCGATAACGAACAACGTGCCGGGAAGTGGAATCTGCCGATCCTTTTGCTTCCCCGCGAGCACAAGCAAACTGGCTTTCATGTCTGACCTTGTCCTGGGCGTTTTGAGGTCCAGCCAGGTCCCTGACGGCCGTGGCATGGCTTCGTGCCAAACGTGGGCGACGATCGTACTAAGCAACAATCATTTGAATTGTACCCTGTATTTGGTGAATCTCTCGTCATTCATCGGTTGTTAATTCATTAAGATCCGTGACGCCCCAGAATGACGTCGGGCTATGCTCCCAGACCGACGTCGTGGGTTCCGTGGATTCACTCAACTCAAGCTGGCCATCGCCCCGGCCACGTCGGGAAAGATCTTGAAGATCTTGTCGAGTTTGGTGATGGCGAACACCTCGAAGATTTGCGGGATGACGTTGCACATGGCAAGTTTGCCTTGAAGCGCCGTGAGTTTCTTGTGCAGGTTGATGAGCTTTCCGAGCGCGGCGCTGGACATGTATTCCACGTTTGTGAAATTGAGAAGAAGCTTGCGTTGGCCGTCCTGATCAACCAGGCTGAAAAGCTGCTCGGCAATCGCCTGAATGGTAGGCTCATCCAGGATGCGCTTGTCCAAGAAATTGACGACCGTGACATCCCCCGCTTGCTCAACCTTCAGCCGCTGCTTCTGCATGGAAAGCTCCTTCAAAATCGGCAACGCGCGTCGTAATTGCGCGCCGGCGCAATCAGAATCAAGTCGCGAATCGTTCCAACAACACCACGGACGTATCGTCGTGTCGGCCATACCCGCCGGTGTAGTCGCTCGTTTTCTGGAACAGGTAATCCAGCGCTTTCTCGAGATCAAGGCTTCGAGATTCTTGCAGCGACGTCACCACGCCTTGTGTGCCATAGGCCGTGCCCGCGTTAACCGCGCTCTGCGGAGGCAGCGCATCGGTCAGACCGTCTGAGTAGATTAATATACGACTGCCCGGCGGAATAGGCACACTTCCTGAATTGTATTCCACGTCCGGGTAGATACCCAAGGGCAATCCGGTTTCCGCGTCAGTGCCGATCGGCAGGACCTCGTTGGTCGCCATATTTTGCAACAGCGCCAACGGATGGCCGGCCGACGTCCAATGCATCTCATGGGAAGCCGTGTCGATGGCCGTGTAAAACAACGTGATGAACCCGCCGCCGGATTGCACGATGGAGTTGTCGCAAAGCCGTTGATTGATCTCGGCAACGAAGCGCGCCGTCTCGCGATACCGTGCCCCGGAGAACATGCGGATCAGCGTGTGCATGGCCATGATCGACATGCACGCCTTCAAGCCGTGCCCCGACGCGTCGCCCACCATCAGAGCCAGCTGGTTCTTCTCCGGCAAGAAAAGATCGTAGTAGTCGCCGCCGGCCATGACGACCGGCATTTCGCCGACCACTTGCACTTGGGCGGGCTCGTACCGCGCGGTGATCGCATAGCCCGGCGGCGGAACGAGTCCTTTCGGAATGATCGATTCCTGCATGCGGCGCACGCCGTCCATTTCGTCGCGCAGGAGCGCCGTGAGCTTCTTTGCCTCTTCGGCGCGGGCCGCCTGCACCGCCGACTCCAGCGTCGACATCACCAGGAAGATGAAGTCGCCGTTGTCGTCGCGAACAATATAGAAGCGCAAACCCTTCGTCATGAAGCGCGGCAAGCTCAGCATCTCGCTCTGCCGACACGCCATCACCACCGGCACCCCCGGCATCATTTCTTGCTGAAGCTGGAAATAGTTGAAGCCGTCGTCGGCCGTCTTGGGAAATGTGAGCGACATCAACACGACGTCCCAGCGCCCGGGGCCGTTCTGCGCGACGAACTCTTGCGCGGTCAAGCAGACTTTGATCTCATTTGCCTCGTTCCCTAGGTATAGGCCCAACAAATCCGCCTGATCGGGATCGTCCCAAGCAACCAATATCCTCATGAAAACTCCTCGATCGTCGGCTTACCGATGATGGCACAATGGAGAGGCTCAGCTTATAAATCCTACCAAAAAAAAGTCGCCGGGGAAGTGTTCTCGGCGTGGATTTCCGGTCCTAGAACAAAGCCGATCCAACAAACTCGCCTCACCATTAAGTCACTGGCTCGTCGGAATATCCGTTAGAAGAAGGCAAAGCCGCTCACCCTATTGCGCTTAAACGTTCGATTCGAGCGCACGTTAGCATGCCTTTCCAAAACGTCACGTTGCGCTACGCACAATTCGATCGCCCTTTCGCTACGCGTGTTGCCCCTAGCGGGCGATTCGACTACACTGTCCCTGGGAATCGTGAAAAAGTTCACAATGTCCCAGGAACGCCGCCATGAAGGAAGCAGAATTTGATCAATTTGATCTCGGCGCCTACTACCCCATCTTCGTCTACTTAATCCTCTTGATCGGTTTCGCAATCACCACGCTCATCATCGCGCACACGATTGGACCGAGCCGCGATACCGAAGGCAAGCGCGTCCCCTATGAGTCCGGCATGGACCCGATCGGAGACGCGCGGCAACGCTTCGACATCAAGTTCTACCTGGTTGCCATCATGTTTCTGGTGTTCGACGTCGAACTGTTGTTCCTCTACCCTTGGGCGGTTGTCGCCTATTCCGACGGCGGATACCCAGCTGTGCTCAAGGGGCCCGTCTTCTGGTGCGTGATCACCTTCATCGTCGTATTGCTGATCGGCTACCTCTATGACTGGAAAAAAGGGGTGTTCCGGTGGCGCTAGCGATTCCCGATTTCATGCTGGCGAAGCTCGACCCGCTCGCCAATTGGGTGCGCGCCAACAGCCTTTGGCCCATGCCCTTCGCGACAGCGTGCTGCGGAATCGAGTTGATGGCGACCGGCGCGTCGAAGCACGACATCGCACGCTTCGGCGCCGAGGTCATGCGCTTCAGCCCGCGGCAATGCGATCTGATGATCGTGGCCGGCCGGGTTGTGATGAAGATGCTCCCCGTGTTGCAGCGCATCTGGATGCAGATGCCGGAACCGAAGTGGTGCATCTCGATGGGAGCATGCGCATCGAGCGGCGGCGTGTTCGACACCTACGCCGTCGTACAGGGAGTCGATCGCTTCATCCCGGTCGATATGTACGTTCCCGGCTGTCCGCCCCGTCCGGAGCAGCTGATCCAATCGATTCTCGACTTGCAGGACAAGATTCGGGCGAGCGGAACGTTGCAAGGAACCGAATTCGAGCAGCGAATCGAGCATCAAGGACCGTTGCCGAACGCCGACGTGCCCGCCGATGTTGTGACAGCGCCGGGCGATTACAAGAAGTCGCGGCGCGTGAGTTTGAATTAAATTGCCGCTTGCCGTTTAGCGCTCGCATGGCGCCATGCCAGCGCGGAACGTAGACCGAACCAAACGAATCATCATGCCATTCGACACGATCATCACGGCGTTGAAAGGGAGGTTCGCCGACCTGGCGACGAGCGAGTTCCGCGACAATCGCCGCGTCGTTGTCGCGCCGGCGCAGCTTTTCGACGTGCTCAAGTCGCTCCAGGAAGAACACGGCTTCGACCTGCTCTTCGAGATGACCGCAGCGGACTACCTCAAGTATCCGAATGCTGTCGATCGCTTCGGCGTCGTGTATGGTTTGCTGAATACCGTGACCGGAGAACGCGTCTTCGTCAAGACGGTCTTGAATGAGCCGGACCTGACGCTGCCGTCGGCGTTTTCGCTCTGGAAAGGGGCCGATTGGCTGGAGCGCGAAATCTACGACATGTACGGTATTTTGTTCGACGGGCATCCGGATCTGCGACGCATCCTGATGCCCGAGGCGTTCGCGGGGCATCCGTTGCGCAAGGATTATCCGCTGCGTGGCCGGGGGGAGCGACACAACTTCCCGGTGATCACGCGAGCCAATAGTTGATTTCAAGCTTACGTTTAGCGATCGCAAAGCGCCATGCAAGTGCTAAACGTAAACGAACGTTTTTGGGGCATCCATGCCACTCGAAGCGTTAGACACGTTGCCGGACGGGCCTGAAAAGGACTATCTGTGGACCTTGAACTTTGGTCCGCAGCATCCCGCCACGCACACGACGCTGCGCCTGATCCTCACGCTGGACGGCGAAACCGTCGTCAAAGCGGTTCCCGACATCGGCTTTCTGCACTCCGGCTTCGAAAAGCTCGGCGAAGATCTCGACTTCAATCAGTACGTCACCATCGTCGATCGGATGAACTACATCTCGCCGATCGCCAACGAGATCGCCTGGCATCATGTCGTCGAAAAGCTGATGGGCATCGACTTGACGCCGCGCTGCAAGTACATCCGCACGATACTGGCCGAGTTGGCACGCATCAGCGATCATCTGCTGTGCACCGGGGCCCAGGCGCTCGACCTCGGCGCTTTCACGGCTTTCCTCTACGGCTTCCAGCAGCGCGAGGTCATCTACGACATCTACGAAACGATCTCCGGCCAACGTTTTCATCCGAGCTACACACGCGTCGGCGGGTTGCTCTATGACGTGACCGAGGAGTTCGTTCGCAAGGTACGGAGTTTCGTGCAGGAGTTTCCCGCGACGCATGCCGACATGTGCCGGCTGCTCAATCGCAACCGCATTTTCGTCGAGCGCACGCAGGGCATCGGTGTGCTCTCGAAGGAGCTAGCGATCAATCTGAGTTGCACCGGTCCGATCGCGCGTGCCAGCGGCGTCGTGCGCGACCTGCGCAAGGACGAGCCGTACCTGGCGTATGGCGAACTCCAAAACACCTTCAAAGTGATCTGCGCCACCGATGGCGATTCATACACGCGCTACCTCGTTCGCATGGAGGAGATGCTGGAGAGCCTGAAGATCATCGCGGCGGCGATCGAGAATCTGCCGGCCGGCGCGGTGAATGTCGACGTCGACAGCAAAGTGGTGTTTCCTGCTCAAACGTCGGTTTATCGCACGATCGAGAGCATGATCCAGCACTTCGAGTTGGTCATGCCCAACCGCCAGTGGACGCCGCCGTTAGACGAGGTGTACGGCGCTATCGAATCGCCTAACGGAGAGCTGGGATTCTACATCGTCAGCGACGGAACCGGCGTGGCGTATCGCGCCCGCACGCGCCCGCCGTCGTACATCCACTTCGCGACGTTTCCGTATTTGATTGAAGGGCATCAACTGAGCGACGTGGTGGCGGTGCTGGGAAGCTTGAACATCATCGCGGCAGAGTTGGATCGGTGATACGTACAGTGTTCACGTCTAACGTTCGCACGGCGTCGCGCGATCGCTAAACGTAAACCAGGAAAATCAAGATGCCGGCGTTGTCCGACGAAATCCGGGCGAAGATCCTCGCGTACATCCCGCGCTACCCCTCAAAGCAGGCGGTGACGCTGCCGGCGTTGCACTTCGTCCATGATGCCATGCGCTGCGTGTCGTATGAAGCGATTCGCGAGATTGCCGAGATGCTCGATCTCAGCCCGGCGCAGGTGCACGACACGATGACGTTTTACCAGTTCTTCCGCGAGAAGAACGCGCCGCTGGGAAAGACGCGTTTGTGGGTGTGCCGAAGTCTTGCGTGTTCCTTGCGCGGCGGCGAGGACCTGCTGGAGACGTTCTGCCAGAAGCTGCACGTGCAGCCGGGCGGCACAACGGCCGACGGGAAGATCACGCTCGAGTTCGCGGAATGTCTGGGCGCGTGCGAAGGGGCGCCGGCGGTGATGGTCAACGACGAGCATAGGCATTGCGTGAGCGATGTCGATGCGGTGATACGGGAAGCCCAGGGGTGAGGTACTCCGAACCCCTGGAATGAGTTTTCGGGATCCCTGGGGTTCGGAGGACCTCAGCCCTGGGCTTCCACTGTGGAAAGCAGATGCCCGACTTCGAACCGATCTTATTGAGACGCATCAACGCCGGTGCGAGCCCGGCGCTCGACGCCTACCGCGCCGACGGCGGCTACCGAGCGCTCACCAAAGCGCTGACCGAGATGACGCCGGCGCAAGTGGTCGACGTCGTCAAGAACTCGGGCCTGCGTGGCCGAGGCGGGGCCGGCTTCCCGTGCGGCGTCAAGTGGACCTTCTTGCCGCCAAACCATCCCGGCCCAATCTATCTTTGCGTTAACGCCGACGAATCGGAGCCGTGCACGTTCAACAACCGCATCCTGATGGACAAGGATCCGCATCAGGTGCTCGAAGGCATCCTGCTCGCGTGTTATGCGACCAAGGCAAGCGTGGCGTACATCTACATTCGCTACGAATACGGGACCGCCTATCGCAGCATGCAGAAGGCGATCGACGAAGCCTACGGCGCCAACCTGCTCGGCAAGAACATCCTCGGCAAGGAATTTTCGCTCGACGTCTATCTGCATCGCGGGGCGGGAGCATATATCTGCGGCGAAGAGACGGGGCTGATCGAGTCGCTCGAAGGCAAGCGCGGCTGGCCGCGCATCAAGCCGCCGTTTCCGGCCGTCGAAGGAGCGTTTCGCAAGCCTACCGTCGTCAACAACATCGAGACGCTGGCGTGCGTGACGCATGTCGTCAATCGCGGGGCCGACTGGTTCAAGACGATCGGGATTCCCCCCGATCCGAAGAATCCGCGCGACGCCGGCAGCTATGGATCGAAGCTCTATTGCATCAGCGGCCACGTCAACAAACCGTGCTGCGTCGAGTTGCCCCTCGGCATCAGCGTGCGCGAGCTCGTTGACAAGCACGGCGGCGGCGTTTGGAAGAACCGCAAGGCGAAGGGTTGCATCCCCGGCGGCATCAGCATGGGGCTGATGACCGAAGCCGAATTCGACACGCCGCTCGACTTCAACGGCCCCGGCAAAGTCGGTTGTCTGGGCCTTGGAACCGCTGCCGTAACGATCTTCGATGACACCACCAGCATCGTCGATGTTCTGTATAATATCTGTCGATTCTTCGCCCACGAATCGTGCGGCCAATGCACTCCCTGCCGCGAAGGAACCGGCTGGATGATGAAGATGCTCGATCGCATCCGCCAGGGGCATGGCCGCATGGAAGATTTGGATATTCTCGACGAGGTGGCGAAGTCGATCGGCATCATGCCGGGCACGACGATCTGCGGCCTGGCTGACGGCGCCGGTTGGCCGGTGAAGAACGCGATTGCCAAGTTTCGCCCCGAACTCGAAGGATACATTCGCGGCGGACAGAAGACGTCGATGTCGCTGGCCGTGGTCCATTGATTTTCCGCTTGAGGTTTCGCGCTCGCGCGGCTCAATGCGGTAGATCGGAGTTGTCATGAAACACTTGATCTGGTTGGTCTCGATCCCGATCTTCGTCGCGTTGGCGGCAGCGATCGGCTGCGATGATCACACGAAGGCGAAGACGAGCGGCACGCCGAAGGGTGGCGGCGGAATGAACGCCATGCCGGCGATGGGTCCCGGTGGCGGAGGGGGTGGGCCGGCCGCTCCGGCCGCGCCGCCCGGAGGAGCGGGAGGCGGCGGCCCTGCGATGCCCGGCGGCGGACCGGCGCCTCCCCCTATGCCGTAGTAGTCTGCGACTGTTTCTGAGTTCCGTGACCCCTAACTCGTGCAACAACCATGGCGATCCGCATCACCTGTCCGGGCTGTGAGACTGCGCTCAAGCTCGGCGACGACAAGCGAGGCAAGAAAATCCGCTGCCCGGAATGCGAGAAGGTTATCAGCATTCCCTCGGCGGCTGGTGTCACCGCCAAAGCGCCCGCGCCCAAGTCGGCAGCCAGCGCCAAAGCAAAGCCGCGCCCAGCCGATGACGACGACCTCGTTGAACCGGAGGACGAAGAGGATCGTGACCGGCGCGACGACGAGGACGACGACGACGACGACGATGACGATGACGAAGAAGACGATCGCCGCAAGAAAAAACGCAGCGACTCCGGTTTTCCGGTTTTTTGGATCGGAATTGCCGCGGCGATTTGGCTTTTGCTGGCTGGCGGTGGTTGGTTGACTTACTACCTGGTGACGCGCCCCCCGGCCGAGCGTCCCGCACCGCAGCAGCAGCAGCAGGGCAATCTCGCTATGCCGCCCAAGCCGCCGGCGCCACCGGGAGGCGCGGGCCCGAAGAAACCCCAGAGCCTGGCCGGAAACATCCGCGCCCGCGCTCACGGGACGGCACGAGACGCCGAGATGCTCGGCATAGTGACCCTTCATCTCGAGTACTGTGAACTCGTCAAGAATCCTCAGGCCCGTTCGCTCGAAAAGTTCCTCGAGGCCAATCGAACGGCGCCGGGCGAGACGACGCAGCGAATGCGCGACAAGCACTACACGATCAATTTCGACGCTCGGCCGCTTTCCAGCGATATCGTCGTATTTGAAACGGAACAATGGGCAGAAGGATATTACTGCTTTCGTGCGAACAAAGAAAATGGCTTCGTCTCGGTACAAGAAATGAAGGCCGCCAAGCTGGTTGCCCCGTGATTTGCCAGTCGTGGTTCAGTGCAGGAACAAGATCATGAGTCGCATCATCCTGTGCGCGTTGCTGCTTTGTGGCGTTTGTGTGGCGATCCCTGGTTGCCGCCGAGGCTCCGCCAAGAAGCAAACGCCGATCGACGCCGCCATCAACGATCTGCTCAAAGGACCGCGCGAACCGAACATCGTATTCGACGCCCGGCCCAACGAGCGCAAAGTTCGCTTGTGGAAAGACGACATCTACGAGTTGGATAAGAAATTCCAGGGCCAAAAAGACCAACTCGCCAGGAAGCTCAAGGAGGTCATTGCAGATCAAGAGAAGCTGGAACAAGACAGCGATTCGAACAAGATCGTCGAAGCCGGAAAGAAAGCGGCCGACGATAAGGAAAGCGAACTGGAGTATAAGGCGTTCAAAGCTCGGGTCGTGGAGTTTTACAAGCTGAAAAAAGACTCGCCGAAGGATTTCTCGTTTGACAGTGTTTACAAGTACTTTCTCCGCGGAGATTACTATTTTTCCAAGAAGTACGTTGACAAAGTCAGCTGGGAGATTGTGGAGGAGCACAAGTTCCTGGTCAACTACCTGGACAAGAGCGCATTCGGCGTTACACCGGCGGTTGACACGCGGGCTCCAATCAACGTAGTAAACCCCGATACACGGCATCAGTACATCGCGGGATTTCGCGGCGGAGGGCCGGACACCTTTACTTGGGACGGAAAAGAGGGGCCGCCTCTCAAGGATAGTGAGCTTACAACGTATCTTCGTCTTCAAGAACTCCGCATCTTGCGGCTCTATTTTGTCAAATACGCTTCGCCGTTGTTGGTGCGGCAGCAACCCAACGACACCGTGGTGCAGAGCATGGTCTACGGCAATCCTTGGGAAGTTTTGCGGAGCGTTGATCAAAACACCCCGATGCTTGCCAAGAATCCACCTGAGGAGCGTGATCAGAAAAAGTTCGAGGCCTACCTCAAGGACAACGCGCCGCCGTTCGTCCTGGAGTACCTTAAGGACCGATTCTTCTCGCTGAACTTCAAAGTGGACCTGCGAAATGACCGCGTGAACCTTCAAAATATCGTCGCGTGCCGAACGATTCCCTTCGAAACGGAGGATCCGACGACCAAGGCGAAGTCGGTCTGGAATCATGTCGTGTTTAGCGATGGATCAACCGGCGCCGTTCCCGCGGCGGTCGTCCAGGCGTTTCGGCAGGAACTGCCGCAGAAAACGGAACCGACGCCAGGTTCAGGCGGCGGCGGCGGGTTCGGCGGCGGCATGGGCCTCGGTATGCCCGGCATGAAGTGAACCGCCACAAATTGACATTGCTATCGAGCTACGTGTACTGTGCGATCGATTTTTCGAGGGATGGATTAGCAACACATGGCTGTGGTCCTCATCAACGACAAGCCCGTCGACATCGGCAACGAACGATTGAATCTCGTTCAGGCGGCGGCCAAGGCGGGCGTGTTTATCCCTCACTACTGCTGGCACCCCGCCCTCAGCGTCGTCGCCAGCTGCCGCATGTGCCTCGTCGAAGTCGGCGACAAAAAGCCCGACGGCACGGTCGCCATGCAGCCGCGCGTCGTCCCCGCGTGCCAGACGCCCGCCAAAGACGGCACCGTCTGCATCACGAACAGCGAAAAGGCCAAGTTCAGCCAGGCCCGCACCCTCGAAGGCCTTTTGCTCAACCATCCGCTTGACTGCCCCGTCTGCGACAAGGCCGGCGAGTGCATGCTCCAGGACTACAGCTATCGGTTTGGCAAAGCCCAGAGCCGCATGATCGATCCGAAGAACCGCCCGGCCAACAAGCCCGACATCGGCGAGCATCTTTCGCTGTTCACCGATCGCTGCATCATGTGCTCGCGCTGCGTCCGCTTCACGCGCGAGATCTCAGGCTCGGCCGAGTTGCAAGTGATCAACCGCGGCCATCACAGCGAGATCGATATCTTTCCTGGCGATCCAGTCAACAATCCACTCGCCGGCAATGTGGTCGACTTGTGTCCTGTCGGCGCGCTCGCCAACAAGGAGTTCCTTTACAAGCAGCGAGTCTGGTTCTTGAAAAGTCAAAAGAGCGTCTGCGCCGGATGCTCGACCGGATGCAGCATCCACATTGACCACAACAAGGACATCGTCTACCGCATCCGCCCGCGCGAGAATCCGCAAGCTCAAGGCTACTTCATTTGCGACGAGGGGCGTTTCGATTTCCCCTACATCAACGGCAAAGAGCGATTTGACCGTCCCCTCGTGAAGCCCGCAGGTGAGCGCAGCGAACCTGCGGAATCGGCCGTTGCCTGGGAGACCGCCCTCCCCGACATTCGCGATGTGCTGAAGAAGAGTGCATCCGCCCTCGCCGCTGTCGTTTCGCCCATGCTCACGGTCGAGGAGGCCTACCTCTTCGCCAAGCTCATCAAGGGTTTTTCGCCTCAAGCAACGCTGTACCTGGGTTGGGTCCCGAACGTCGGCAAAGATGAGAGCTTCCCGCGCGATCGCAAGGGCAATCCCGTCGGTCCGGTCAAGTTCACGATCCGCGCTGAGAAGTGCCCGAATCGCCGCGGCGTCGAAGAAGTCCTCAAGCACTTCCAGGGCGAGGTGCTCGGCTTCGATCGCTTGATTGCCGATATCTCCTCCCCTCTCCCCACCGGGGGAGAGGGGGCGGGGGTGAGGCGGCGGCCTCAGGCGCTGTATCTGACCGCCGGCTACCCGCCGCGCCTCGGGGCGTGGCTCAACGACGAACAAACGAAAACGCTCTCGACGATTCCGCTCCTGATCGTGCAAGACCTGGCGCCAACGCCGATCACGCAGACCGCAAGGTACGTCCTACCGGCAGCGACCTTCGCGGAAAAGGACGGCTGCTTCGTGAACCACGCAAACCTCGCGCAGCAAATACGCTGGGCGGTTCGCCCCGGCACGATGGGCCGCACCGACGGGCAGATATTCTTGAGCCTGCTGGGCCGGCGCGGCTTGATCCAGGCGACGAAGATTCGCCAAGAACTGGCGGCTGAGATTCCGTTCTTCGCTCCGTTGGCGGTCGGCGACCTGGGCGAGTTCGGAGTGAAGTTGGGATAACGTTTAGCCGCTCGCCTTTGGCGAGCGGGGATTGCGCGCTCGCCAAAGGCGAGCGGCTAAACATGGTTGTTGCATGTTGATCTCCACCATCCTCACGATCCTGATCATCTTCGGCGCATTGCAAGCGCTCGCGGGCGGGCTGGTGTACGTCGAACGCAAGATCTGCGCTTTCATGCAGAACCGCATCGGGCCCAATCGCGTCGGCCCCGTCGGCCTGTTGCAGATTCTCGCGGACGGACTCAAGTTCATCATGAAGGAAGAGTTCGTCCCGCATTACGCCGACAAGAGCGTCTTCATCATCGCGCCGGCGATCGGCCTGGTCTGCGCCATGCTCTGCTTCGCCGTCGTCCCCTTCGGCGCCACCGACAATCCCGCCGACGCCGACTACATTACGCATTACCAATTCATCATCGCCAAGAATGTTGACATCGGCATTCTGTTCATCTTCGCCGTGTCCAGCCTGACGGTGTACGGCATTATCCTCGGCGGCTGGGCATCGAACAACAAGTACAGCTTGATCGGCGGCTTGCGTTCAAGCGCCCAGATCATCAGCTACGAGATACCGCTCGGGCTGTCGATCCTAGGCGTCGTCCTGATGACGGGGTCGCTCAACCTCGAGCGCATCATCTGGAAGCAGGCGAGCGGGGGAATCCTGGAGTGGAACATCTGGTTCCAGCCGCTGGCGTTTCTGTTGTTCATGATCAGTTCGTTTGCCGAGTGCAATCGATTGCCGTTCGATTTGCCGGAGACGGAGCAGGAACTCGTGGGAGGCTATCACACCGAGTACAACGGGATGAAGCTGGCGTTCTTTTTCCTGGGCGAGTACACGCACATGGTGACGTCGTGTTTCTTGATGGTGATTCTGTTCTTCGGCGGCTGGCATTTTCCGTTCATTGCCGAGGCCGACATGTGGTGGGGCCTGAAGCTAATCGTGTTCGTGGCGAAGATGGCGTTGTTCATCGTGTTTTACATGCTGGTGCGCTGGACGATCCCGCGTTTCCGCTTCGATCAATTGATGTCGCTGGCGTGGAAAGTGCTGATCCCGATGACGCTGTTGAATCTTGTGGCGGTGATGTTCGTGAAAGAGTACGGCATCACGCCGTGGGTTTTGTTGCCCGTGTCGCTGGGGATATTAGTCGGCGCGGGCTTGATCGCGTCGCAGCCGGAGAGCAAAGAGTCGCCGCTGGCGGCTTAGCGTTCGCAAAGCGCCATGCGGGCGCTAAACGCAAGCGATAAGAGGAACAGCCATGCCAATCGCCGAATCCGAAGTGCGTTGGGTGAAAGCGCCGACGCTGGGGTTGCTCGATCGGTTGTACATTCCGGCCATCATCGAAGGGCTGGGAACGACGATCAAGCACATCTTCCAGCCACCGGTGACGCAGCAGTTCCCGGAGGAGCGTCCCGACCTGCCGGCGAACTATCGCGGTCTGCATCGGCTCAACCGCGACACCGAAGGACGCGTCAAATGCGTCGCCTGCTACATGTGTTCGACGGCGTGCCCGGCGCATTGCATCGACATCGTCGCCGCCCCGGCGCCGGCCGAGTGGAAGGATCGGGAGAAGTATCCGGAGATGTTCGTCATCGACGAGTTGCGCTGCATCTACTGCGGCATGTGTGAGCAAGCCTGCCCGTGCGACGCGATCGAGTTGACCTCGATGTTCGACCTGACGGGCCTGACCCGAGAAGAAATGATGTTCGACAAGGAAAAGTTGCTGAGCGTGTTTGATCAGACGGCGGGCACCGAAAAGGATCCAATTCGCACCAAGGCGGGGGCGCTGAGCTGCGCCTCGGAGCCGGCGAAGTGATCGGATTTTCGTTTAGAGTTCGCATGGCGCCCTGCGAGCGCTAAACGAAGAATGGAATATTGGAATTGACTGGATGATCTCGTTACTTCTCTTTGCCGACGGCGAAGGCGTTCGGGGGTTCTTTCGCGAGAACTGGCTCGTCTTGTTGCCGTGCGCGCTCGGGTTCGTTGCCATCTATCTCTTGATGCCACGGGCCAATCGGCTGCCCGCGCTCTGGGGCGGCGTGCTGGCGGGCCTAGCGCTGATCCTGGGCGGCTTCGTGCTAGCTCGCAGCCAGGTCTTCTCGGTCGAAACGATACTGTTCCTTGCCTTCTCCGGG